>Ga0102938_10004246_pt1 | contig 10563 bp, 8 predicted proteins | sample SalPonR2_B_D2_MG_FD_84516 | JGI IMG/M metagenome (GOLD analysis project Ga0102938, IMG submission 84516) | Salt pond soil microbial communities from South San Francisco under conditions of wetland restoration - Salt Pond MetaG R2_B_D2_MG | ecosystem: Environmental > Aquatic > Marine > Intertidal...
CATTCCGCACAACTCGAACCTCAGCGGGGGGCTGATGTTCCGGACGCGGGATGCAGCGGGCAAGCCATTTGATGCGCCCTATGCGCAACGCCGCGCCAGGTGGGAGCCGATCGTGGAGATCACCCAGATCAAGGGCGACAGCGAAACGCACCCGCTCATCTCGCCCAACGACGAATTCGCCGACTTCGGTACCTGGAACACCAACCTGTCCATGCGCACGGATGTGTCGCGTGAGAACGAACAGGTGCAGTATGAGTACGTGCGCCCGGCGCTAAAGCTCGGCTTGCGCCTGGAGCATCAGCTCGGCGTGAACCCCTTCCAGTTCGGCGTGATTGGCAGCACCGACAGTCACACCGGGTTGGCGACCGCGGACGACAACAATTACTGGGGTAAATTCAGCAAGGACAACCCACACCCGGGGCGCAGCCAGGCGCCCACGCTGCCCGAACAATTCGGGCCGCGGGACGTACTGTTCAGTAACTGGCAGCAGCTCGCCAGCGGCTACGCCGCGGTGTGGGCGCAGGCAAACACGCGCGCCGCGCTGTTTGATGCGCTGTTGCGAAAGGAGGTCTACGCGACCACCGGGCCGCGCATCACGGTGCGTTTTTTCGGCGGCTGGCACTTTTCGCCCGAAGACGCCCTCAGCCCGGATGTGGCGGAGAGGGGCTACCGCAAGGGCGTTCCAATGGGCGGTGAATTGGCCGCCCCCGGAGAACGCGGCGACGCACCGCGTTTTCTGCTCAGCGCCAGCAAGGACCCGGAGGGCGCGAACCTCGAAAGGCTACAGATCATCAAGGGCTGGCTGGACAGCAACGGCAAGCTGCGGGAAAAGGTTCACGACGTACTGGTGACCGACCGGCCCGGTGCTGCGGTGAACCTGGACACTGCCAGCTACCTGAACTCTGCCGGCTCGGCGCAACTCAACGCAGTCTGGCAGGATCCCGGGTTCGACCCGGCGCAGGCGGCTTTCTACTATTTGCGGGTACTCGAGATAGCCACCCCCAGGTGGCCTGTGCACGATGCTGTTTTCTTCGGCGACCCACTACCGCCCGAGGGCTTCCGTCAGGCACAACAGCGCGCGTACACGTCGGCTATCTGGTATAAACCGGATCAGGGTGCTGCAGCCCGCGGGCCCGGTTCCACGCGGCGGCCCGGTTCATCGCAACAATAAAAAGGAAACGACTATGCAACGCCTCGCTCTGGCACTTACCGCGCTATTGCTGTCCGCCTGTTCCGCTTCGACACCCGATATTGTCGGCTGCGAGCCGGTGGGGGACATAACACCCTATTGCGATATGCAGACTCCCGAGGATATCGCGGCCCTGCCGGATGGCCGCCACCTGCTGCTGGCCCACTTCGGCCACATGGGCGAAAGCACCGGCAGCATCTCGCTGTGGGATACGCAGACAGAAACCATGACATCGCTATTCCCCACTGAGGGCAGCAAACCTGAAGTAGCCGGGGAGACCTGGGGCGAAGCGAGTTGCACGCAGCCGCCCGACACGAGCTTCGGTCCGCACGGTACGCACCTGCATCAACTGGACGACGGACGCTGGCGCTACCTGGTGGTTAATCACGGCGACCGCGAGGCGGTGGAACTGTTTGAACTGCGGATGGATGGCGCCACGCCATCACTGCAATGGCGCGGCTGCGTTGTCGCCAGCGCGGATACCATGATGAACGACGTGGTCGGCCTCGGCAACGGCGACCTCGTCTACAGCCGCATGTTCAGACCGGGTGATTCCCTGGCACTGGCGAAAAGCCTGTTCAAGATCGACACCGGCGAGCTCTGGCGGTGGCGTCGGGCAAGCGGTCTCGAGCCCCTGGATAACACTGCAGCGGCTTACCCCAACGGCCTGGAAATCAGCGCCGACAATCGCTACGTGTTTGCCAATATGTACATGGAAAAGGAAGTCTGGAAGGTGCGCCTCGAGGATGCCCAGGTGGTCGCGCGCTACCCTGTTACCAATGCCGACAACAGCCATTGGGGTTCCGACGGCAGACTCTGGATAGCCAGCCATACCATGGGGGTTGCCGACATCCTGGGCTGTTTCTCCAATCCGTCATCCCCCTGCCCCGGCAGTTTTGCCATCGTGGCGCTGGATACAGAGACAGGAGGCACGGAGACTGTTTTCGAACACGAAGGCGCGCCCATGGGTGCGGCCACCGTGGCCGTACCGCAGGGCGGCAAGGTGTACCTTGGATCCTTCGTGGGTGACAGGATGATTGCCGTGCCCGATTTCACACAACCGTGACACGGCAAATCGCGCTGGCTGACCCCCTCGCGGCTAGCGGATAGGTGCAAGCAGCCTTGGGTCGGTCACGAGCTGACGCACGCCATGCGGCTTCTTCTCTTCGAACTCGTTGCTTTCACACCACTTGGCGAGACTGTTGATATCCACCTTGGCGCACTGTGGGCGCACAGACCAGGTGACCTGCAACGGCGAGCAGGTCTGTTGGGTGAAAGACGGGCCGGTGGTGGATCCAAGGAACTCAACCGGCGCGCCAGTCTCATCGGGGATCATTTTGGCCTGGTGGTAGCCTGCGACCATGTGACCGTCGTAGTCCATGCTGTTGAAGTCCATCGCGTCTGCGTCGTTAACCACGGTAAACACCTGGGTCTCGACGCGCAGGCTGGGGTTGGCGCAGGCATCAGACAGGCACGAGCCAAGCCCCTTTCCCGGGCTGACATCACAGGAACTGTGCACCCAGTGCACTTCTATGGTGTCGCCCGGCTTCACACCGCCGCACACATCACCACCTGGCGCCTTGAGCTCGGCTTCCGTCAGGGACTGGCTGATACCGCACTGATAGCCGCCAAACTCACCATCGCCCGCGAACACTGAGAAATCCCTGGCCTTGTGCTCCGCATTTTTGTGGAAGTGGATGTTGCATAAGTTCATCTCGCTGGCGGGCGGCGCGAAGGGAAATACGCTTTGATTGCTGCCGTCGAGTTGATCGATGTCACGCGGGGTCTGTGGGCCGAACCCCTCGCACACATCCGCGGCAAGCGCCGCACTGCTCAACCCGCTCACCAGTACACCCAACACCAGCCCTTTGCCTTTCATAACACCTTCCTCCCGTTTCCCTGGAACCCGCGGCAGAAGTGCCCGGGTGAGTTAAGAATACGACGGGAAGCGCCATGACAAACGACGGAAATAACGTGCGTATACAACGGGAATACCGAAATAACGCAGCCGCGCGTTAACGGACGGGCCGCAATGGCGGCATGGGTGGGAGGTTTGCGAGGGTAGCGGGGATAGCGGGGATAGCGGGGGAATAGCGTGCTACAGGCGCTGGCGAATGAAATCCAGGCCCCGCTGGTAAACCTCCTCCGGAGAGGAGAAATTATTGCGCCAGACATTCGCCGCGCGCGCCAGGGCCGGGTCGCTGGTTCCAAAGGCCTCGATGACCAACCAGCCACGGTAGTCGATTTCCTCGAGCGCGGAGAACGTACTGTCCCAGTCCACTTGCCCGGTGCCCAGCGTCCCCCTGTGGCTCTCGCTCAGGTGTACGTGGTTGAGCGTGTCGCGCACACCCAACAGCGCCTCGCGCGGATGCGGCTCCTCAATGTTTGCATGGTGTGTATCGTAGTGCACGCCGACGTTGGGTAAACCCACATCCTCCACCATGCGCCGGCACTGCCTGGCAGTATTGATCAGGAACACCTCAAAACGGTTGAGGACTTCGAGCCCCAGCGACACACCGCAGTCACCGGCATGCTCACCACACGCTCGCAGGTAATCGGCGGACCACCGCCATTCCTGCTCGGTTGGCCCCTGGCCGGTAAAATACTTGTGCGCCTGGTAGATGCCGCCCGCCAACAATTCCGCACCGATGACCCTCGCGCTGTCGATGCTGCGCTTGAGGTTGTCCACGGCCGCTGCTCGCACACGGGCGTCGGGTGAAACGGGGTTTGCGTCCTCACTGACGAAGGCCACCGCCGTGCGCGCCAGGCCCAGATCATCGCAGGCGCCCGCCATGGCTTTCAGTTCCGCCAGCGTTTGCGCGCCCACCGGAATCTCCACACCATCGTAACCCGTTTGGGCCAGGCTCTCGAACACCGGAATATGCTGTGGCGTGATGTGCGCGCCCCAGAGCAGCATGTTCATGCCGATTTTCACGTCCATCGCCTGCGCTCCACACTCTACCTGAATTCGATGCCGCTGAACTCGCCCGACTCGCGCCACTGGCGAATGTACTCGAAAAACGCGGGGGCGCCGGCGGGATACCCGGCGTAGGAATGGGCCTCCGCTGGCACCGCCTGCCCCTCATAGTTGTAGTAGCCTGGCGTGCACTCCGCATTCGGCAGCGACAACCCGCCACCAGACACTATCTCGGCTACCCACGCCGCCTCCGCGGACTCACTCACCTCAACGACCCGACTGCCCAGGCGCTGTGCGTGACCCACCATAAGCGCAATGGTCTGCGCGGTCTCCACGATGTTGTGCGGTACGTTGGAGATCAGGTTCGCGCCCTGTGAAAGCTGCACAAAAAATGCATTCGGGAAATTGCGCACGTTAATGCCGTGCAGGCTGCGCATGCCGCTGCGCCAGTAGTGCGTGAGGGTACTGCCATCGCGGCCAGTCACCTCGAATCCGGTGCGCGCCACGCGCTCCGTGCCCACCTCAAAGCCGGTGGCGTAGATGATGCAGTCCACCGGATACTCGCGCCCGGCCACCACCACGCCGCCCGCCGTGATACGGTCCACGCCCTTGCCATCTGTATCGAGCAGTCGCGTCGCGGGTGCGTTGAACGCCGCCAGGTAGGTATCGTGGAAACAGGGGCGTTTGCACAATTGCTGATACCAGGCCTTGAGCTTACGCGCGGTATCCGGGTCTTTGACTTCGGCATCCACACGCGCGCGGATCGCCTCCATTTTCTCGACATCGGCGTCTTCCCAGGCCTCCGCCCAGGTGGCCGGATCGGACAGCGATTCTGGTGGAAATGTCGAGAGTTTGGCGTGAAAGCGCCGGGGGATATCTGTCCAGCCGTCCTGCACCAGGTCTTCATCCACCGCGCGCCCGGTCTGGTTAGCGGCGAAATTTTCCATCCAGCGCCGTTGCCAGCCGGGGGTGGCGACGCTGTTGAACCAGGCCTCGTCGATGGCGTGGTTGGCGCGCACATCCACGGATGACGGCGTGCGCTGGCAAAGGTAGAAGCGCTCACAGGCGTCCGCCAGGTGCGGTACGCACTGCACGGCTGTGGCCCCGGTGCCGATCAGCGCCACGCGCTTGTCGGCCAGCCCCAAAAGCGGCGCGCCGGCAGGGTCTCCGCCGGTATAGGCGTAATCCCAACGGCTGGTATGAAAGCTGTGCCCGCGGAAATCCTCAATACCCGGCACGCCCGGTAACTTGGGCATATGCAGGGGGCCGGTGCCCAGCCCCACGTACTGTGCCGTGAACGCGTCACCACGATCGGTTTGAATACGCCAGGCGCCGGCGGCTTCGTCCCAGTCAAGGGCTGTGACAGCGGTGTGCAGAAGCGCGTTATCGTACAAAGCATACTGCCTGGCTATGCGCTGGCAGTGTGCGAGGATCTCCGGCGCATGGGCATATTTTTCCGACGGCATATGCCCGGTCTCTTCCAGCAGCGGCATGTAGATCATCGACGCTGTGTCACATTGAGCCCCCGGGTACCGGTTCCAGTACCAGGTACCGCCGAAATCACCCGCCTTGTCGATGATTCTCACGTCGCGAATGCCACGCTCCGCCAGACGCGCGCCGGTGACAAGACCGGCAAAACCACCACCGATAAACGCGAAGGTGACGTGATCGCGCTTTGGCTCCCGTGCCTGCACCGGCAGATACGGGTCGTCGAGAAAATGCGAGAGCTGGTTCTCCAGGCGCTGGTACTGGGCGATTCCGTCTGGCCGCAAACGCTTGTCGCGTTCTTCACGGTACTTGCGCTTGAGGGCTGCTTTATCGGGAGCGCGAGTCATCCACCGCCTCCCTCCAGGCGGCAGAGTTGGCGCATGTACTCCGGTCGCTCAAGCGAAATGAAATGATTGGTCTGCTCGGTTCTCTGGATACTCACGCCCGGATTCAATGCCCGCCCGCGTTCGGCACTGGCAAGGAGACTGGCATTATCGAGAACGTCATCGCGCTCTCCCGCCACCACCACGATGCGTGTGTAGTTCGCATACACCGCGTCACTGGTCTGCTGTTGCCAGCGGTGAATGCTGCGCACGTTGGCCACACAGGTGCGGTAGTTTTTCGCCACACTGAAAAGCGAATGACAAAGCTCGGTTTTCAAGGCATTGGTCGGTCGCATCATGCGCTGTTGCAGCAAGCGCTCCTCGCTCGAATTACGCAGCAGGCCAAACACGACGGGCATCAGGTAACTGATCAGTGCATAGGCAACCGGGCTGCTGCCCCGCCCCGCTGCGCGCGCGCCCGGGAGCACCGGCGCTTCCAGAATCGCGCTCACGCTTGTGCTTGCATCGCGCATGATTTCCGGGCTCTGGCGCCCCGCCTCCAGGACCACCGCGCCGCCGCGGGAATGGCCGTGCAGCGTAACCCGCTTGCCCCTGGCAAGGTGCTGCAGGGCAAGCACCAGGTAAAAGCCGTCGTGTTCAATAGTACCTACAGCATACGGATTGTCGGGCCAGGCCAGTGCCTCGGCACCGCTATCCGGGAACGGCGAGTGATAATTGGCGTTGTTGATGAGTATGAGTTGTGCGCCTGAATCTTCGTACAGGTACTGAAAGTAGCGCATGTCTTCAAGAAAGCCCGGAAAACACAGAATGCTCTCATCGTTTTCCGCGGCGGCCTCTCGCACCGCGATCACCGTATCGCCCACGCGATACAGGCGTCCGTCAAATTCTGCGTTCACAACCCGCGGCAGGCTGCGGTGAGCCCAGTACTCACGGTAAAGATGCACCGCCAGTAGCAACAGGAAAACGATAATGAGAACGTTCAGCATACTGGCGTCGGGCCTGCCTAACGGAATTTCAGGGCACTGCGCTTCAACGAGCTCCAGCGCAGGCTGAGCAGGTCGAGGAAATAATTCTGGTATACGCGCCAGGGCTTCTCACGCGCCTGTCGCGGAAACTGTCCGATGCCGCGCTGCACATAGCCGGAGGTAAAATCGAGCATGGGCTGCTCGGTCACCGAGGAGGGGTCGAGCACGGGCAGTACCGTGTGTTTCCCGCTCTTGCGCATGTAGTTCAGCATGCGGCACACATACTGTGCGGTGAGATCGGCCTTGAGCGTCCAGGATGAGTTGGTGTAGCCAAAAGCCTGCGCCATGTTCGGCACGCCCGACAGCATCATCCCACGGTAAACGAAGCATTCTGAAGGCTCCACAGCCTCGCCATCCACCGACAGGGCGATGCCTCCCAGATACAGCATGTTGAGACCGGTGGCGAGCACGATGATATCCGCATCCAGGTGCCGCCCGGACTTCAGCGTGATGCCGGTTTCGGTTATGTGATCGATATGGTCGGTCACCACTTCCGCGCGCTTTTCGCGCACGGCCGCGAACATATCGCCGTCGGGCACCGCGCACAGACGCTCGTCCCAGGGGTTGTAGCGCGGCGTAAAATGGGTGGCCACGTCATAGTCGGGACCGAGTTCCTCGCGCACCTTGCCTAACAGGAACGCTTTCACGCGCTCCGGACGCCGCCGCGACAGGTTGTAGGTAAACATCTGGAAAAGCACTTTCTTCCAGCGGATCAGATGATACACCACCGACTGCGGCAACCATTTGCGCAGGCTGATCGCCATCGCATCCTGACCCGGCAACGAGGCAATGTAGGTCGGTGAGCGCTGCAGCATGATCGTGTGCGCGGTCTTTCTGGCCAGTTCCGGCACCAGTGTTACCGCAGTCGCGCCACTGCCGATAACCACCACGCGCTTGTCGGCATAGTCCAGATCTTCCGGCCAGTGCTGCGCATGAAAAATCTGGCCGGTAAATGATTCCTGCCCCTCAAAATGCGGCGTATAGCCCTCGTCATAGCGGTAGTACCCGGTACAGCTATAGAGAAAGTTACAGGTTACCTGACGCGTTTCGCCAGTGTCCCCAGAGGCAATTGTGACCGTCCAGCGGGCGCTCCTGGAATCCCAGTCGGCACGCTCAACCCGCTGCTGGTAGCGCACGTGTCGCGCCACGTCGTAATCTTCCGCCGTCTGGCGTATGTAATTGAGAATGTCGGGGCCGTTCGCCAGTGACTGGGCCTGTGTCCACGGGCGGAAGGCATACCCCAGGGTGAACATGTCGCTGTCGGAGCGGATGCCGGGGTAGCGGAACAGATCCCAGGTACCGCCCATGGCCTCGCGCGCCTCGAGCAACATAAAACTGCGTTCCGGGCAGCGCTGGCTGAGATAGCATGCCGCACCCACGCCGGAAAGCCCGGCGCCGATAATCAGCACATCGACGTGCTCAAGTTCCTGTGCAACGGTCATCAGGTTTTTTCTCCATGCCCCTGCGGAGGCTTGTGCGGTGGCAGACCGAGCACAGCGAAACACAGGGCAGTCACTTCATCCGCCGCCGCCTCGGCGTCAATGCCGCTCTCACGTGTCAGCAGGTGCGCAATGGCTTGCGTGACAACACCGAAGTAGGCGGCGTATACGAGTTCGGGGTCGAGGTGGCTGAGGCTACCCATAGACGCGCCGGTAGCAAGCACGTTGCCCAGCATCATACGCATCACGCGGTCAATGGCTCCGCCCTGCAACGGTTGCCCGCCCTGCAGCAGCAGCCTGCAGGTATCGGGATCTGACAACAGGGTGGTAAAGACGAATCGCGCACGCTCCCACGCGCGCGGCAGCGGGTCATCCATCGGTGGATCGAAGGCCTCATATTTTGCCAATAGCTCCTCGATGGCAAGCCCGATCACCTCGTCAAACAATGCTTCCCGCGACTCGAAGTGGTTGTAGAAACTGCCTTTAGCGACACCGGCCCGTTCGGTGATGCGTTCGATGGAGACCTGCTCGACGGCCCGTTCAATGAACAACCCTCGCCCGGCCTGCAGGAGCTGCCTGCGCGTTTCCTGGCGCCTGCGCTGGTAGCCATTCGCCGGTAGCGAGGTTTTATCCATTGTTTTTGACTGCACGGTCATAATGTTGCATACCTTAGAGGAATTATCCTTACTCCACAATACCCCAGATCACCCCTGCCGGGCGGAAGCTCCGCCCGATAATCAATATACAGAAAATACAATCAGGATTGACTGTTTTATTTTTGCTGAGCATACTGATCGCCCCACAATGCAAAGGGAATCAGCCGTGACTCAACCCACCACCGAGGACCATCGCCCGCTCGCGGACATGCCGCTGTTCGATACTCCCACACTGCGTTGCCCCTACCACTACGACAGGACGCTGCGCAGCGAGGCGCCGGTATACCGCGACCCGCAGTCCGGGGTCTATGTGGTTGCAAGCTACGCGCTGGTGCGCGAGGCGCATCGCAACGACGCCGTTTTCTCCAACGAGTTCACCCTCGCGCTGGGTTCGTCGGAGAAGCTGGACGCTGACATCCTCGAGGCGATGCAGCGCACCTACAATCTCGGCAAGGGCACTTTGCTCACCGTGGACGATCCCGAGCACAAGCGGTATCGCGACACGGTGCGCGATTTTTTCCTCAAGGAGAATCTCGAGCACTACCGGCCCTGGATCACACAACTCGCAGACGAAAAAATCGCCACCCTGCCCTTCGGTGAAAGCTTTGATTTCATTGAGCAGTTCTCACGCCCTTTCCCGCTATCGGTCATCATGCACGTGCTGGGCATACCGCTGGAGATGATCGACCGGGCCTTCGCCTGGACCGTTGCCAATGTCAATGTCCTCTCCCAGGTGGCCGACAAGGCGCTACTGCTGGAGTCACATGCGCTATTAAAAGAGGAGTACGACTGGTTTGTGCAGGCGCTCGCCAAGCGCAAGACGGCCCCGCGCGATGATCTGCTCAGCCATATTGCGCACATCGAAATCGACGGCAGGCCAATGACCACTGAAGAGCAACTGTCGCACTGCACCCAGTTTCTCGTAGCCGGGAATGAAACCACCACCGCCACGCTGGCCGAGGGCATCCGCCAGCTCTGCCTGAACCCCGACCAGGAGGCGCTGGTGCGGGCCGATCCGTCCCTGATTCCCAACCTGGTGGAGGAAACCCTGCGACTCGCAACGCCCACCTCCAACATGTGGCGCATTACCCGGCAGGACTGTGAACTCGGCGGTGTGTCGATCCCCGCTGGCAGCATGGTGCTACTCAAGTACTTTTCCGCGAATCACGATGACAGCCTGTTCGAGGCGCCACTGGAGTTCGATGTCACCCGCAGCAATGCCAAACGCCACATCGCCTTCGGCTTCGGCACCCATGTCTGTATCGGGCAACACCTCTCGCGGCTGGAAATGACTGTTGCCTGGGAACGACTGTTCGCGGCGACCAGCAGTATGCGCCTGGCCTGCGCTCCTCAGGAGCTATCCTACATGCCGAATATTTTGCTGCGTGGGCTGGAGGAACTGCCGGTCATCCTCGAGCGCTAACTGCATTGCGCGCGGGTAACTGCGTTAGCCGGCCGCCCGTAGCTTGGCTATACTTGGGACACACGCAGGTTTACGGGAAAGG
>Ga0102938_10004255_pt1 | contig 10554 bp, 6 predicted proteins | sample SalPonR2_B_D2_MG_FD_84516 | JGI IMG/M metagenome (GOLD analysis project Ga0102938, IMG submission 84516) | Salt pond soil microbial communities from South San Francisco under conditions of wetland restoration - Salt Pond MetaG R2_B_D2_MG | ecosystem: Environmental > Aquatic > Marine > Intertidal...
CCCCCACGATCCCCAGTCTGTTGAAAGCCATTCCCGATCCGATCGAGCGTCCCGCTCACGCCGACTGGGGCGAGCGGTTCGATGAAGCCCAGGGCTTGCTGCGAAGCAACAAGATCGTGCTGGCGCAGACCAAGTTCGAATCGCTGAAACGAATCACGGCCGATGAACCGTCGATCCTGTCGGGCCTGTTGACCTGTGCGATTTGGCAAGGCGATGTGGACAAGCAAAGCGATGTTCTGCGACAGCTTTCCGAATCCGAAAAACTGGACGAACTGCGACGCGTCCGGTTCCGCGCGATGAGCGAACTCGTCAAGCCGGACATGCCCGGGCTATCGGCCACCGTGGTCAGCTTGATCGCCGATGTGGAAAACGTCGACGAAGTCGATATGGCGCTCGCCGCGGACGCCCAAGTCCTGGCCTTGCCGGCCGAAGCCATCAGCGAGATGCGAGAAGACGGCGAGGAAGTCCCCCCCAAAGCCGGTTTCCAGCTTCTCGATCGAGACAAGCCCGACCGAGACGCACCGACAGGTGCCGACAGCATTCCACGAAGCTTGGCGGTGGCGTTGTTGTACGGCAAGCAGACCGACCGCGACGCGCGACTGGTGGTTTTGGACATTCACGCCGAACGTTCCGAAACGGTCCGAGCGAAACTGGAATCGGTGCTGCCGAATTTGACGTTCGGCCGTGGCAACGATTCGCAGATCCCCTTGATCGCCGTCGCCCAGCCGCAAATCGCGATGCTGCCGTTCTCCGGTGAAGCGACCGAGATCGATACGGCGATCAACGCGATGATTCGGAAAGAGTTGCCGACCGATTTGGCTTCGGTTTCGCTTCCCCTCCTGGATGGCAAATCGTTGATCGACGTCGCCGATGACGATGCGTTGAAATTTCAGCGCCAGACCGTCGTTGCCGTGATCGAATCGTACGATGCCTTGGTCGCCAAACGCGACGACTTGGTGGCCGCGGTTTGCCAGATCGCCAAACTGGACCCGCCACCGATGTTGTCGACCAGCGACGACGAAGTCGAAAACGTTCCCAACGAGGATTTGAATCGTTTGAACCTGGACGGGCTGAGCGATGATTCGCTGACGTACCTGATGCAGCGGGCACAGCAAGTCAGCGCGACGCCTTTGCTGAGGCGGGCCGCCGACAAGATCATCGAATCGCAGCGGGCCGCGAGCGAACCGACGGTTTCATTGATCGCTCAAATCTCGCTCGTCCTGGCATCGACGTCCCAGCAGGAGAAAATTGAACGACTGGAAGCGGTCAAAGCGTTTGCACAGAAACACGAATTGATGGCCCCGCGTTTGTTGTTCATGGAATTGGAAATCCGTCTGCAAGCTCGAGACGGCGACGGTTTCCAAGCCGCCCTGCAACAAATCACCGGCGCCTACGGTCAAGATCCCGAAGTGATGAGCCAGCTTCAACAGCTGTTGGTCTCGTGGGGTCTGGTTCGTCCCGACGGATCGCCGCGGGCGCCCGGCCGATCGGCACCCGCTGCCCCACCGGCGGCCGGTGCCGGGGAGCTTTGGACGCCCGATTCGGCTTCACCGTCGGCCGCGCCGGCGGGCGGCGGCGAAGCCTCCGGCGGCAGTAAGTTGTGGGTTCCAGGGATGGACTGATCTCGATGCAAGCCGACAGCGGGGACGTCGCCCCGACGCTAGCTGATGAACCACAGCAGGACGACGAACGATGGATGCAGCGGGCACTCCGGCTTGCCGTCCGCGGCGAGGGCTATGTCGAGCCCAATCCGATGGTCGGTTGCGTCTTGGTCCGCGACGGTCGACTGATCGGCGAAGGTCATCACGCGCAGTACGGCGGTCCCCACGCCGAAATCGTCGCGCTGCGGGACTGTCGATCACGCGACGTCGATCCGCACGGCGCGACCGCTTACGTGACGCTCGAACCGTGTTGCCATCGCGGAAAGACGCCGCCCTGTTCGCAGGCCCTGATCAATGCGGGAATCACGCGTGTCGTCGTGGCGGTTCAAGATCCGTTCGGTTCGGTCAACGGTGGCGGGTTTCGCGAACTACGTGACGCCGGCATCGCGGTCACCGTGGGTGTCGCCGCCGAGCAAGCCGGCGAAGTCTTGGCACCGTTTGCCAAACGTGTCCGCACGGGCTTGCCCTGGGTGATCGCCAAGTGGGCGATGACCGCCGACGGACGCATCGCCACGACGATCGGTCAAAGTCAATGGATCACCGGAGAAGCGTCCCGGCAGGACGTGCATCGCATCCGCGGGCGAGTCGACGCGATCGTCGTGGGGATGGGGACCGTCATGGCGGATGACCCGATGCTGACGGCCCGCCCCCCCGGACCTCGGGTGGCCCGGCGCGTCGTGGTGTGTCGCGAACACCTGCCGGAAAAGGAAACCAACCTGGTGCGAACGGCGCGTCAGTACCCGACCATCGTCGTCGCGCCACCCTCGTTGGCTGCGGTGCAACAGGCTGATCTGGCCGCGTCGGGCGTCCAGCTGATGGGATGTGATCCCGCCGATTCGGCCGGTTCGCTACGCCGAATGCTTCAGCAGTCGGCCACCGCCGGTGCCACGAACGTGCTTCTGGAGTGCGGCGGAAGATTAATGTCTAGTTTTTTTGAGGCCGATTTGATCGACGAGTTTCACGTCTACGTGGGGGCCTTGGCGGTCGGCGGAAGCGGCGCGCCCGGGCCGCTCGGGGGGATCGGAAAGCCGGAATTGGCCGATGCGACGCGGCTGAAGGTTTGCGAAGTCCGTCAGATCGATCACGACGCGAAAATTATTTATCGCCGGATGTGAAAATGTTTCACCGTGTGCCGGCCAAGTGCGGCGACGATCGACGCTAGCATTTTGCGTTTCAGAACGCTCTTTATTTCTTCTCCGGGTTTTGACGATAGTTGGGAAAACGGACTCGTCGGGCTGCGCCCCGACCAAAACGGGGCCGGCCGATGCGTTCATTTCAATTGTTCCCAAAGAGGGTTTGCCAAAGAAAGACTTGTTGCCCACACGAACCGCCTGAGACGAACTCCGGCGTGGTAATGGTCCTTCGGTGGACCCTCTTGAAGATCGCCCGAGGGCGAAGAGGGTTCCGGGATGAAATGGCGTTATTTGCTTGCCGTACTATTCGGCTTGTCCAGCTCGAACGTGGCGACTTTTGCACAAAGGCCGCCCGAGGCTGAGCGTCCCGCCCCGACCCCTTCGTCGCTGTACAGCGACATGTCTTTCGGCGACGCCGGGATGGCCCGGTTCCAGTTGGTCGCCGGACGCTTGCAATTGCATCCGTCGCTGCACCGCAAGGGCCGCGAATCGCGTGATCGCGGCGACGTTCACGAAAGCATCTCGGTGCAGTCGCACGAAGGCCGACCTTCGCTGCAGTACGCGTTCCAGTCGCCGGCGTGTCAGTTTTCGCTGAGCGTCAAAGATGGCAAATCGGTGCGACTGGAAATCGTCGCACCGGCCGACGGGCCGCGACACGTGTTGGAGCAATTCGAAGGCCGAGCCGTCCGCTGGATCGGTGAACACGAATTGCAAGCCGGCAGCTTGTTGCATCTGCGTCAACTTGCGCCCGAGCGTTTCGACGAGACGTTCGGAGACATCCTCTCGCATTTGTTGAGCGGAATTTCGTTGTCCGCCCACTGTCGACAGACCGATGCCGCGTTGTTGGCGATGATCGCCGATGGGAACCTGGAACTGCCGACCAAGGGACGAATCTTGGCGTTGGTGGAGCAACTCAGTGCCGCCGGCGTCGCGACGCGAATCGCCGCCCAGCGTGAATTGGTTCGTGCCGGCACGCCGATTCTGAAAATTTTGGCGGAGGTTCCCGACGACCAACTCGACGCCGAACAGGATTACCGGATCGATCAAATCCGTCGTGCCCTGGAGTCTCATCGGGACGACACGGTCGCATCCTGGGCCAGCCGGCTGATCATGGACCGCCGGTACCTTGCCGGGGTGACCGCGGGGCTGCCCATCGATCGCATGTTGGCCGTCAACGCCCATTTGGACGCGGTGGGGATTCGGCCCATTTCGGTGGAAGATCATGCGGTCATGCAGGTCGTCGCCCACCCGTCCGCATCATCCAGTCGCTGACGGAATCCGACGAATTTCTGTGATGGTCGGCGGATTTGGACGGGTCAGGCTGTAGCCGGGGTGATCATCCAGGTCCGCCCCGACGGGGGAGTCCGACGATTCGGATCCGCCCGACTAAACGGGTTGGGTGATGCAAGCGACGCGGTTTTCAATCACAATGGGGCGGCCGCTCAGAAAGAACGCATAAGCGATGCGGAAAAGCGTCGATTGGCAGCAAAATGACCGATCGGTTGCGGCGGACCGATCCGGTTTTCACCAGGCGGCCTCCTTTCCCGCTCCCGGGGCGGGGGGGCAGATGGTCCCGGTGAAGACTTGTTCTCAACTTTTCCTGACAACGAACGACCTCGCCAGTGGATCTGCCAAATCTAGTCGACCCTCCTCCTGCCAACCTGGATCAATTTCCGGGGATCTTGGAGCATTGGGCGAAGCGACGCGGTGACCAAGTCGCGTACTACTTCACCGATGCGGAAACGCTGGAACAAAAGATCACGTACTCGGAGTTGTGGAAAGAAGTCCGTGGGCTGGCCGGTTATTTGCAAAGTCGTTGCGGGATCCGCGGCGGCGACCGGGTGTTGTTGCTGTACCCGCCGGGCTTGGATTTCGTCGTCGCTTTTTACGCCTGTCATGCCGCCGGGGCGATCGCGGTTCCGGCTTTTCCGCCGCGTCGCAACCGCAAAGCGTCTCGGATCCGATCGATCGTCGTCGACGCCGACGCGCGTTGGGCGTTGTCGACCAAGGCGGTCGTGGAGCAACTGACCGGCGACCAGTACCACGACGACTTGGTGGGCGTACAGTTGCTGGGCACCGATGACCCGGCCACGCGAATCATCTCGAAGTGGCGTCGGCCCAAAATCAACGGCGACTCACTGGCCGTGTTGCAGTACACCAGCGGTTCGACCGGATCGCCCAAGGGGGTCATGTTGACGCAATCGAATCTGGTCGCCAACACCAAGCTGATCATGGAAGCCTTTCAGCCCCGTCGGAACGTCGTGGCGATGACATGGTTGCCGACCTATCACGACATGGGCCTGGTCGGGGGCGTGTTGATGCCGATGTTCTTGGGCGCCCCCAACGTGCTGATGAGCCCGATGACGTTTCTGCAGCGTCCGGCGCGTTGGCTGCACAGCATTTCCAAGTACGGCGTCAGTGTCAGCGGTGGCCCGAATTTTGCCTACCAGCTTTGCGTCGACAAGATCGACGACGACGAACTCGAAGGCGTCGACTTGTCCACGTTCAAAATCGCCTTCAACGGGGCCGAGCCGATCCGCGCGTCCACGATGGAGGCTTTCACCAAACGATTTTCCAAGTACGGCTTCGAGCATACTTCGCACCTGCCCTGCTACGGAATGGCCGAAACCACGTTGTTGGTCACCGGGGGACCGGTCCTCCCGCGTCCCATCGTCAACGATTTTGACGGTGCCGGACTGGACAACAAATTGGTCCGACCGGTCAGCGGCGAAGAACAGGGTTCGCGGAAACTGGTCGCCTGCGGCCGCGTGCTGGACGACGAACGGGTGTTGATCGTCGATCCGCAGACGTCGGAGAAACTGCCGCCGGACAGCATCGGGGAGATCTGGGTCCAAAGTCCTTCGGTCGGCCAAGGCTACTGGCAACGACGCGAAGAATCCAAGCGGACGTTCAACGCGTTCACCAGCGAAGGCGACGGGCCTTTCCTACGAACCGGTGACTTGGGGTTCTTGTACGAAGGCCAGCTTTACGTCTCGGGCCGCTTGAAAGACATGATCATCGTCCGCGGCGTCAATCGTTACCCGCAGGACATCGAAGAAACGGTCGAACGGGCCAGTCAGTTGATCCAAGCCGGCTCGGTCGGCGCGTTCGCGATGAACCATGACGACCGAGAACGGTTGGTGATCGTGGCCGAAGCCGTCCGGCAACGTGACCGCGACTGGGACACGGAATTGCAACGCATCCGTCGCGCGATCACCGAGGAACACGAGTTGCCGCCCGACGCGGTCTACATCGTCCGCAACAGCAGCGTACCGAAAACCAGCAGCGGAAAGATTCAGCGACACGCCTGTCTGCACGCCGTTCGCGACGGGGATTTGAAATTGATCGCCAAATGGGTCCGCTGGGAGGAATCCTCCGGTGATCCCTCGGCCACCCACTTGCAAGCGGCGCCGATGATGCAGGCCGCCGCTGCCGGCGGGGGCGGCGGCGACGTCGGTCCCGAGGACGTCAACGCCGACATCGTGGATGCCGTCAAGCATCACATCCGCCGTGTCGCCGGTGAACGTGCCGACCAGTTGGCCTTGGGCACCAATATCGTCTTGGACCTGGGGCTGGACAGCCTGGAGCGACTCGAAATCGCTCGGAACTTGGAACGCACGTTCGGCGGCCGGTTCCCCGAACAGGTCTTGGACGAGATCGAGACGGTGGGACAGACGGCGCTGGCGATCGAGCGTTACCTGCCGCCCGGCGGTGAAGCACGCGCCCGTTTGTTGTTGGACAACGTGAGCGGTTCAGGATCGTCCGTGGTGACCCAACGCTCGATTCGCGATGAGCCGATGGCGGTCGTGGAACCCGAAGACGACGTGACCCAGTTTCCCGAGTACCGGCGACTGATGGCCACGATGCAGCAGATGAAAATGACCGGTGTGCCGAATCCTTACTTCACCGTCCACGACACCATTGTCAACGACCGCACCCGGATCGAAGGCCAGGAGCTGATCAGTTTTGCCAGCTACAACTACCTGGGACTGAGCGGCCATCCCGACGTCAGCGATGCGGCCGCGAAAGCCGTCCATCAGTACGGCACCAGCGTTTCGGCCAGCCGCCTCGTTTCCGGCGAAAAACCGATCCACGGTCAACTGGAACGACTGATCGCCCAATGGATCGGTGTCGATGCGGCCGTCACGATGGTCGGCGGACACGCGACGAACGAGACCACGATTGGTCACTTGGTCGGCGCCGGCGACCTGATCGTTCACGACGCGTTGTCGCACAACAGCATTATTCAAGGCGCGTTGCTGTCGGGTGCCAAACGACGACCTTTTCCGCACAACGATTACGAGGCCCTGGATCGTATGCTCGCCGACGTGCGGTCACAGTACCGACGCGTGCTGATCATCGTCGAAGGCGTCTACAGCATGGACGGTGATTACTGCGACGTGCCGGCCTTCGTGGAAGTCAAGAAAAAGCACCGCGCGATGCTGATGGTCGACGAAGCCCACAGTTTCGGCACGATGGGGGCGACCGGGCACGGCATCGCCGAACACTTTCAGATGAACCCACGCGATGTCGACATTTGGATGGGCACGCTCAGCAAATCGGCCGCGTCTTGCGGCGGTTACATCGCCGGCAGCAAGGAACTGATCGAATTGCTGCGCTACACCGCACCGGGTTTCGTCTTCAGCGTCGGGATGCCGCCGGCCCAGGTGGCCGCGGCGATCGCATCGATCGAAACGTTGCGAAAGGAACCCGGACGCGTCCAGCGGCTGCGTGGCAATAGCGAATTGTTCTTGCGACTTTGTCAGCAGTCGGGCTTGGACACCGGCGACAGCGGGGAAACACCCGTGGTCCCGGTGATCACCGGGAATTCGATGGTGGCCCTGCGACTTTCCAATCGCTTGAAGGCCGACGGGATCAACGTCCAACCGATTTTGTATCCCGCCGTCGATGAATCGGCCGCCAGACTTCGGTTTTTCATCACCAGCGATCATTCGGAAAAACAAATCCGCTTCACGGTCCAACGCACCGCCCACCATCTGGCGGAATTGGGATTCTTGACGGCTCCCGTGGCCGGTTAATGGCTTGCGGTTTGGCAGCACTGCTCTAGAATCAGATTCACGAATGCTGTCCGGCTTGCCCGCGGTTTCGGTCCCGAACGTCACCGGGTGATGGTGCCTGTGCCACGGGACAGAGCGACCGTGATATCTGCGAAAAATGAAAGGGAGATTGCCTTGCTGACCGAATCGACTGTTGAGAAAATGTTCCGTAGCTTGGTGAATGACCCGAATCGAAACGATGAGACGTTCGACAAGGCCGAGGAACTGCTCGAAGATGAACTGCGACCGGAAAGTCCGTTGCGTCATCGCTTGAGTGTCGAACTGGACGAGCTGCGGAGTTCGGCCGCGAAGACCTGAATCGACCTTCGGGACCTCGAACGACAAGATTGACAAAAAAAAAGCCTGCCGGGAATTGATTCCCCGGCAGGCTTTTTCACTTCGTGCGTCTGGCTTCTGTCTTCTTAGCGGTTCAGCGTGATGCCAAAGGTCCCGCCGACAAGCAGCAGATCTTGATCGCTGGAGGCTCCCACGCCGCCTCGCCAAACGCCACGGCCGAAGTCGATGACTTGGAAGCCGCCGCGGATGCTGATCGCTTTGGTCAATTGGTATCCCAGTTCGCCGCGAACATCGAATCCCACGACGAATTCGTCGTTGTCGATGAAGGTCGATTCGTCCCGATCGCGTTCGATGTAGACCGGCGGCTCCCCGATCGTGCCGACCTCGTTCCCGTCCGCAAAGGCGTACACGGTCAACTCTTGCTCGCTGTAGCTTTCCAAGCTCTGCCAGGACCCGCCGGCGAACACTCGGAAGTCCGAAGAGTACATGAAGCGACCTTTGTGCTTGAAGTACCGGAAACCGATCTGGCCCGTGACGATTTCGTTGTCGGTGACCTGAATGTCACTGGTCAGCAATTCGGCGGCCGAGAAAGGCAACAGCACTCCGGGTCCGGGCACCAAAGACGGACTCAAGTTGTCTTGGGTCGTCGAATAGGTCTGACGCAGGTTCAAGTCCTCGATCCGCGACCAGCGGACGCCGACCATCGGTTCCAAGATCCCACCGTAATGGTACGGCTCCAAACGCCAAGTCTTGTTGAACTCGTAACTGTCGTAGTTCATGATGTTGTTGGAAATCGTGACGTCATAGAACCGCGTGTTGAAGCCCAGGTTGTTTCGGTCTTCCATCGGTACGATGAACCCGAACGGGGGCCCGGCCGGGCTGTCGTCGGCGCTGCCTTCCAGGTCGTCCAGGCTGTACCGGTTCAATCTTTCCTGCCGCACGCCCTGGGCATCGTAGACGTCGTTGTTGGTCCACGTGAACAGGTACCCGGTGTCCTTTTGCGGCAACATGTAGCCGATTTCATAACGGCCACCGTCGCCGTGATCCAGCTTGGTTTCGCCGTTGAACGCGATCGGCGTTTCCGGACGCGTCCCGTACAGGTTCAACCGATCGAAGGTGGCGAACCAACCCGTGTTGGCCCGCTTCTTCGGTTTGACGTCGATCAGATCCGCTTCGTAGATCGGTTCAAACCATTGATAGTCCGGGTCGAACGCGAAAGGATCGACCGGCGGCAGGTTGTGATCCTGAGCGTAAGTCGTTTGCATCGCAGTCATCAACGCGACCACCGCGATCATTCTTGCCGTCAGCTTCCGTACCGACATCGCTTGTTCCACCGTCTTGCATGAAGTGAAGGACGATCGCCTTGGCAATGCCAAAACCTCGTCCGCTTGACCCGAACCAGTCCCCGGGCACGACTTGCCCCCAAGTGACCCAGAAACGCATGACGATCGCAAGCGTCCAGTTCGGGTTGTGCGGATAGTATCGGCCGCACGGATCGACAAGGCTTAGTCTGTTTGCCCCCAGAAGCGGCAAAAGCATCAGAAAAGTAACAAACGGTCCGGCCGCCCCAGCCGGCAAAGTCGACGTCGAGAAGTTTCACGGGGCCGATCCGTCCGATTCGCTCAGATCGATCCGCGGCCCGGTTTCTTGCGTTTGTCGGCGAAGAAATCCGAGAGCACACGGCCACACGGTTCCGCCAACACCCCGGAGGTCACGGCGCAGGTGTGATTCAGTCGGGTATCGTTCAAGACTTCGTAAAGACTGGTCACCGCTCCGGCTTTCGGGTCCGAGGCGGCGAAGACGACGCGGGGCACGCGGGCCTGCAAGATCGCACCGGCACACATCAGACACGGTTCCAACGTGACGTACAGCGTCGTGGCCTCCAGTCGCCAGCCTTCGATCGCGGCCGCGGCTTGTGTGATGGCGATCATTTCGGCGTGAGCGGTCGGATCGCGAAGCGTTTCTTTTTCGTTCCGCGCCGCGGCGATCACGGTGTTGTTTCGCACGATGATCGCGCCGACGGGAACTTCACCGGCCTCGGCCGCCTGCCAAGCCAATTCCAAGGCACGCGTCATCCAGTGTTGGTCGGTTTCGGTCGGCCAGCTCGGCGCGGCCTCCTCGCCGGGGAAATCAATCATCCGTCTTCGTCTTTTCGTCCGTCGGTGGGGAAGGTTTCCCGGTCAGCTCGCGGATTCGGAAGTTGCGAATTTCCGATTCGCACTGAAAGTTGGCGATCCCCAGGGGCAAGGCCGGATCCATTTCGGCGCGAATGTCGAACTCGTGACCGTCGCGATCCAGATCCACAACGATGCGGTCATCCACAGTGCACAGAATCGTTTCCGGCGAAACTCGGATGTGGATGTCGTACCATTGGTCGTTCTTGTAGGTCTTGAAGACCGTGGTCTC
>Ga0102938_10004258_pt1 | contig 10544 bp, 11 predicted proteins | sample SalPonR2_B_D2_MG_FD_84516 | JGI IMG/M metagenome (GOLD analysis project Ga0102938, IMG submission 84516) | Salt pond soil microbial communities from South San Francisco under conditions of wetland restoration - Salt Pond MetaG R2_B_D2_MG | ecosystem: Environmental > Aquatic > Marine >...
ATGATTATGATTTAAATTTAATAGAACATACAATAATTGATGAAAACTTATATATTCTTTCTGATGATGCATATAGATTTGCTAATTTATTTGGCTTAGAGCTTTCACGACCAATGGATAAAGGTATGATTAGTCCTGATGAAATTGATGCTGTTGATGTTCTTAGTGTCTTGATTAAAAGTTTAATAGGTAATGGTAATAATAATGTATGTTGTTATAGTATTCCTTCTGATCCTATTGATGGTCAAAAAAATGTTATTTATCACAAACAGGTTTTTAGACGCATAATAGAACAATTAAATTATAAACCTGTTTCAACGTATGAAGGTTCTGCTGTTATTTATGCTGAATGTGCACAAACACAATTCAGTGGCATTGGAATAAGCTTTGGTGATGGAATGACTAATGTTAGTGTAATGTATAAGGCTGTCCCAATTGTTACATTTTCATTGGAAAGAGGTGGGGGGTGGATAGATGAGAATGCAGCAGCTCATTCAGGAGTTGTTAAAAATCGTGCTACTGCAATTAAAGAAAGAAATGATTTTGATTTAAATGATTTCATGAAAGGAAAGAAAAAAGAGCGTAGAATAAGAGAAGCTTTAGCATATTATTATAAATCATTAATTGATTATACAACTAAAAATATTATACATAAATTAGATGAAATTGATACTGAATTTCCTAGTGAATTACCAGTTGTTGTTTGCGGTGGAACTTCCATGGCTTCAGGATTTATTGATACAGTGAAAGAAATATTTGAAAATTATGAATTTCCATTTGATATTTCAGAAATTAAACATGCACAGAATCCGCTTACAGTAGTGGCAGAAGGGTGTTTAGTTAAAAGTTTTAATATGGAGTAATATTATTATGTCAGATATTAATCAATTAGTTTTGGATAATTTATTTTTTGAACGAAATGAAAAAAGTGAAAGAGGAAAAACTCGTGGTAAGTTTGCTGCAATTGGTGCTGGTATAGGTGCAATTCCTGGTGCAGCTTTAACTGCTTATCAAATGTCACAAGGAGAAACACCACTTGCTGGTGCACAAGCTACAGGTGTAGGATTAGGTGGTGGGGGTGTTGTTGGTGATATGGTTGGACAAAATAAACATAATCGTAGGATTGGTGCAAAAAAAGCATTAAGAACTTATTATGATAAGTAAAATCTAAAACTTCAACATGTCAATTAATATATAAAAAAAGATATTGTAACATCAAATGGCAATATGTCTGTTACTCTTAGTAATACTATTAGAATAGCTTTAGGTATTGTGTAAGAAGTAGAGTTATAAAAAAGTATAAATAAAAACATGTGGTCAATAAAAATGCCCAAACCTAAGAAAAGTGAAGAAAAAGATGATTATATATCTAGGTGTGTAAAATATTTAATGGAAAAAGAAGATAAAGAACAACAACAAGCATTAGCAATTTGTTATAATTATTGGAATAAATATCATAATGAAAATTCTGAATTTATTAATATTGATGATTATGTAGATTTAATGACAGAAACTACAAAAATAAATGATACATATTTAATGGAAGCATTGATCAGACATGAAAAATCTGTTTTTCAAAAACCATCACCTGCTAAATTATTGTCATATGATCAACCTAGTATGACAAATAAAATACAAAAAATTAAAGGCATATTAATTAATGATACTGTTAATCATCCAATATTTCCTCTTTATACTACTTTAATTGATACGTCTAAATTTTGGCTTCCAAAAATTAAAAATGAATATCAAGCAATTTTTACTGGAATGGAAACACTCTTTATGCCATGGCATTTTACTATTGAAATGATTGAAAATAATTATTATATTTTTAATACACGTCCTTTAGATATGGCATTTCCACTAAGAAGTAAAGAATGTTTTGATTTAATTGATGAAAATAATATTGAATTGACTAATGATACGAAAAAATTTTTTGATATAATGCCTTTTGATACAAGAGATGCAATTCATATATGTATTATCGGTGATTCACAACGTGATGTTTACAGCAAACAATTTTATGAAATTTTAGGTAGAGTGTGTGTAGGACCTATTGGTAGACATTTTAATTTACCATTGAAAGTTTATCAGCGAATTTGGCCGTTTAATTTGCAGTCAAAATTTAAAATGAATTTATTAGATTCAAATATTAGAATTTAGGAGGTAAAGTATGTCTGATATTAATAATCTCGTATTGGTTGCATTATCTGAGAATACAGGTTCTTTAGGTGGTGAGATGTATAATTCATGGAATCAATATCCATCACAACAATATGATAGTGGTGGTCAAAATCAAATTTCTTCGAAACAAACCGGTGATAGAGTTGTTAATCAAACAAATACTGATAGTGATTATGCAACATATAAATCATTGGAAAGCTATCAAAAACCACCAGCTCCAGATTCTAGACAAGAACCAGTTAAAAAAACAGGTGGTTTTGAAAAGAATTATGCAATTGATAATATTTTAAATCATGCAATTCGAGCAACACCTAAGAGACAGGTTCCTGTTATAAAGAGTCCAAATGTAAATGCATAACTAGTGTTTTATTTTTCCGGTTTAGTAACTTTTTTATATAGATATAAGATTCCCTATAGAGAAAATGAATAATAAAAAAATAAAAAATTATAGGGGGTCTTATATCTTGTCATCTATTAAAATTACTGATCCTGGAAAATTGTTAATGTTTGAGTCTTCATTGTGGCAGATAATAGATCCATTGTCAATTGATAATGTTGTTATAGACGATAATGTTATTCCAATTTACAATAATTTTATTTCTAAAATCGGTGTTCAACTAAATTATATTACTAAAACTAAATATAATAATGATATTAATATTGAAAATAAAATTATTCCTAATGATACAATGGATGAATTTGTAAAAATGATTTATTCATATAGTTCACCAAATATTCTTAAATACAGAAATAATATTCAACAAATGTATATTTTGTATTTGATTAGTTTATTTTTTAAGAAGTATAATCAAGATTATCTTGAAATAGATAATGAAATTTATATTAATAGAATTTATTATCCAAATATAATCAATTTATCAGCAAAACACGCTTTACAAGCAAAAAATTTTCTGAATCGCATTATTAGATTTGTTTGTAAAAGTGTTGAGACAAAGACAAAGAATTCATTAGATTATCAATCAGAATTTTTTGGTAATAATCAAATACCAACTATTATTTTACATTTATTTTTAACCAAAGTTATTTATAAATTTGATCCATTAGAATTAACTAATCCAGATACTTTTTATACAGAGTTAGCGGATCAAGTTCTTAGGTCACATCTTAAAAAGAAATCGTCTGATTTCTTTACCATAGAAGATGAGAACGAAGAAAATGAATCTGCCCGTTTTAGAATATATAAAGATGCATTGCAAGCATCTGAAATTGAATTAGCTTGTTTAAATAATGTTGTTATAAGAAATATTGCTAAAAGAATAGATAATCTTAATTACACATTTTTAAACAATGAAATTCAAAGATTATTTACTTTAGCATTTAATTGTGGATACACTAAATCTGATAGTAAAAGTTCACTAATCGGAACACAAATGAGACAGGATAAATTAAAAGAAATGCGTAAACGTATGCCTCAAATTTATAAAATTTTATCTTCAATTTGTATTAAATCAGATAGGAAACCTTTTCTTAAAACAGAAATAAACACTATTTTGAATACTGTATATAATTGTTTATATAACAAATATAAAAATGATTATTTATCAAATGATCATTTAAAGCCAATTATTTATAAAATTGCAAAAAATCTAGTGATTTCAATTACTAAAGGAGAATTTATTGATATATACACATTAAATAAAGTAAATATTTCCTTTTCAAAATTTAATCAACAATTAGAAGATTATTTAAATATGATACTGGAAGAAATTGAAAGTTATTTACAATTAAGTAAGGATGTTGATAATGAACAAAAAGAATATGATGAAACATAAAGATGAAGATGAATTAGATTTAAGAAATGTTATTAACAAAATTAATATACGATATAAAAATCTAGAAGAAGATATTCAAAATCTTGATATTAAATTGGGTGAAATTGATAAAACAATTTGTGAGCTTGATACACAAATAGCAAACGTTAAAAATATAATTTCGGGTGAAACAGATAATCAAAAGAGAGGAAGACTATTTGGTGTTTTAAATGAATGTTTAGAACTTAAAGGTAAATATCACGATATCTATATTAAAGGATTAGATACAAAATTTAAATATAGACGGGAAGAAAATGATATTACATATAAAGAATTAAGATTAACTGAAATAGATATACCAAAGGTTAAATCTGGTGAAAAAGACAAAGGATTTAATTTAGGCGAATTAATTGAGTCATTTAAAGGTCTACAAATGTCATTAAATAATGTTGAAAATAATAAACAAAATGATCAAAAAGAAGATCAAAAAGAAGATTATTTAAATAATGTACTTCATGATCTCAAAGATGAAAAATTTAAGTTATAATATCATGTCTTAAAATGATAATACAATTATCATTTTCATCGTATATTGTAATATCTTTGATGTACATAATTAAATTAGTCATTAAATATTGAATTAAACTGATATAGTTATTTGGTATAATAGAAAAAAAGTAATGTTTATTATTTTCGTCTACTTTGCTTTCTAATTCAACACAATATTCTTTGATACGATTATTTAATTCAATAATTTCATCTATTGAAGAACTAGTTAGTTTAATAGTTATTAATCCATAATACATAAATAACTCCTTTTTTTAGTAAAATATCTATAAAAATAATGTTTTCATCTAGGAGGCATTGATGACTCAGCAGAAGGATTCAGCTTCAGTTCTTAAACAAGCTTTTAATATGGTTTTAAAGAAACAGTATGGAGATTTTGTTCCTCCACAAGCGTTTATTGTGCCCTATGGAATAAGACATTTAGATGTTCTATTGGGCTCAGGACTTACTTCTAGTGCTCCTGTGGTATTTTCAAGTACACCTGAAACAGGAAAAACAACACTTGCACTTCAATTTTGTGCATCTTTCTTGAAACAAAATGAAAAAGCAATAGCTATGTATATTGATACTGAAACTTGTTCAGATCAAGGTGGTGAAGTTTTTCCTTATGAAATAGAACAACGTATTAATATATTTGATATTGATCGAGATCGGTTTCTTTATAGAGCTATTGTTGCAGATATAAAAGAATTATTTAATATGCTTCATTCACTTGTTCAGCTAAAAAGAGATCTTCAAGCAAAAGTTAATGAAGAAGTTCGAGTTTTATTTGTTTTGGATAGTATTGCGTCACCTGTATCCAGCAGAGATGAGAGTAGTGAAGATCCAAATTCTACAATTGGATATAAAGCACGTGAATTTACTTTTAATTTAGGTAAATTTAGACGTGAAGTAGCTATGGAAAGAATTTCACTTATTTTGATTGATCAAGTTCGTTCAAATATGAAAATACAAACAAAGTTTCAACCAGCTGAAGAAAAAACAGTTGGCACATGGAGCAATTTTAAATCTGCTACAAATGTATCAGCTTTACAACATAATATAAGACAATGGTTATTTTTCTCTCGATCACAACAATTAAAACCAGATGATCCATTAGGTATTGATGGTTGGATACTTAATGCATATACTGAAAAAAATAAGTTAGTTCCTTCACAATGTAGTGTGCCGTTAGTTTTTGATAAAAAATTTGGTGCAATGCCATTACTGAGTGAATATTATTTTCTTAGTAATTTAACTAAGACAGAAAAAAAATTTTGGGAAAAAGAAAGTAAATTAATTTATCCACTTTGTATTCATTCATCAGGTAATAGACGTGTTTTGACTGTTACAAATCCCGAAAACAAACAAGTAATGTATACAAGTCAAAACTTTTTTGAACGAGATTTTCTTAAGTATTACAATAATGACGAAAATTTTAGAGATTGGTTCAATTATGCTGTAGATTTATCGTGTTATCAACGAATTACATTAGGATTATTTCGTGATGCAAGAGATGGATTAAGTACTGAATTTAATCAAACTAATGATTCTAATCAAGATCAATCATCTATTATTGATCAACAATTACAAAATTCATCAAATGATATCCAAAATATAGAGACAACAGATGAAGAACAATCTAATATGCAAAATATAGAGACAACAGATGAAGAACAATCTAATATGCAAAATATAGAGACAACAGATGAAGAACAATCTAATATGCAAAATATTAATAATATAGAAAATGAAACATCTAATAATTTTCATGTTTTTTATAATATGCATACAGGACAACGTGCATTACAAGATGTTAATGATGGAACATTATTTGATGAATTAACAGGTGAAATTATTGATCCAGAATATTTTGGTCAATTTACAACGAATCCAGTTCATTTTACGGGAACTAAACAAAATGATGATTTAAATAATCAAGTTTAAATAATGTAAAAATAAAAAGGTAGTAGTTTATACTACCTTTTTTTAAACACTCATAATGAGGTAATATGATATGGATAGATTATTTATAAAAAATATGGTTGAATCTTATTATAATGATAAACAATTATCTGAAATGGATTTTTGGCATAGTAGACAAAGTGCAATTGATGAATTAAATGAACAAATTTGTGTTGAATTTGATAATCTTTATTTAGATGACGTTGATATTTATAATGAATTATATGAGATGGATAGAAGTAGTCAACAAAAAACTATTTATAATTTACTAAATCAATTTATTTCAGATAAATATAATGTAGATTATAGTGAAGAATCTATAACTATTGCAGGTGGTATAGGTGCTAAAGGTATTTTAGCAAGTATTGGAGCAGGTGCTGGTGGAGTTATAGATTTAGTGGCACATTTTATTGCTTCATCTTTTATTTTTGCAATTGTACAACCATTTATTGCCGCAGCTATTGGTCTTGGATTAGCAATAGCTGTTGTTTACTTTTGGCGTAATATCTCATCTAAAGGTTGGGATATAATAAGCAAGCTCAATAGTATCACAGATAAAGCTGCAAAATTAAGTGATAATTTTTCTAAAAAATCACGTGTTAAAAGAGAAATATTTACACGACAATTAGAAAAATGTGCAAAAAGATGTAATATACATAGTAAGAAAGATTTAAGTAGACTTGTTGGTTCTACAGTGGGTCAAAATTCTCAAATAACATCAAAAGAAGCCAAAGAACAAGTTGATTGTTTATCAAGTTGTTATTTAGATTGGATAATTAATAACATGGAAATTCTTGCTTATAATTATTTGCAATGTCTAAAGAATACAAATGATGACATGATTAATCAAAAAATAGACTCTAAAGTTTTATTAATTACTAAACCACAATCTGAAAATTGTAAAGTATTCTACGATATCTTACAGGATCATTATAAAAAGTTTGTTGATACATTGGATATTGTTAAAAAAGAAAATGAAAGACCAATATATATGAAGCGATATTTATCAGCTTTGGAACGTGCTACACAAAAGATTAAGTAATAGATGGAGGAATTTTGATGAAAAGTACATCAACTATCAAGAGAAATCGTCAACAAAAATATAGTGCTCTAGGTGCTAACTTTGCTATTAATATGGCACAACAACGTAATGATCCATTGTATAAAAAATATAAAAGATATAGAGATTTGTTTATTGATAATAAGAGAAAGATTATAGATAAATATGGTTCAATAGGTAGAATGCAGGCAAGACAACATAATAAATAAGGAGTAAATAATGGAAGATTTGTTAAGAGGATTTGAAATTGAACCAGGGATTAAAGTTATTAATGAAGTTAAAGAGAACGAAGATCAAGAATTTATAGAAAAAAATAAAGATTTTATTAACAAATATATTACACAAAACAATATGGAACAAACTTCTAAAGAAAATGATTCACCAATGATATTTGATATTGATGATTTTGTAAAAGATTTAAATAATCTATCAAGAGCTAAAAATTTTAATATTATTAAAAATTCTGATAAAATTAGTGGTTATGATGTCTCGAATAATTGTATAAGAGAAACAGTTTTTAGAATACTTAAATATCCAGTACAAGACTTTAGTGATACATGGTTGCCTGTAATAATGCGTGCAATTATTGGAAATGCAATACATTCATTTATCCAAAATACATATAGTGGATTTACTGAAAAGGAAGTTAGTTTGAAAATTCCATCGATAAGATGTTCAACACGTTTAGATGCATTAATGAGAGATAATGTTATTGTTGAGATCAAATCTTGTCCTTACACTGACTATGAAAAAATAATTAAAACAAGAAAACCTAGAAATAGTGATTTTTATCAAGTATTATTTTATAAAATGTTATTGACTAATTATTTAAAAGAGTGTAAAAGTCAGAATCGTGAAAATTTACGCAGTGATCCACCTAAATTAGATGAATATAACATAAGATTTCTTCAACTTATTTATGTTGCTCATGATATTAATGCAGCTGATTGCACATCATTAAATGATGCTGTTAACAAAGCTCGACAAATTAGGAAAATGTTACAAACGAAATCAAATCCGTTTTCTTATATGTGTGTTATGACAACAGATCTTAATAGTATTGATGTATCAAGTCATATGAAATATATTATTGATAAAGTTAATAGTATTAATTGGTATGTTGAAAATCAAAAAATTCCACCTATGTCAGATCCATTTGTAAATAAAAAATCATGTTTCTTTTGTCTATTCAAGGATGTATGTAGAAAAAATTAGGAAAAAAATATGATTACAATTGACCAAATTTTTAAATCTATATATATTGATGAGATTGGGGAAGTAAAACATAAAGAATTATATGAAATAGATAAATTATTTCATCGTATTTTATATGTAAATGAATCTAAGCAGGATGATATCAAAGATATTGTTAAAATCCAAAAATACTTTAAAAAGATTTTTAATGTACGTGTTGAAATTGAAATGAGATACGTAGGTTCTTATGAAAACATTACTGTTTTACCAATGCTAAAAAAATCAATTAATTATTTAGAGAAAGAACATATTTCTATATCAGATTGTCTAATTATTTTCACAATTATAAACTTTGATTTTATCAGAAATTATCAATTAAAAGGTTCAGAAGTAACAGCGATAATGCTACATGAATTTGGTCATGTAGAAAATTCTTTATCAAAAAAAATGAGAATAGTAAATCATTATATTCAAAAAATACAAAACATTCAAGAAATGTTAAATCAAATTCCCATGGTTAATAGTGTAATTTTACCATTGTTAATAATAAGTACAAGAACGTCTAATTTTATAAATCATGTTAATGAATATAATGCTGATCAATTTGCTATTGATTATGGTTATGGGGATGAACTTATGTCTGCTTTAATTAAGATGCGTGAAATGGAAAAATCTAATCGTAATATAAAAAGTAAAGAAAAAATGTATAATGATTTTATTAGAATGTTAGAAAATATAATTGATTTTCTTAAAGGATCTACACATCCAGAAGATAAAGAACGTATCGAAAAAGTTGCTAAAAAAATTATTAATAATTATGATAATAAATATAGAATACAACGTATCAAAAATTTACTAAAAAAACATTATGGGGTTTAGAAATGCAGATTTCAGGAAGCCGTTCATTAACTTCTTTACGTCAAGCATCTAAAATTGGGGATAGTCAAAACAGATTAGTTTTTATCTATCCTTTAATGTGTGATGACACATTAAAAAAATATTCAACGATTATTCGTGATTTTTTATGTGTTGATATGGTTAGTCAAATTAAAATATCAAATGCAATAAATATTACTACATCAGCTACACAAATTGGTAACATAGGTGATAGTAACCAAAATCCAGCACAATATGTAAGAAATAGTTTATGGAAATCATCAAATGGATATGATCAAATTGGTGGATCTAACTATGAAAAATTTGTTACCACTCAACAATCAATGGAATATCAACAACAAATAAATAATTTTCTAAAATTTATTCAAAATCAAATTCAACATGATCCTAGAATCCAAGAATATAGACCAATAATATCAAATATAACTTTAGAAGAAAATTTTATCAATATACCATTAATTGTAGGATCCAAGTTATATTATAGTAAAGTACATGGATTATATTGGTTAATATTAGGATCATTAGCATTTAATAGACCTTTAAACAGTACTAATAATTTCAATGAAATTGTTAGAAATTTAGAAAGTACTCATAAAGAAAATTTTCCACAACTTTTAGGAAAAAATAATATAGCACAATTAACAGCAGGAACAAGATTTAAATCGACAAAAATATCAGATGAAGTTAACAGTGAAGTAGCTACACAAATATATAAAAATATAATGAGTGAAATTCGTCAACTTACTTTTAACTTTCGTCATGTTTTAGACTTAAATTTATGGGAAAATAGCAATAATATTATAACTAGAGGTGCTGTTACACTTGATGATTTGCCTACTATTAGAAGTCCTGAAGAAAAGAAGTACTATCAAGAAGCTGTGACATCATTTAGTACATATTTTACGAATTTAGTTGTTCCAATATTA
>Ga0102938_10004260_pt1 | contig 10538 bp, 9 predicted proteins | sample SalPonR2_B_D2_MG_FD_84516 | JGI IMG/M metagenome (GOLD analysis project Ga0102938, IMG submission 84516) | Salt pond soil microbial communities from South San Francisco under conditions of wetland restoration - Salt Pond MetaG R2_B_D2_MG | ecosystem: Environmental > Aquatic > Marine > Intertidal...
CCGCCGGTCGACTTCAATTGCAGCGGCGCCTGATAGGTGCGCGCAGTGGGGTTGTAGACCAGATCCAGCATATCCAGGCTCAATTCGCCGCCGGTGATGACTGTTGGACGCTCGCAGCGAACATAGCGAGTGTCGAAGGTCCGTCGGCGGCGCAGGCTGTTGGGGTCGTCTGTTTCGGTTTCGGCCTTGGAATGGACGATAGGGTCATAGACGGTGATCACCTGACCGGCATATTCGATGGCGCGGGGCACATATATCCTGTCGCCCATCGCGTCCCGGATGCCATTGGAAATACTGGATTTCCCGTTACCCGGAGGTCCGTACATCAGGATTGAGCGGCCGGCCGACACAGCCGGTCCAAGATGATCCAGCAGGCTGTTGGGCAAAACCAGATGGCCCATTGCGTTGGTCAGTTCTGCGCGCGTGATCTGGATGTTACGGATGGATTGGCGGGCCACCTGCGCGCGGTAAACCTCAAGCGGGACGGGCATTGCGCCGTAATATTCGGATTGCGACAGGGCATCCAGAGCACGGGACTTGCCCGCATCAGTCAGTTGATAGCCCATCTCGTTGCCCGAATTGGCGTTCAATGTGCCGGTCGCCTCGACCAGTTTTTGCTCGCGTGCGATGTCGATCAATTCTTGCGTCACGGCCCGGGGCAGACAAATCGCTTCGGCGAGATCGCTGGCCGTGTCGACATTTTTGCGGAACATCGTCTTGATCAGGATGTCGCGCATCATCACGAGTGGCAGCTTCATTTCCTGCAGCCCACTTGGGGGCGGCGGCGGTTGAACACCTTGGCTGGCTTGCATATTCATCTGTGTCTGCCTGATTTTCGGAGTTGCATGTCATCAAAGCCGCACTTGACGGCTGGTCCTTTGACAGACGTTGTCAGCAAAATATGAGTAGATTATGGAGAGCGTCGGGCAGACAGGGGGCAGCGCGGTTTCACTGTCCCAGAGCGATGCCCAACCCCAGATAAATCACCAACGTGCTGCCAAGAGCAAAGCCCATCGGAAATTTGCCTTCGCGCGTCCAACTGACCCAATCCGGGGCCAGTTGCCGCAAGGCGCTTTTCTTCACCAGGCTGTGTGTTGCAAAACAAGCCAGAAGATTGGCCGAGAAGATCAAGAACAAAGGCAAAAGATCGCTGGGATCAACAAACGGCGCTGCGGCGGCAATGAACTTGGAATCCCCCGCGCCCATCAGGCCGCCCGCGTTCGCCAAAATACCGATCAGCAAGACAATGCCAAGATTGAGAAGCCGCCAAGGATATTCCTGCATGGGCAAAGCGATCAGTCCAACCACCAGAAATACGCAGACCAATGCCATGTTCGCGGCGTTGGAAATGCGCATGGCGCTCAAGTCGGTCCAGATCACCCAAGCACAGATCGGCAGGACGAAAGGCAGAAACCAGGCGGCCTGCATGGCGGTAATCTGGAGCGGCATGAACTGGTCCTGGACTAGTTGGTCACGTTACCTTCAAGCGCCCTCAGGCTACGGACCGCCGCTTCGAAATGCTGCGGATGGGTATCCACGGCGTCTCGCAGCAGGCCCTTGCCGATTTCGGTGTCGCCTTGTTTGACTGCCGAAAGGCCCAAGGTGTACAGAAGTTGGGCGCGTTCTTCCTGCGTCGTGGGAATGACCGGAAGCGCGTATTTCTTCTGGGCGCCGCGCGCCAACACAAGATTGTTTTTGGCCGTGAACAACGAGCTATCCTGCCGGATGGCGTCCGAGAACAGCCGCTCAGCCCCGGCGAAGTCACCACGGGTCAGCTTGGAATAGCCCCAGTTGTTCATGACACCGGCAGGGCGTGTCGTCAGGCCGACCGCTGTTTCATAGAAACTGTCGGCTTTGCTCCATTCCTGATTGCTGTCGGCGATCATCGCTTCGAGGCGGTAGCGTTTGAACGTCTCGAATGTCGGGGGGATTGCGTCGAGAACTTCATCTGCGCGATCCCAATCGTTGTTGCGGATCAGCGCATCGGCATAATCGACCCTATCATCATCGGTCGCCTGCTGATGCTCTACGACCCTTTTCCACGCCGAGACGGCCTCGGTGCTGCGCTGCGCCCGGACAAGCGATTGCGCAAGCCCACGCTGAAGATCGAGGCGATCGGGTTTTTCGGAGGTCGCGCGCTGGAAATAGGACACGGCCTCGTTTGGATCAGCGACGTTCAGCATCACGTCGTTGAGGTTGCTTTCGTCAATGACGTTCACGCCTTGAAAGGCGCGGTCGACCTCCTGACCATTCGGATCTTCACAACCCGCAAGTGCAATCACACCTGTCACGCAAAGTGAAAGGATAATGGGGTGGCGCATTTTTCTGCGTCCTTTTACTGCCTTCGCCTCATTCCGGTATTCGGCTTATCAGGTAATCTCCTGTGCCTCGCCGAACCAGCTTGTAGTCTTGTTCTTGAGTTTCATTATAGTAGGATTTTTCTGATTTTGCGAGTGCTAAGCGCAAATTGTCCCGAATTGAGTCCGTGGCGCCATTGTCAAACGCATAGGCGCGGCGAAACGCTTGCGCGGCTTCGCTTGTCTCTCCCTTTTCCATGAGGACCACACCAAGATTGTTCCAGATCTCGGGCGATCTTTCGTCCTTCTCAAGCGCGTCTCTCAGCAGTCGTTCGGCGGTGCCCAGACGGCCCAGCCCAAGATTTGCACTGCCCAGACCCGACAGCACATCCGCCGTCATGCCATGCTCCAGAGCGGCGCGGGAATAGGCGTCGATGGCCAGCTCGTATTCGTCTGCGTCCATCAGTCTGTGACCGACAACCAGCCCATCCACGGCATCGCCATGTGCTGCCACGCCTGGCGCGAAAGGGTTGTCTTGGGGCGCCTCCTCGCTGCACGCGGTCAAGGCGATCACAAATGTCAGAACGACGCCTGTTCGTATCATGTGGCCTCGGCGTTATTGGCCGGCCATCGTGAAAAGCTCCATGATGCCAATGACGGAGGGGCCGACCAGAATGATTAGCAGTGGCGGAACTGTAAGCATCATCGTCGCCAATGTCATCTTGGTCGGCAGCTTGTTGGCCTTTTCTTCCGCGCGCATGACTCGTTTGTCACGCATTTCACCTGCATAGACGCGCAGCGCATCCGCTATGGATGTGCCAAAGGTCTGCGACTGAACCAGAACGGTCACGAAGCTCGAGATGTCCTGCACGCCGCAGCGCTCGGCCATTTCATTCAAGACCGAGGGTTTGTCACGGCCCGCTTTGATCTGCTGGGCCACGATTTGATATTCTTCGGCCAAGGCCGGATAGGAGGCGGCGATCTCATTGGACACGCGAACGATTGACTGGTCCAGCGATTGGCCGGCTTCGACGCAGGTCAGCATCATGTCGAGACTGTCGGGAAAACCGTCCGTGATCTCTTCCTGGCGCTGTTGTTGGCGCTTGGTCACCCAGTATTTGGGCAGCATGTACCCCACGGCACCGGGGCCGAGGATGTACATGATTGCCTCTTGCGCCGTGGTTTCGCCGCTCGATTTGAAAACGAGGAAGTACAGCACGCCAAGCATCAGAAGCCCAAGCGCGAGGATCAGTTGGGCAAAGTGAAAATACCGCACGGCGTCGCGGTTCCGGTATCCCGCTTGCAACAGCGTGAGACGCACCTGCGACAGGGCTTTGGCATCTTGCGGCTCCAGAAAACTGGCGTATTTGTCCAGCTTCTGGTTTTTGCGGTTGGTGCGCAGGCGTGCATTGTCTGTGCTCACTAACCCTGCGCGATCCTTCTGATCCCTTTTGAGTTTTTCCAAGGGGTCCTTGGAATCCTTGATCAAAATCGGAATCATCAGCAGGACGAGCACGACACCCAACGTGCCGACAACGATCATCGGACCGAATGGCCCGAGCGCGCCGACCAGCAAGTCTTGTATCTGGTTTAGAAACTGCATCTTTTAGATCCTCTTCAGACCTTGATGTTCACAAGTGCGCGCATAACGAACAGGTTGGCGACGAGGAAACTCCCCACGATAAGACATGCGGGGATGAAATACGGGTGGAGCATGGCCTGATCATAATAATTCGGATCGATGATCTGGATGCCGATCAGCGCCAGGATCGGAAAGCCTGACAGAAATTTGCCTGACCACTTGGCTTCAGCCGTGATCGCCTTGACCCGGCGAAACAGGCGGAAGCGTGCGCGAATGACCTTGGCCAGCCCATCGAGAATCTCGGCCAGGTTGCCACCGGATTGTTGTTGGATGGTGACGGCCACCGCCAGAAAACGGAGATCCTGCATATCCAGTCGTTCGGCCATGTCCTTGAGGGCCTCGCCGATATCGCGGCCATAGGCCGCTTCATCCGCAATGATCCCGAATTCAGTGGCCAGCGGATCCGCCATTTCACTGGCGACGATCGATATGGCCGAGGTGAAGGGATGCCCGACCCTCAGGCTGCGCACCATGAGTTCGATTGCGTCGGGCAATTGTTCCTCCAGCATCGCCATGCGCTTGTTCGCCTTCATGGTGATCCATGTGAAAACACCCCCGACGCCGATGGCAATGGCAACGACCGCCCGAACCGGAACGCTTGTGGCTGTGCCCACCGTCAGGCCGATAAAGGCCAGAATCGACACACCGACCATGACCATGATCAGCTGTTGTGGCGTGAACGCGATCGCGGCTTTCTGGGCCTTTTCGGACAGGATCGCGTAGATCGGGATGTTGCGCGCCCTGAGATGCTGCTGCATCTCCTTACGGAGTTTCTCCATCACCTGTTCGCGGTTTCCGGTCTTGTCCAGCATCTCCAGCCGGCGATTCACCCGGTTGTTAAGGCTGATCGACCGTCCGAAAACCGTCAGGTAGACGCCTTCGACAAGGACAAGAACCCCGATGAAAATCAGACCGTAAATAATCGGTTCTGCGCTTAAGGTCATGGGTGCTACTCCGCTGCGATGGGTTCGTAGATGCTGGACGGGAGGTCGTAACCCCATAGGCGGAAGCGCTCGGTGAAGTGCGAGCGCACACCGGTGCCGGTGAAATGGCCGATGATCTTGTTTTCGGGGGTGAGACCGACGCGCTGATAGCGGAAGATCTCCTGCATCGAGATTACCTCGCCTTCCATGCCGGTCACCTCGGTGATCGAGGTCATCCGCCGTGAGCCGTCCTGAAGGCGCGATGCCTGCACGATCAGATGCACCGCCGACGCGATTTGCGAGCGCACCGCCTTGAGCGGCATCTCGATTCCGGCCATGGCGACCATGTTTTCCAAGCGGCTGATGGCATCGCGGGAGTTGTTCGCGTGAATCGTCGTCATCGACCCATCATGACCGGTGTTCATGGCCTGCAGCATGTCGATCACTTCTTCGCCGCGGGTTTCGCCGACGATGATACGGTCGGGGCGCATCCGCAGCGCGTTCTTGAGACAGTCACGGGCGCTGACTTCGCCTTTGCCTTCCACGTTTGGCGGACGGCTTTCCATCCGACCCACATGGGTCTGCTGCAGTTGGAGTTCGGCCGTATCCTCGATGGTCAGGATGCGTTCGGAATTGTCGATGAACGAGGACAAGGCATTGAGTGTCGTGGTCTTGCCCGAGCCGGTTCCACCTGACACGATGATGTTCAGGCGTGTTGACACTGCGGCCTGAAGGTAGGCGGCCATTTCTTCGGAAAATGCGCCAAAGCTGACCAGATCGTCGATGCACAGCTTGTCTTTCTTGAACTTGCGGATCGAGACGAGGCTGCCATCCACCGCAACCGGCGGCACCATCGCGTTGAAACGTGACCCGTCCGCAAGGCGGGCGTCGACATAGGGGCTGGATTCGTCCACGCGGCGGCCCACCGCCGACACGATCTTGTCGATGATCCGCAGCAGGTGCCGTTCGTCCTTGAACGTCACGTCGCTCATTTCCAGCTTGCCGGCGCGCTCCACGAAGATCTGATGCGGTCCGTTGACCAGAATATCGTTGATGGTGTCATCTTTCAGCAGGGTCTCGAGAGGGCCAAGTCCGCGCACCTCGTCATAGAGTTCCTGCGTCAGTGTCGCGCGATCCTCGCGGTTCAGAACGATACTGCGCTCTTCCAGAACTTCCGCTGCGATCGAGCTGATTTCGGCGCGCAAATCGGCTTCGGTGGCGGTGTCCAGTGCTGACAGGTTCAAGTTGTCCAGCAGGGCGCGGTGCAGATCAAGTTTGATTTCGCCCAGTCGTTCCTTGCGCTTTCGTTCCTTGTCGGCGGGCTGGGGCAAAGCGGCGGCTTGCTGGGCCGGTCTGCGTAAAACGGCCTTGGCCGGTTCCTCGACAAGGGCTGCCCGTGGAATTGCCGCCTTTACCTCGGCAGGAGAGGCGGCAGGTTTTGTCTGGGTCGATGAACTCTTCTTGTATCGGGAAAACATCGAAATTTACCTTCCTGCTTATGCAGCTTCTGCGTCGCTCTTGCCTAATTGGTGAAGCGAGACCGCCAATTTGGCGATTTCCTTTCGAAGCGGGTTCTTGCTGGCGGATTGCGCCAGCGGCTGTCCATGATCCCCGGCTTGGGTGACTGCTCGACCGCCATCCGGCAGCAAGACTTCAACCGAGATCTCAAGACTTTCGCAGAGACGTTTGACCCTGCTCTTGCCTTGCAGATCAGTGAATTTGGGCGCTCTGTTCAAACAGAACCTCAGCCGTTCGATTGGCAGTTCCTCGGCCCTCAGCGCCCGTTTGAGACGCAGGGCGTTCTGCGCGGATCGCATATCCAGTTCCAGCGTCGTGAAGTAGATCTGCGCGTTGGTCAGAACGGTCTCGGTCCACTGGACCAGCGTCGAAGGCATGTCCACGATCACGTAATCAAAGCGGGCGCGGGCCTGATCCAGAATCCGTTGAACGTCATCCGGCGACAGCATGTCCAGCGGGAGGATATCGAGCGGGGCGGTGAGCACCCACATCTTTTCTTCGAATTGGGTAAGAGCCTGCCGGAACACATCGTCATCCACGGCCTCGGTGTCCGACCACATCTCGAACACGGTCTCTCGGCGGGGCAAATCGAGATAGGTGGCCACGGTGCCGTTCTGAAGGCCGAAATCCATGATGCAGACGCGGGGGGGCGTCTTTTTGTCGACATTGGCCAACTCCCAGGCAAGGTTGACCGCGAGGGTCGTCGCTCCGGTCCCGCCCGCAATGCCTTGAACCGCCAATAGCACGCCATCGGCCGGCGGCTCGTTACTGGCGCCATGTCTGCCGGCCACCGCCGCGGCGGGCCGTTCGGCGCTTTTCTTCAGCCGCTCGATCGCGGCCTCCAATTCACCCTCCGGAAGGGGATAGGGGACAAATTCGTCTGCCCCCTTGCGCAGCAACTGATGCAGCGCGGCGGGGCTGACGTCTTCGGCGATCAGGATGACCTTGATGTTTTTTGCATTCGCCAGCGTGATGATCTCGCCCAACATGACAAGGTCATCCTCGTCTGCTTCATCAATTGCGATCGCCACGAACTCTAGGCCTCTGGCCTCGGGCTGGTTGAAAAACGCCAGCGCCTCTGAAAATCCCAGATCGCCCCAATTCTCGCCAAGAGCCGTTTCCATGTCCTCGATCAGCAGATCGAAGTTCTGCACATCACGGCTAATGGTGCAGGCCTTGATCGGGCTGGGCTCAGGCATTTTCGTTGCACTACTCGTCATTCGTCGATCCCATCTTTCAAGTCGCCTCGCGGGCTGCCACGGGTTTGCCCCGGGGTCCATTCTGAGTGTTTTCGGGCGTTTGTGCGCGACCCCGAACCACAGGGGGCACGCCTGCCACTGGGTGACAATCCTTGAAAATCTAGGCAACATTTGGGCCAAAAAACCGTAATTATGCGATTTGAAAGGCCCAAAAGAAAACCCGCCGTAAGGGCGGGTTTCCAGGTGGCCCGGCTTTGACCGGACAGGGAGATCGGATCAGATCATTCGCCGACGACCTGTTCATCGCCGCTGACCATCGACAGATCGGTTCCGGCTTTGGCGCTGTCCACATACGCGCGATAGATCACCGACGCATAGCGACCCTCGAGGATATCGGGATGCGATGCGACGAAGCCGGTGACTTCGGTGACGGTCCGGCGGTTCCGGGGTTCACGCCCGTCGGTCACCACAAGAGGCTGCGTTTCACCATAAGATACAACCGCCTCAAGACGTGATCTGCTGATGCCGTGGCTGACCAGATAATGCACGACCGCATCGGCGCGGCGTTGACCAAGGCCTCGGTTGTAAGCCGTTGAGCCCACCTTGTCGGTGTGACCGTAAACCCGGAACCGGACCTCGGGGAATTGCTTGATCCATCCGGCTTGCGCACTGAGCGTGTTGCGCGCGGCAGCATCCAGATGGGCCGAATCGAACGCGAAGTTGACGGTCGTTGGAACTTCGTTTGCGAAGCGGCCGGCAAGATCCAGAACGTATCCCTTCTCGCCCGTCATGACGAGATGATTGTTCATGTTGGCATCGCCGAACGACGCGCTATTGACGACAGATCCGGCTTCACCAGAAAAGGAATTCCGATAGTCGCCCTGTGTGCTGCAGGCGGCGATTGCGACCAGACTTGCAGTTGCCAGAAGATGTTTCATTTGCCTCTGCCTTTCGGTCAATCCATCACGTAGCCATAGGAGCCGGTGAAGTCCTGTCTTGCGACTTCGCCTGCGGTGCCACTGGGAACGTTGCTGTTCAAAACCCGCCCGTTGAGGAAGAGATCCTTCTCGGAAGGCAGTCTCACGCGATCCGTGGGCAGGGCCAGCGCCTCGCCGCGGGTGGGTGTTACAAGATGCGCGCTCACGATGATGACCAGTTCTGTCTGTGCGCGTGCATAGTCTGCACTGCGGAAAAGAGCGCCCAGAACAGGCACATCGCCCAGCCATGGCACCTGCGAGTTGGTATCCCGGAAATCATCTTGCAGCAGACCTGCGATCGCGAAACTTTCCCCATCACGCAATTGGACCGTGGTCGAGGTGTCGCGACGGCGGAAGGCATCTACGGTAAATGACCCTGTGTTGATCCCGTTTGTCGGGTCGATCGACGATACGGCGGCGGCCATTTCAAGATTGATGATATCGCCATCCACAACACGCGGGATGAAATTCAGCTCGACGCCGAACGGTTTGAATTCGATGGATGTCGTGTCGTTGTCCTGTGCCACCGGCACGGGATATTCGCCACCCGCCAGAAACTTGGCCTCTTGCCCCGATAGCGCCGTCAGGTTGGGTTCAGCCAGAGTGCGGACGACCCCCTTGGATTCCAGCGCTTCCAGAAGAATTCCGATTTCCACCGATCCGATATCAAAGCCGAAAAAGGCCGCGCCGGCATTGTTCGATGCTGCCACCCCCCGGGAATTGACCCCGGTTGACGGAAGGTTGCTGCCGGCCAGTCCCGCACCATTGCCTGTGACGCCCAACGCATCGACTGCCAGAGATGTGGACAATTGTTTGGACACGCTGCGCTGCATTTCAGCGAAACGCACCTTGAGCATGACCTGTTGATTTCCCGAGACAACCATGAGGTTGGACACCCGGTCCGGCGCATAGCGCTGTGCGAGCGACAGGGCGCGATCCATGCGAGCGGTGCTTGAGACGCTGCCCGACAGAACGATGCCGTCATTGGCGGTGCGCACTTCGATCCGTTCGTTCGGAAGGATTTGTTGCAACCGTTCCTTGAATTCCGACACATCGGTCGAAACGTGAATTTCCACATTCGTGATCAGCCGTCCGGTGTCGTCCAGCAGCGTCAGGGTTGTCCGGCCGGGCGCCTTGCCAAGAACGTAGATTGTTCTGTCCGAAAGGGTTGAAAAGTCCGCAATGGAAGGGTTTGCGATGCTCAGTTCCGCGAAGGGCACGTCGCTTTCAACGACAACGGCACGGTTCATCGTGACGTTGAGGTCGCGTGCTGCTCCGTTGCGAACCACCTGGAGGTTTTCCGCCTGAAGTTCGGTGACGATTCCACTGAATACGACTGCCAGCCCCAACAGGGCGGCTTTGAATAAGCCTGCGTTTTTCATGTGACCTGCCTTTCCGATCACGCCTCATTTGGTCGGGTCTTTATCGCCCGGTTTGAACGGCACTCTGCGCTAGTTCCTGAGAAATATCAAGAATCAACGATTTTTTGCGGAATTTTCCCCGGATTGTGGCGCAAAAGCAGCCCCATGCGAAAAGGGCGCCCAAAGTTCGGGCGCCCGTTCCTGAAACCGGATGATCCTGTCTCAATTGGTGCAGGGAATCTGGCTTACAATGACCTCTGCGCCGCGCCGTGTCCGGATGGTGCAGACTTCCTGCCGTTGGGGTGCCGGCGCAGCTTCAAGCCGCGACAGGCCAAGCAGGCGGTTCTGGTCGACCTCGATCACCTCGGCGACGCTTTCCTCGTCCGTGCCGACGAGAGACAATGACAGACGACCGGTCGCCTGGGCCTGCGCCAGTGCCGCAACCTGCTGCGGTTTCGCGGCAACCGTCACGGTGCGGGCGATGATCGCCTTCGTGGTGTTCTCATCCGAGATTTGATCCACCGCGATCAACTGAACCCCTGTCTCGATAAGCTTGGTGACATCGCCCATCGAATTGCCCTCGGTGCGCACGTCGCTGCCGCCACGCACCTGGCCTGTCCA
>Ga0102938_10004261_pt1 | contig 10538 bp, 8 predicted proteins | sample SalPonR2_B_D2_MG_FD_84516 | JGI IMG/M metagenome (GOLD analysis project Ga0102938, IMG submission 84516) | Salt pond soil microbial communities from South San Francisco under conditions of wetland restoration - Salt Pond MetaG R2_B_D2_MG | ecosystem: Environmental > Aquatic > Marine > Intertidal...
ATTTCTTACAACCTGAATTCGACTCTTTTAAAAAAAACGACAGAACCCTCCGGCCTTGATTGATGGAGCTCATCTTTTGAACGCGCCAGCGAAATGGCATGGTTTGCATCAAAGCGCCTGCCTGCGCTGAAGCTCCGGAAGGCAGGCGGGAGACATCACAATATCGGCTCCCCCGGGAGCGATCGATGTTGTGTAACCGCGCGGGCAAACCGTGCCCGGAAGCAATCACAGACGGGAGTTATTGGTGACTTTTGGCGGTCCAAAAGTCACACGTAATACATCTTTAATGATTATGATATTATATAGGTTAATTTAGTGGATCAAGGAGGTGAACTAAATCCATTGAATTTTAGAATCAAACTTAGCTTTACAGATTTAAATCGAGTTTACGTTCTCACAGTTTGTGTTCGCTTTCCACCCATTTTACCGCATGGAAAATCATCTCTGTTGAGTTCTTAAAATCCATCTTCTCTTTAATTCTCGAGCGATAGGTCTCCACGGTTTTTGAGGCAAGATGAAGCTGCTCGGCGATTTCGGTGCTGCTTTTACCTTTACCCATCAATTCAAACACTTCCAACTCTCGGTCACTCAGTATGTCAATCGATGAGACTCCCCCCTCTTTTTTTCCGTGCATCGCATTCATCAACAGTTTCTCGTTCAATGGATCACTCACGTAGATTCCGCCTTTTAGAACTTTTCGAACGGCTTTTATCAGGGTTTCACTCGGTTCAAACTTCATAATATATCCCTTAGCTCCGGCCCGCAGTGCACGTTCACCATAGAGGGATTCTTCATGGCGTGAAACAACCAGTATCTTCATGTCAGGATCTTGGAAAATAATATTTTTAACCAGTTCAATTCCATTCATACCCGGCAATGAAACATCAACCAGCAATAAATCCGGTTTATCCTTTTCAAGGATTTTTAATACATCTTCGGCTTTTTCACACTGATGAATCACTGCTAAATCGGGTTCCATTTCAAGGGTACTTGCCAACCCTTTTCGCATCATCGGGTGATCGTCTACAATTAATATTCTCTTCTTGAATGGAATATTCATAACTCCCTCACAATTACTCGAAATGTTGCATGTTATTTGGAATAATACACCGTATCTGCGTCAACTCATCAGTTGTTCTCATGATTTCAAATATACCGCCCATCACACGGGCTCTGTATTTCATTATTTCAATACCCGATCCTTCTTTAGGTTTTCTCTCCTCTGAAAATCCGGTTCCATCATCTACTATAGAAAGCGCTGTATGGTGTTCATTATTTGAAAGCCTCACTTTTACACTGTCTGGGTTTCCATGCCTTATGGCGTTGTTAATTGCTTCCTGTGCAATTCTATATAGGTGTAAGGCCAGATTGTGGTCATAAACTTCGGCATCTTCAAAATCATAAAATTCACAAGACACCCCGGTTAATTTTTCAGTACGCTCACAAAGTTCCTGAAGAGCAACACTCAACCCTTTTTTTTCTATATCAACCTGTACCAATCCCCGAGAAAGCGTTCTTGCAAATTCATCCGCTTCCCGAATCATCATTGCAATTTCTTCCACATCTTCAGCAGCTTTCGATCCTTCTATTTTTAATTTTTTCGCAAGATTCTCAGTCAGCATTCGGGTTCCGGTCAACATTTGTCCCAACCCATCATGCAGATCCCTTCCGATTTTACGTCTCTCATCCTGACCCGATTGAATAATACGTCGTTCAAGATTTCTGCGAGCCGTTAAATCTCGAATAATGCCGGTAAATATTTCTCTATCTCTCCACGCAACTCTACTGACCGTAATCTCAATCGGGAAGAGCTCTCCATTCTTGTTTCTCCCCCGCATTTCCTTGCTCTTTCCTATCACATTTTTATCAACAGACAGATCGAGACCAGGGAGTTTATTTTCTTCATCTTCATTGATTTGCGATAGTAATAAAAAATTAAGCGCCTGTCCCTCAAGTTCTTCTTTTTTGTAACCTAACAGATCCCTGAGAGCTCTGTTGGAACTCAAAATATTCCCCTTTTTGTCAAAAGTGATAATGGCATCTGTTGAACTTTCAAAAACATTTTCGGAAAGAGCCTTGACTTCTTTAAGCTTTTCTTCTGTCTGGATCAATTTCTCTATCTCTACAACTGAAATGACACATGCCGGCATTTCATCTTCTTCCTCTATCATTCTTGCACGCACATCCAGCCAAACCTTCTCTCCGTCTTTTTTTAATCCGTGCCATTTTCCCCTTACGGCTTCACCACTCACACAAGTCTTTACCACTTTTTTAAACGGAGAAATATCCTCATCTCCATATAAATCTCGAATATATTTTCCCCTGAGCTGATCTTGTTTGAATCCAAAAATTTTATCTGCTGCACTATTTGAGTAGCTGATGCGGCCTTTCATATCCGTAATTATCACTCCATGCTGAATGCAATCAATGATTTTTTTGCTATCCGTTAACGTTGAGAATGACATCAAAATTACCCCATATTGTGGACCGCTACTTGATTTAAACGCTGCAATTTAATCGTTAGATATTCACTCAATATTGAGTGAACAAAACTCTCCTTCTATTAGAGTAGTCAAAATATTTACAAGATGAATCATAGAAATCCTTTCAGGCAAGTAAGGAAATTCCTTACAAGATGATTGGGAAGTAAACTCCAGCAGAAATAAATTCCATGAATTTTTCATGTTTAAAAAGAATTTATAGCCGTATTGACCAACCTAAGCCAAAGGAAAAGTCAGGAGATGCCTCACTTAACCCGGTTGAAACATTAGCATTCAAATTAATTCTTTCATACATGTTCAATCCTGTTCCCAGATTGAGGCTGATCGGTGCATCAAATTCTTCGGCTACTTGCGTCATTCCGTTTAGTGAACTGTTGAACATCACAGTGCCCCGGTTTATAAAGAATCCCAATCCCACTGCATAGGAAACAGCATCCTTGAGTTCCAGTTCATCCATGTCTCCAAGACTCCAATACATGGAATTTGCAAATACCATCATATTTTGAAAAATACCCTTCGAAACAGACACCCCGACTCCTGTATCCCAGGCGCCGGTTCCAAATCCATTGGAGGGATTCGCAAACGGGACTTTGAGATTACCGTTTAAGGATACGATCAGACGATGATATCGATTTGAAAGGATCGTAAACGATGCTGAAATGGTCGGATCACTAAATCCGGATTTACTGTAAGACGTTGTATCAGCTAAAGGAATGGCGTTTTGTCGACGTCCTGATCCCTGCCTGTCCTGGCGGCCAGACTGATAGACTTCACCGTTTTGAGTGCCGCCGGTAGGTATGCCGCCAACATATGTATATGAAATCCAGGGAGTGCTTTGAACTACATATGGCACATTTATGGAAGTCGTGAATCGGCTGGACTGCATCGATAATCCGTTCGACAGAAAAAAACTGTTGGTACTGTTTTCAAAATAGTAGGAACCGGTCGAAAACTGTGCACTTCCGTTATAACTAACAGTTTGCGCATGTATCTCGCCGATTCCTGCCAGCATCAAAAGAACTGCTATAGTTACTACTGCTATATGTGACAGGTTTGCTTTCACAGTTCAAATTATAGCCCAATTAAGGTTGGTTTGATCGAAGACGTTCGGACATTCGTTCCATCGTTTTGATGGCATTCTCCATCTCTTCGGTCATGTCAGAAAGGTGACGCTGCATTCTTTGCATCTCCTGCTGCATTTCACGATTCCGCATCATCTCTCTATCCTGTATCATCTGGTCACAACGTTCTGCAGCATTTTTCATGTTGCCCAAAGTCATTCCCATCTGCTCACTGAATCGGTGCATCATCTGAAACTGATTTTTCATCTGTTGATTCTGGGTCTGTTCCATTTGACGATTCATCTCCCGCGTCATGTTTTGAGTACGCTCTATCATCTGATTCATTTGCCCCATCATACTTTGCATCTGTTGCTGCATTTGCTGCATCTGTTGTTGCTGCTGTTGTCCGGTTTGTTGGGCAACTGCAGGAAGAGCAAATACTGCCAGTGCTAAAGTGATGAGGATTCTTGTTCTGACCTTCTTCATCTTCTCCTCCTTTTATAATTTAGGTAAGCCCGAGTCTCTTGCTACGTTTTGTTTTCTCTCAGGTTTAGGTACTTCATATATTAATGTACACTTAAAGGAGATTGTAAACCGTTAGAAATCAGAACTTTGCGCATTATCCAACTAGTTCAAAAAATACAATGAAATAACATACAAGATGTATATTAACAACAGGAAAGCACCTTCTTTACGATTTATAATTTTACCTGTGATGAAAATAGGTAAGCAGAATAGTGCAACAACAAACATCACCGGCAGATCAAAATAGAGAAGAGAACTGCTGATATTGAGGCCGTCCGGCATCATAAAGGAGGTAAAACCAAGTACCCCAAGCAGGTTAAAAATGTTACTCCCCACCACATTGCCTACGGCAATATCCCGCTCTCCCCTGAATGCTGCAATTACCGAAGTGAACACCTCCGGCAGTGATGTTCCGGCTGCGACAATAGTTAATCCAATAACTAATTCACTCACACCCAATATGCGGGCTGCAGAAATTGCCCCCTCTACAAACCAGCCTGAGCCATAAACCAGCAAGGTCAGTCCAACTGCAATGAATACCAGATCTCTGAAGAGATTTTTAAAAGACATTCCTTTTTTCGCAACATCATTGGTAACATCTGACTCATTTGACAAATCTTTCTTCTTTCTTCCAAAATAGATCAGCAGAACGATGTAGATCATCAGCACAGAGAAGAGAAGGAGCCCCTCAAACCGGCCAATAACCAGATTATAAGAGAACAGCCACACCAATCCGGAGAGTGCAATCATAAACGGCACATCATAGCGAACCAGTTTTTCCTGCACATTTAGCGGAGTGATGAATGCAGAGATTCCAAGGATGAAGAGAATATTAAAAATGTTGCTCCCAATAACATTGCCGGCTGCCACTTCGGCCTGACCCGAAAAAACAGTTTTCAGACTTACAGAAAATTCCGGTGAACTGGTTCCAAAAGCTACAATTGTTAACCCGATCACCAAAGGTGATAGTCCCAAAGCAGCCGCAAGTTTTGATGCACCCCTTACCAGGAGTTCGGCTCCGCCGAGCAGTAGAATGAGCCCGAGAATAAATAGAATTGTAGTCAAGTTAAGATAGAGTTGTAATTATTGGAATTGACCAAATCATAATTATTGTGAATTCAATTTAAAAAAATGATGACGGATTTGATAAATTCTCCCCTAATAAGGGGCTCCGAGCGCTAGCGACACGTGAAACGAAATTAAGATGAGAGGGGTGTACAAATAATTTTTTATATCATTTATTGACAACCTCACCCCTTCAATCTCTTTTTATTTAGAAAGACTTAAAATTAGGTATTTTATCTCGATAATCACATTATTTACAATATTCAACCGTCAAAAAAATTTGTTGATGTAGATGAAGATTCTATCCATTATCACTAAATCTACCCGATAAAACTTTTTCTCCACTGATTGATAATTTTATCAATCTCACCTCCTATGATGACCAGTGAACCGATACCAACTATCACTATCCACTGTTCGAGATCAAGCGGTACGGTTTTGAACACTTTTTGAAGAAAACCTACATGAAGCACCGCCAGATGTGCGAACATGGCCGCCGTCATACTCACAAACAGGAATTTATTGGAGAAAAAGTTAATTTTGAAAATACTTCGATCGAGTGACCGGCAGTTGACCACATGGAAAAACTGAAACACCACCATTTGGGTCATAGCAACCGTTCTTGCAATATCCAGATCTCCACCGGACTGGTTCATGGCCCACCAGAAACTTACAATTGTACCCGCCGCCAAAACAATTCCCACACCCCCAAGACGTTCTATAAGCCTTCCATTCAATATTCCCTCTTTCACAGGTCTAGGCTTTCGCTTGGCGATGCCCGGTTCACCCGGTTCAAACGCCAATGCCACATCCTGCAATCCATTGGTTACCAGATTAATCCACAATATCTGCACGGCCACAAACGGCAGCGGCCAGTTCATGATTACAGCCGCCAGAATGACAATTACCTCTCCCACAGCAGTAGACAGAAGAAAGAATGTAACCTTCCGGATATTGGAAAAGACAATCCGCCCTTCTTCGATAGCAGCCGTTATTGTAGAGAAATTATCGTCGGACAGCACCATATCAGATGCTTCTCGTGCAACATCTGTCCCCGATCTTCCCATAGCTACACCAAGATGAGCCGCACGAAGCGCGGGCGCATCATTTACTCCGTCACCCGTAACCGCCACTATATGGCCAAACTGTTTGAGCCTTTCCACAATTCGATGTTTATGCTGCGGCGTTACCCGGGCATAGATATTCACATCTTTCAGTTTTAAATCCAGCTCTTCATCCGACATTTGATCGAGCATTTTTCCTTCCAAAGCTCCATACTCCTCAGGATCCATTCCCAATTGACGGCCGATTGCGACCGCAGTATCGATGTGATCGCCTGTTATCATGACAACCCGAATTCCTGCACCTTGTGCAACTTTTACGGCTTCTAAAGCTTCCGGACGAATCGGGTCTTCCATACCCTGAAGCCCGGCAAAAATAAATCCTCTATCCAGCTTCTCCGGGCTCTCAAATTTATTCAGTTCCGTTGATTTATACGCCATTGCCAAAACGCGGAGACCTTCTGCAGCCATCTCTTTTGCCGCTTTGCGCGCACTTTCCTCATCCAACGGAACGGATTCACCGTCCGATATTTGGTGCGAGCACTTGTCCAGAATTACTTCCGGTGATCCTTTCACAAATATTACATTTTCACCATCTATCCGGTTTAACGTAGCCATAAATTGCCGTTCGGGTTCAAATGGGACCATATCCAGTTCTTCTGGCCGATCCTCCCGGACCTTAAGACTAATTCCACCTTTAAAAGCCGATACATGAAGTGCAATTTCTGTAGGATCTCCATGAGGTTCGCCGGATGCAAGAGATGCTGAATTTGCCTCATTTGATAGTGTACCTGTGATCAATACTTTATGAAGCACAGAACCTCTATTGATCATCGTGGGTTTTCCATCTTTCAGGATCTCTCCTTCCAGTTTGTATCCGGCTTCGGTAGTTTCATAAAATCTATTATCTGCCCAGATTTTCCGGACCGTCATCTCATTTTTAGTAAGAGTACCGGTTTTGTCTGAGCCAATTACTGTGGTGCTTCCAAGTGTTTCAACAGCGGGCAGAGAGCGGATGATCGCTTGCCGATTGGCCATACGCCGCACCCCAATAGCAAGCGTAACCGTAAGCACAACCGGCAAACCTTCAGGAATGGCAGAAACCGCCATTGCAACTACCGTTATAAATATTTCGGCCGGCCCCATCTGATGTATCAAACCAATAACTGCAATCAAAATGGCAAATCCAACGATCACATACCCGATCATGTGCCCCAGCTTATCAACCTTTATCTGAAGCGGTGTTTTGGTTACCCCGATCTCTTTTACAGAGGATGCAATTTTTCCAAGCTCTGTAGATTTGCCCGTTCGTACCACAAGTGCCCTTGCCCGGCCCTGGGCAACAATTGTTCCGGCAAACACCATATTCTTCTGATCTCCGGGCACCGGATTCTCATCTTCCAACTCATCCTCTTGCTTCCGAACTACCATCGATTCACCGGTCAGGGCCGATTCATTTACCTCTAAGCCATTTGAGTGAAGAATTCGCATGTCCGCTGCTACCCTTCCGCCGGATGTGAGAAGAACAATATCACCCGGCACCAAATCCTGTCCCTTTATTTCCATTTCTTTCCCATCCCGGATAACCATCACTTTTGGAGCAGCTAATTTCGAAAGGGCCTCAATTGCGTTTTGCGCTTTCGACTCCTGGAAATAACCGATCACCGCATTCAGAAATACAACAACCATGATCACAGCTGAATCGGTATAGTCCTGCAAAATCAGTGTTACAAATGCAGCCGCCAGTAGAATATAGATCAGTGGATCTTTGAACTGATGAAGCAAAATCTGCCATTTGGACATTCTTTTTTGAGTTTCAATCTCGTTCGGGCCGTAAAAGAGGAGCCGGCGGCCTGCTTCGTCAGCAGAAAGACCTTCACTGTATGAACTCTCCAGATTATTTACTGCACTCTCTGGGTCGAGATTAAACCACGGTTTCTCGATGATCTTAGACTCAATTGACTCTGATTTATTCTGCTCCATTTCACTCCTGAATGATTTTCCGGAACACCTTATTTCTATCCTATAAACTCATAATATCTAAATTGGTGCACTTTAGCAGTAAGTTTTGTTGTGAATCTTCAGTAGTGGATAACCTGATATCATTAATCTTATGATTTGTGCATTTTATAATTTTATGTACAAACTCACATCATTGATTGATGAACTCAAAACGAGTAATTATAACCGGGGCCAATTCAGGAATTGGGTTAGCTGCTGCCCTAAAATTTGCCAAAGAGGGGCACGTTGTAATTATGGCCTGCAGAAATATTGAAAAGAGTAGACCGGTTCAGCAAGAGGTTATCAAAAAAACCGACAACCCCTCGGTTATTTTAAAGCATTTGGATGTTTCGTCTTTTAAATCGATTGAACAGTTTTGTGATGAGCTGAATCAGGAGTTTGATCAGATTGATATTCTGATTAATAACGCAGCCTACTTCAACCACGGATCTGAGTACAAGCTGAGTGAAGATGGCATTGAAATCACATTTGCTACAAATGTAGCCGGCCCGTTTCTACTGACCCACTTTCTTAACAACCTCCTTTCCCGATCTGATGATCCAAGAGTTTTAAATGCGGGGAGTAACATCATCAAGCATTTTTTGAACCCGAAGAAAGAGATTGATTTCTCCAATCTGGAGGGTGAAAATATGAAGGATCCCTCACACAGTGTCTATGTCAACTACAGGAATTCAAAAATGGCTCTGCTGATGCTCACCTTTACGATGGCTGATTATTTCAAACCGGAAGGCATAAACGTAAATTCAATTCAGATCAACGGAGCAACGATGTCTAAAGAGTCCTTGCAAAAAGTTAAACCCGGATGGAGAATCATTGCCCGATTTCAGAATTTGTTTTTCAGGCCACCTGAATATACTGCGGACCTCTATTACAATTTGTGTACCTCTGACGAATACAAACATCATACAGGTGTTCATTTCAATCATCGGGCAGTACCGATGCAGCCGGCTCTAAACAATGGCGGACTTTTGACCGATATCAAACAGGCATTAGGTTCTGATGTATACCCCCTATACGCCGACCGGGAAGACATAAAAGAAAAGGTATGGAATCGTTGCAGAGAGATGACCCGTGAATATATTACATTGGACTCATGAAAGAGCAAGCAATCAGCAAATTTAACAAGCTTGAAAAGCTAAGAGAAAAGTTCCTGAATCTCTATCGGCAACAAAACAGAGATCAAATACAGTTCAGACCGGAACCAGACTCCTGGAACATGCTGCAGGTAATGCGCCACATCGTTACGGCTGAATCACGTTCACTCATCTACATCAAAAGAAAGATGAATGATACCGAAAAGCTTCCAAAAGTTGACTTTATGACAAAAGTCCGGGCACTCTTATTGAAATCAGCCCTGGCTCTCCCGATTAAATTCAAAGCACCCAAAATTGCGGAAGTGAAAGAGGATAACCCCGATTTTGAATCCACCGTAGAAGAGTGGGACAAAGTACGGAATGAGCTGGAAGAACTTCTGAAAAATGCAGATGAAGAGATCTTCTCAAAAACGATCTATAAACACCCAAGGGCGGGTTACCTGACTCTTAAACAGACTATCAGTTTCATGGAAGATCATATTGAGCATCATCTGAAGCAGGTTAATCGGATTATGAATCATCCGCAGTTTCCCGGTGAATAAACGATGCTTATTTAACTTATATACAAAATAAAGTCTTTGAATTTGGCAACAAGAGAAGTCCCCTCATTTCCAAGGAGGGGATTTAGGGGTGGTTGATTAAGCTTAATAAGTAACTATCTATATTATAAATCCGCATCGAAATCTGCCCCACCCCATCCTCTGACATTAACCATCTATTCCTAAAGTAATTCCTTAATTTTATTTGAACTCATTTCGAATAGCGTTCAAAATTGTTCACTTCCAGATCCGTGATTTCCAAATGCAGCCAGGTGAAATCACCTTCCGGCAGTTTCCAGGTTACTTTAAGTTTAGTGGGAATACGGTAACCATCGTGTGTGCTGTGTTCTGTTGCCTCAACTATCCACCTTTTCAGTGTGGCTTCCTCACCACCTCCGTAGTACCGTTCGGCTTCAAAAGACGTAAAATCTCCCTCTTCACTGAATCGGAAGATTCCCGAAACCTCCTCTCCATTAACAGTCAGTGTGGCTTTTGCGTACAACTCATCGATTTCCTCCCAAGTAATGTAATCATTAAGCGCTGCCGCCGGAAACCAGCAAATCTCTCCCAGATACCGGATCATGGTCCCGCTGTTGATCTTCTCGTTATTCTTTTCATTTACAACATTGATTAGCGAAAGCAGCTTAATATTCATCTCGCCCTTTCCGTC
>Ga0102938_10004263_pt1 | contig 10534 bp, 7 predicted proteins | sample SalPonR2_B_D2_MG_FD_84516 | JGI IMG/M metagenome (GOLD analysis project Ga0102938, IMG submission 84516) | Salt pond soil microbial communities from South San Francisco under conditions of wetland restoration - Salt Pond MetaG R2_B_D2_MG | ecosystem: Environmental > Aquatic > Marine > Intertidal...
TCCAAAAAGCTGTTCTCCATGCCATTTGAAACTTCAATTTCTGGCAAATATTCATCACTAAGATATCCAGTCTCAGTACGCATACTTGTCATATTTACAATGGCCATTATACCAAGTGCAACGGCTATCACTATTAAGATACCGAACCCGATACCTAATTTGCCTCCAATTCGAATATTTCTCCAATTCATAATTTAAATAGTTTTAAGTTTAACATGATATAAAATTACGCTTAACGCATAAATACATAAACAGTAATTCAACCTGATTATTAAATGTTATCCACGAATCCCCGAATATGCGTAAAAAACTACAATACAAATACTTACGAACCAAGAGGCATTATCTAAGAATATATATAATGCTCAAAGCAGGTAGATTTTACCATAAAACATATTTTCTGGAATGAGATAAGAAAGAAAAGAAGAAGAAAGAAAAGATCAGATCAGCACCTATTCAAAAGATCTTTTTACAATATCCATGACCTGCATAATATTGACTGGTTTTGTAATAAAATCAGCGGCTCCCAGTTCAAATGCACGTTTACGGTCTTCCTCATTTGACTTGGCAGTAATAAAAATGGTTTTTACTGAAGGGATTTGAGGTTTTATTTTTTCTAACAGCTCAAATCCGTCCATTTCAGGCATCATAATATCCAGCAAAATCAGATCAGGCGCTTTTTCCCTTACGAGATCAAGCGCTTCGCTTCCATTATGAGCTACTCTGATATTGTATTCAAACTCTGATAGGAGATCACTCAGGAGTATCAAGTTATTTTCTGCATCATCTACAATTAAAATATCTTTGCTTTGCATTACATTCACTATAAAAATTCAAAATACCGTAACGAGGTCTATACTTACGAAAGATTACCTCAAATAAAACTTTTATATTTTACACAAGATCAACAATTTTATTTTTGACAGCAAATAAAACCAGACTTACCGTATTTTTCGAGTCTGTTTTGCTCAAAAGATTTGCTCTGTGGCCATCGACAGTTCGGGGGCTAATAAATAACTTTTCGGCTATCTCGTTGTTTGAAAATCCCATGCAAAGGTAGTCCAAGACCTCTTTTTCGCGTCTTGAAAAATTTATATCGTTTGATTTTGGTTCTTCTGTATTTGTGTGTCTTATCTTTTTCAGTAAATCTTCAGAAAAATAAGTATCACCTTCATTAATCCGGGCTAATGCCTTGCGTATTTCCATCATCTCGGCATTTTTGAGTAAAAACCCATGCACACCAAGTTCCACCATTTTGTTGAAATATGCAGGCTCTTCAAACATAGTCATTACGACAATTTTCAGACTTGGCTTTTTCTTAAAAGCAAGCTCGGCAGCTTCTATTCCATCCATAATTGGCATTTTAATATCGAGAAAAACAACATCAGGATTGTATTTATCAATACTGTCTATGAATTGTTTCCCATCCTCTGCCTCACCAATAACTTTCACATTGTTCAGTTTATTAAGCATAATGGCAAGACCTTGTCTGAAAATAGAGTGATCATCAACTATGAACGCTTGTAAAATATTCATAACAATTTGTTTTATAGTGCAGTAAATTATTTGTGACTACTCTGAAATTTTTTTGGTTGGAAAAACAATTCTCAACCCAAATCCATCGACATCTAAAATAGTTACTTTACCTGAATTGGCATTAACTTTACTAAGAATATTTTTCAACCCCAAGCCTTTATAACTTTTAGAAATTTGCCGTTCAATATCAATTCCAATTCCATTATCTATTACCTCTACCTGCAGGCCTTCAGCATTTTCATGTATCCTTAACTCAATTTCACTTGCCTGGGCATGCTTTATTGAGTTGTTGATTAATTCTTTGATTAAACTGTATATAACATTTTTCAGATTATCTTCTAATTTTGTATTATCCAAACTATATTTAAAATACACGCGAATAACTCCTGTTTGATTAATCTTGTTACAAAAATCAGAAACTGCTTCCTTTAAACCAAAATCATTCAGAACACCAGGCATTAAGTTTCTTGATACTTCTCTCACAGTATCAATTGCCTCGTTAATAATTTCATTCATTTTATTTGAATAATCTTCGATTTCCTGCTGCACTAATTCTGTATTTCTTAACAAATCGATATATATGCGCAGGGTACTTAGTAAAGGCCCGACATTATCGTGCAGGCCTTCGGCAATTCTTTTCCTTTCTTTATCTTGTGTTTCTGAGATGGTTTGTACCATCATCCGGTTTATCTCCCGTCTGTGTCTTACATCGCGCGCAATGACAAGTATAGCAAGCCTCCCCTGATAGCGAATCATTTTCTCTCTTGTTTCAACCGGAATTTTTTCTCCTTTACGAGGGATTAGTTCTGTTCCAAAAATCATCTGCTGAGACTGGAGCATTTCATATTGCACCTGGGCTAAGTCGAGAGTCTCCGCTTTTGAGATTTCACTTACGTTCTTTTTTAACAATTCCCTTTTGTTGTAGCCAGTCAGGACTGTTGAGGTTTGATTGGCCTCCAGAATTTGACCATTTAAACTCACTATAAAAACGGCATCACTGCTATTATCAAATATATTGATAAAGTTTTCATTTAAGCGCTTGAGTTTTTCCCGTGTTTCCTGCTGCAATAAATTTTGCAGAATAATTGAACCAATAATTTTAACGAAGTCTATTCTGCTTTCCGGCCATACGAATGCGTTTGGTAATCCAATAAATATGTATCCGACTGTACGGTTCTGATGTTTCAGTGGGTATGATAAAAAGGATTCTACTTTCAGACGAGATAATGATTCTTTAATTTCATGTTCGGAGCTGGAAACAGCCGATATTATTAAATGATCATCTTGTTTCAAAAAAGATGATAAAGCTCGAATCTTATCTTTTGTGTTTGTTGGATCATGATCATTAAAATAGTATCTGCCGTTTACTAAAGCTCCGTCAACCTGATATTGCTTGTCTGCTCCCCGATGAAGAAACCCACAAACATTGGCCTCTAAAACCTCTGCAATAGAATAAATTATATTACGGTAGCCTTCAGATATGGTTTGAGAATGAACCATCTGTTGGGTTATGATATAGATAAAATTCTGTAACCTGAGGTTATCGTAGTATTCCTTACTACCAAACTCCGGGTATGAAATTGGCGAAATTCTTAATTCATAATAAGTGCTTTCCCCGGTATTTGTTATACCAATAACAGCATTGCCTCCATAGTAACTATTGTCTCTTCTGTTAACCAACAACCGTAATTGTCGTGTATCCTTATTATTTTTTATTGCTTTTATTATTTCTATAAAAGCATTTTCATACTCAGGTGCTAACAGGTCGGTAAATAACGGTTTATTCTTCTCAAGTGTTTGTTTTGTTAGACCCAAAAACTGAAATGTATATTGGTTTGTTTGCACTACCCTGAGAGACTCATCGAGCTTAACCTGCCAATTTCCAACATCACTTACAGATTGAGATTTTTCTTTTGACTCCTTGTGGCTCCGGGTTTGCTTTAAAGTACACATAACCCATTGTTCATGTTCAAGCTCTGTAGGTAGAATAATTGAAGTAACCTCATATCCTTTTCCTGCTGCTTTTTCAAAATAGAATGAACTTGTTTTTTGATTTTGCAAGGTTTCATTTACAGGACAATTTTCACAGGCTTCGCAGAAGTGTCCATAAAACTTTTTACAAGAATATTTATAAGATTGCATTGAATGAATGCCAAACCGTTTTTTTGCAGACTCATTGGCCAACACAACCTGATGCTGATCGTTTACTACAATTACCTCTTCCTCCAGCTTATCGATAAATAACTGCCACGATGATATTAACTGGTTTTTAGAGTTACTGATTGGCTGCATTTTGTAGGTTTTAATGTTTTGAAGTTAATAAAACTCAAATCAATAAAGGAATTAATTCTTCACATTATACACGGTAGCTAATACAGGATACCAAATATAACCTTCCACATTTTGGTAACCCATATCGCGCATTATGTTACAATAATTAATAACCTGTTTTTGGTGCTCTGCTCTCTTATGTCCTCCAAACTTGTAATCGACAACAATTACTTTTTCACCATCAAAAACCAAACGGTCGGGTCTGCTTGAGCTTTTATTGGGTACTATTATATCGGCCTCGGTTAAAACCTTAACTTTTTCAGTAAACCAATGAGCTACTTGTGGTTGACGGACCCATTTGTATATTTTTTCAATTATTGCTTCGCGTTCTGATTTATCTAAAAAACCTTGCTGGATTTGTTCGTCGATAGCCTTCTGGATATCGCCCGGCACAATTATTTTTTCAAATATTTTATGTAAAAGCGACCCTTTCGACGCCATTAATTTTTCGTGCGGCTTTGTGGTAATATGCTGATAATCTGTCTTCAAAGCCAATGACACCAAATCGTCTAAACGCACATTAATGGCAGCTGGTTTTGTTTTCTGTGTTCCATCTGACCTAATCAACTCACCAAATGTAAAAATATCGTCCTGTTCAGACCTGCCAACTAATAGTTTATTGTCCTCATTCTCCTGGTTTAAAAAACGATTAAACCAAAATGCCACATCCTCATTTTTACCAGCTTCTTTGTTATAAAAGACGGTTAAACTCTCTTTGGGTCTTGTCATAGCCACATAGAGGGTATTAATTTGATCGACCATGAGCTCAAAAAGCTCCTTCTGATAGTAAAAATTAAGACCCGCACTATGGACATGCTTTTGCGAGAGTGTTATCGGAAAAAGACCCTCTTTCAGTGCCTCAAATGAGAATGCACTGCCATCGACCCACATCATGTCGAGCTTTTTATCAGGATAACCGTATAAAAATGGTAAAATCACATGTCTGAATTGCAAACCTTTACTCTTATGGATGGTCATTACGGTAACGCTCTCCTCATCGGTTTCGTTTACCTCAATGCTTAATTCGCTACCTTCTCTGTCCCACCAATCAATTACAGGCATTAGCCCACCACCTTTTTCACCTGCAAGTTTTTTTACTTCATTATAAAACCGACTTATGAAAACATCCTGACCTGGAAATTTCTCATCCAATTTGAATATCCTGATTATTTTGCCGATTAATGAGAGTGATGATGAGTTTGCCAATTCTGAGTGTGGCTCAATAAATTCGTCAGGCAAATATTTTTCTGGCGCTCCAAGGAATACTTCGTTAAAATTAATTTTGCTGTTATCGTAATTCTCAATAGAAGCAAGTGTTTTAAGATAAAGATCGTGCGGCTCAACCAAATACCTGAATGCTGCAATTACATGTTGAAGCAATCTTGAATTGGTCAATGTCATTGAGCCGGTTGAAATAACATTGTAGTTCGTTTCATTGATCAAATAAGTAGCTACTTTTTTTACTTCAGCGTTTTTGCGAACAAGTATGCATACACCTTTTTGTTTATGATCAATCATTAACCTGTCAACCTGTTCTTTAAGTGCAATGAGTGCATTATCTTTAAAATCATCGACTTTAGCACCGGCAAGGCCTCTTAATTCGACATAACCCCCTAATCGATCTTCGGCCACAATTTCGGGAATCACTTGCTGTACGTCATCATACATTTCGCTAAGAATATCACTATATGGGGCTTCTTGCTGACCGGACAAAAAAGGAATAAGGTTACTAAAAAAGGTATTGTTAAACTTCACAACCTTTTCTTTACTTCGCCAGTTCTTTTGCAGAGAATGTACAGTATGGTCAGATATTTGTTTGGCCACTACCCTCTGCAATAAATTCCAATCGCCATTGCGCCATCGGTAAATAGCTTGTTTCACATCACCTACAATAAAATTTCCGTAACCAATGCTTGCTACTGATTCTTGGATAAGTGGTTTGAAATTCGCCCACTGAAGCGCTGAAGTATCCTGAAACTCATCAATCATGTAATGCTTAAAGCGATGACCGGTTTTTTCATATATAAAGGGCGTATCAGAGTTGTCTGTAAATAAGTTCAATAACACCGGGGCATCTGACAGCATAAAAAGATTTTGATCAGCCAAATAATCGGTTACTTTCTGCATTAATCCAGAAGCCAGGCTATGCTGAAAAATGTTTCTAAAGAGGGCTGTTGCTTCAATATATTCGACATACTCGTTTTTAATTATGGACTCCAACTCATATGTAAATTCAGTAATAAAACTATCCACCGTACTGGTCAAAGCATTCTTTTCAGAGGATTTATGCAACCATTTTTCTACAGACTGCAATCGTTCAAGTCTGGCCGGGAGGTCGTCATAATCCTTTTTTTCTGCTTTTTGCAGTGCCAGATGAAACGGATTTTTGGACTTTCCGTTTAAATCTTGCTGCTCAATACCTGTTTTAGATAAAAATGCATGCCCCTTTTCTGCCCAGGTTTTAATACGCGCTTCGAATTTACTTATAGCATTACGCAGTAACTTTCTTACCTCTGCAGGTGATTTTTGTCCGGTGAGACTTCCACGATTCCGTATAAAGTAGAACCTTACATGCTCACGAAATAACTGTACGGTAAATTTATTTAACTCATTTTGAACATTCCAGCTCTTATCGTCACTCATTCGGGCATCGACAAAATCGAGCATAAGTTTCATGTAGGCTTCATTGTTTTTCAGGTCGGTAAGAAAATGTTCAACAGCATTTTCAATTATTTCGCGTTGGTCTATCTGCACCCTGTAGCCCCCACTAAGATTAAGCTCCCGGGTCAGGGCACGTACAATACCCTGAAAAAACTGGTCGATAGTAGAAACGGAAAAGTGGCCATATTCATGCAAAATGAATTCTAAAACTTGCTGAGCTCTTTTACTTAGTTCATGCTCAGAAACCTGCATTGCTTTTTTTAAATCGGGCATCATTTTCCCATCAGGATCCTGGCTTGCAATCTTAGTCAGTTCGTCTACTATGCGCAGCTTCATTTCAGCCGTAGCCTTATTGGTAAATGTTACTGCAAGTATATTTTTAAACAATGAGGGATTTCCAAGCACCAGCTTAATGTATTCAAGTGTAAGTCTGTGGGTTTTACCTGAACCTGCTGAAGCCTTAATTATGTTAAGTCCGCTATTTGAGTGCTCATAACTCATTAATAGTATAATATTGTTGCAACTAATTCCCTGGTCAGTTCGCCTACGTTTGTATTTTCACCCATTACACCTTTGCTACGGGCATCGAAATGCCTAAGCAGGCTAATAACCCTTACAGCCCTCGACTTTGGGTAATTTCTGGCTGCAGTTTGCAAATCTTTTCCCTGATAATAATTCAGTCCCATTTGCTTGGTTATGGAATTAACCGGCACACGCTTTTCAGCTAATTGATGATAACGCAGGAGGTTTACGAAGCTATTAAACAAAACGGCTATAGTAACTGCAATATGATGATCTTTAGAGTTTTTAGAGAAAAAATAGGCTATTTCATGAGCTTTGGTTACATTTTTAGCTGCAATGGCCCCCCATAACTCAAAAACATTATACTCTTTGCTGATACCTACATTCTCTTCGATATGTGTTGCTGTAATAGCTGACTTTTCGGGTAATATAACTGCCAATTTGTTCAGCTCATTTACAAGTTTTTCCAAATCATTACCCAGGTAAGTGGCAAGCAATTGTACTGCCTGATCCACAATGGTATAGCCTTTTGATTTTATATACCGCTCTATCCAGGCATTTAGTTTTTTGTCGTAAAGTTTTTTACTCTCCAAAACCACAGCCTTGCTGTTAAGGCCCTTATAAAACCTGGTTCTTTTGTCAATTTTTTGTTTGCGGTAGTTAATGACGAGAATTGTACTCTCTACCGGATTCTGAAGATAAAGCGTAAGTGGATTTTCCTTTTTCTCGGCCCTTTGGGATTCATTGACCTCACCGGCAATACCAGATACTTCCTGCGCTTCTTTCACAATAATGACCTGTTTTTCGGCCATCATCGGAAACCGCCTTGCAGCCATTACAATGTCGGCCAGCTCAACATCGCCACCATACATAATATTTTGATTAAACGACCGCTCTGTTTCAGGCAAAGCTTCTTTCGCAATTTTTTCGGTAATTTGGTCCATAAAGAAGCCTTCCTCACCGTACATAAAATAAACGGGCTGAAACTTCTTGGCATCTATATCCTTAATTATCTCCTCGAATGTCTGTATGGGCATATTCAGAACTTAAGGTGTTTTACACTTTGGCCATGACGATCGATTTCTTTCATTGCATCAATTCCAACTCGAACATGGTCATGAACATATTGAGCTGTAACGCGTTTGTCGCTCTCGCTGGTTTTTACTCCTGTAGAAATCATAGGTTGATCTGAAACCAAAAGCAACGCACCAGTGGGTATTTCATTATAAAACCCCACTGAAAAAATGGTGGCAGTTTCCATATCAATGGCCATGGCCCTGGTTTTTTGGAGGTACTTTTTAAATCGTTCGTCATACTCCCAAACACGTTTATTTGTTGTAAAAACAGTTCCTGTAAAATAATCGCGGTTATAGTCTCTTATTGCAGACGAAACGGCTCTTTGCAACTTAAAGGCAGGCAGGGATGGAACTTCGGGTGGCAAATAATCATTTGAGGTTCCCTCACTTCGAATTGCAGCTATAGGTAAAATGAGATCGCCCACATTGTTTTTTCTTTTTAAACCACCACATTTACCAAGGAATAATACGGCTCTGGGATTTATTGCAGTTAATAAATCCATAATTGTAGCTGCATTAGGACTACCAATGCCAAAGTTTATAATTGTAATACCCTGTGCAGAGGCATTGGGCATCATTCTATCTTCACCTACTACAGGTACATTGTGCCATTCGGCAAATAGCTGCACATAATTTTGAAAATTGGTTAAGAGAATATATTTCCCAAAATCATCCAACGGTCGCTCGGTATACCTTGGCAACCAATCGTTTACAATATCGCCTTTTGTTCTCAGTTCATTCATAGATTTATATTTTAAGGAAAATATATAGCCTTATGTTAGAATCTGTAAAATTGAATATATTTTTTTATAATTACAAAACAATATATTACTCAAAAATTATCGTTAAACTTAATCATTGCCATGACAAGGTATTAATTTGAAATTAATAAATTTGCAATCCAGTATGGCTTAAAATAACCAAAACATGCCCAAAAATATAATACTCTTCGGAGTACCCAGAAGCGGAACAACCTGGATTTCTGAAGTTCTGACAGCACATAACAAAGTTAAACTAATACATGAACCAGACAATGAATTCAATTCATTTCCAGGGTTAATTTTCAAAAATGGACTTAGTAGGTTTCCTTACCTTGATGAAAAAGCCGATAATAAAGATTTTTATACCCTTTTTGATTATGCATTAAACAAAACTATACCATCGCAAGCAGGTCTGATAAATAAGCTATTATTTAAAATTTATGGATTACAAAGATCAAAACTAAAACAGGAATTATTAAAAAACGGAACTGCAATCAAAGAAAAACCTCTTTTTTCAGAAAAAATACTCAATATACTTACAACTAAATGTGAAAAACGGAAATTAATTAAAAGTGTACATGCACTGCTTACCGTTCCCTACCTATTAAATCACTTTGATTTTTTCCCGTTAATTGTAACGCGTAACCCTCTTAATGTCTTTTCCAGTTATAAAAAAATAAACATGCCCGATGCCAACAGGAATTTGTATAAACAAACCAGGCTATTAAATGATTATGACATAAATATAGAAAAAGGTATTAATGACCAAAACAAAGATTATGAAGCTGGTGTGCAATTAGCGATTTTCGATCTGGTGTTGAAACAAAACATCAAAAAATATCCTCAAATTGTTCATGTACACTATGAAGACATACTCAAGGACCCATACGAAGCATTCAAAAGGCTGCACAAAAAGCTTTCTTTAGATTATAACGAGCAAACCGAAAACTTCATTAAATCAAGATTTAAAGCAGGAGATGGATATGCAACTTACAGGATTCCGGAGAAACAACTGGAAGCATGGAAGTCAAGATTAAACGACACTGAAATTAGAGATTTTACCAATGGTTATCAAATGGTGACAAGAGAAAAAGCATTTATCTTTGATGAATAAAAGTGAGAATTATATGCAAAGAATATTCATTGTAGGAGCTGCCAGATCGGGAACAACTTTAATGCAGAGTATTCTGGGAAGCCATAGTGATATTAGTACATTTCCTGAAACTCATTTTTTCAGTAGAACTATTCCTTACCAAAAAATACTGCGCTTTACACATTCAATTAAAGCAACTCAACAAAGTGAAATCAAAAGCTTTTTTATTGAAAATGACCTTCAGGAGTACTATAAAGCCTATACCGGAAATAAAAGAAATCTTGGAGCATGGGTCGAATATCTGTTAATTATGATAGACACAATCTCGTCCTGTCACCAAAAAAAGATTTGGATTGAAAAAACGCCGCTTCATATTCGATATATTGATCTAATTGAGAAAAGGTGCCCAAATTGTATATTCATACATATGGTAAGAGAACCTATAGCAAATATTGCTGCTCTTTTCGAGGCTGGGAAAAAATATCCGGATCATTTTTCACAATCAAACCTAAAATCAGCCATATCTCGCTACAAAACAGATACTTCCATAAGCA
>Ga0102938_10004264_pt1 | contig 10531 bp, 5 predicted proteins | sample SalPonR2_B_D2_MG_FD_84516 | JGI IMG/M metagenome (GOLD analysis project Ga0102938, IMG submission 84516) | Salt pond soil microbial communities from South San Francisco under conditions of wetland restoration - Salt Pond MetaG R2_B_D2_MG | ecosystem: Environmental > Aquatic > Marine > Intertidal...
AGAGCTTGAGAAAAATGCAGACGCTCTGAAACTGCGCGATAAAGATGCTATGCAATCGCTGATCTACCGCTGCGCCGAACTGCATCTGGAACATATCTCCAACTCAGGCGATCCGTTTGAACGAGGATCATCACGCCCGCTCGACTTCGGTCACTGGGTGGCGCATAAACTTGAGCAGCTGACGGACTACAGATTACTTCACGGTGAAGCCGTTGCTATCGGCATTGTGCTCGACACAATCTATTCACAGCTGAAAGGCCTTATTTCTGAAGAAGATTGTACGAGAGTTATAGATCTTTTCAGGAATTGCGGGTTCTCACTTTATGTGCCGGAGCTCGAAAGTAATCTGGAAGATCCATCCGATAAACAATCTGTTCTTCACGGTTTGCAGGAGTTCCGGGAACATCTCGGCGGGGAACTTACAATTATGCTCCTGGACCGCATTGGAAGGGGGGTGGAGGTTCATGAGGTGGATCTGCCGCTCTACCGTAAAGCTATCGATATGCTGCGTTCAAGCGAAAAAGAACTGGTCTGAATCAAAGAACGGAATGAAGCTACAATCGCATCCTGACGCCCATTTTACCTACTGTTCAAACATACACTCAGGCGAGGAGTGGGCTGATCACTTCAAGCAGATCAAAGGGCACCTTCCTGAAATGAAATCGAGACTATCGCCGGAAGCACCCTTTGGCGTTGGATTGAGGCTCTCGGCTAAGGCTGCCTCTCAGCTAAAGAATGAAAATGAGCTTGAATCCTTCCGTCACTGGCTTTTAGAAAACGAACTCTATCTATTTACGATCAATGGATTTCCCTATGGAAGTTTTCATGGTGAGCGTGTAAAAGATAATGTGTATTCGCCTGACTGGACCACGTTGGACAGACTTACCTACACAAACAACCTCATCGATATTTTAGCATCACTTCTGCCTGAGGGGCTTGATGGAGGGATTTCGACGTCACCATTGTCCTACAAATATTGGAAAAAGGCTGAATCAGGTTATGACGCCATTTTTGCTACTGCAACGGTCAACTTGGCGCGCGCTGCACTGAAGATGGGGCAAGTGTATGAGGAGACCGGTAAAGAGATTCACATCGATATAGAACCCGAGCCCGACTGTATTCTTGAGACAGGTGCGGAAACTCTGCAATATTTTCAACATCACCTTATTCCGAAGGGGTCTGACTTTTTAAAAAGTGAGTTTGGAATATCGGCTGGTGAGTCAGAGCGACTTTTAAGAAAACACATCAGGGTGTGCTATGATACGTGTCACTTTGCCCTGGAGTATGAAAATGCTGAGAAAGCCATACAGGAATTTCTGGACGCCGATATCAGGATCGGGAAAACACAGGTCAGTTCCGCATTGAAAGTAGACTGGACACGGCCAGGCATCAACCCTGAAAACATTCTTGCAAGGCTTAAGACATTTGACGAACCGGTATATCTGCACCAGGTCATAGAGCTGACAAAAGATGGGTCGTATCGTCAATACCGGGATCTCTCACAGGCGCTGGAGCAGTTTGATAAGGCAGCTGCCAAAGAGTGGCGAATACATTTTCATGTGCCGCTTTTTCTGGATGAGTTTGGTGAGCTAAGGTCTACCCGCGATCATATCGAGGAAGCACTGCCGTACCTGCTTGAAAAAAGTAGCTGCACACATTACGAAATTGAAACTTACACGTGGGACGTTTTACCGGAACGGTTTAAGACAGGCCTCACAGAGTCAATTGAAAGGGAATACCGGTGGATGTTTGAGCAACTTGAGAAATGAGAATCCCCCTAAAAACGGGGGAATGAGGGGTATGTTCGTCTGAATATTTAAATTTTCAATAAATACCCTTTTTACAAAAAGACATCCTAATGGGCGACTCTCTTTTTAATTGGTAAAATGACTGTATTGCAATAATGGTACAGACCAATTAGTTTTATTATATAACTAAAATAAAATCACAGATTATGCCAACAAATATTACCATACGGGATATACCGGATGATGTATACTCTAAATTAAAAGAACAGGCGGATCTTCATCATCGAAGTATTAATAGTGAAGTTATCGTCCATTTAAAAAAAATGGTACAGAGTAACAGTATAGATCCAGATAAAATCATCACCCGTGCTAAAGAATTAAGAAAAAAAGCGAAGGGTTCTTTGAGTATGGATGATATTCAAAATGCTATTGACCAGGGCCGTCAATGATTGTAGTTGATACCAACGTAATTGCGGGTATGTGGGTACCTAATGATACTGAGGAACAAATCTATAAGGTGCTCAGAAAAGATTCCGACTGGATAGCCCCGCTTTTATGGCGATCGGAATTCAGGAATGTATTATCGGTCTATCTACGAAAAAATATTTTCGATTTCTCGACTGTACTGTTGGCTTTGGAAGAAGCTGAAAATCTCATGAAAGCCGGTGAGTTCGAAGTAAATTCAACTCAGGTTATGAGCCTTGTTTTCAGTTCATCATGTTCAGCATATGATTGTGAATTTGTGGCACTGGCAAATGATTTAGCCATACCGCTGGTCACCTTTGATGAGAAGATCGTTCGTGAATACCCTGATATTGCGATCCATCCGGAGACCTTTATTGGTTAGACATAAATCTATGAACGTAACGCCATAAGATTTAAAATTCTACATTAAATAAAATGAACAGAACCGCAGTACTCAACGTCGTTGGACTTACACCTGATCTCATTGGCGATCACACCCCCAATCTTAAACGGTGGTTCGATGAAGGCAAAATGACACCCGTGGAATCGGTGCTTCCTGCCGTTACCTGTTCAGTACAGGCGACATATCTAACCGGCGTGATGCCTGAAGAGCATGGCATTGTCGGGAACGGCTGGTATTTCAGGGAGATGGATGAGATCAAATTCTGGCGGCAGTCGAATAAGCTGGTTCAGTCTAAAAAAATCTGGGAACGCCTCAAAGAGGATAATCCTGATTTTACCTGCGCCAACTTGTTCTGGTGGTACAACATGAACTCAAGCGTTGATTATCTCATCACGCCGCGGCCAATCTATCGGACAGATGGCGTTAAGATTCCCGATATATACACAAAACCGGATAACCTTCGAGATGATCTCCAGGCAAAACTGGGTCAATTTCCATTGTTTAACTTCTGGGGGCCAAATACTAAGATTGAATCAAGCGAATGGATTGCTGATTCAGCCATTTATACCGAAAAAGAACATTCACCGACCCTCTCATTAGTCTATCTTCCTCATCTCGATTATAACCTGCAGCGGGTAGGACCGGGTCATCCCGATGTGGCAAAAGATTTGGAGGAGATCGACCGGGTGTGCGGGAAGCTCATCGATTTCTATGAAGAAAAGGGAATTCGGGTCATTGTACTGTCAGAATACGGCATTGACGCAGTTGAACGGCCCGTACATCTCAACAGAATGCTTCGGAAGGAGGGTTACATTACGGTACGCGAAGAGATGGGCGGTGAAATTCTGATACCCGGAACCAGCCGTGCGTTTGCCGTGGCCGATCATCAGATCGCACACATTTATATTAAGAATGCAGACGATATTGAGCGGATTAAAAAATTAACAGAGGCCATACCGGGCGTTGACCGCGTTCTTGATGAAGCCGGCAAAAAAGACCAGCATCTCAATCACCCCAGATCGGGGGAACTAATAGCAATCGCCGAGCCGGAGGCCTGGTTTACCTACTACTACTGGCTTGATGACTCCAAAGCCCCAGATTTCGCACCGACCGTTGATATTCATACCAAACCGGGATACGATCCGGCTGAACTGCTAATTGATCCGGCCATACGGCTGCCAATGGTAAAAGCAGGGTTGCGGCTTCTGCAAAAGAAACTTGGCTTTCGTTATAAAATGGATTTAATTCCTATCAATGGTTCAGGCGTAAAGGGATCGCATGGCAGAATTCCGGATGTAACTGATAAAGGCCCGCTTGTGGCAACACATCAAATCGGACTTCTGGGCGATGAAGTTCAACAACCAACCGGTATTTATGATTTAATCTATCGCCACGTGACTGAGTAACTCTCACTGAATACAAAAAATCCATTTTCATACCTGCACTACAGATTTATGACGCATCGCATCACCCTACTTTCTGGATTGGTTTTCACAGCTCTTGTTACTTTGAGTTTAATTGGTTGTTCTTCTCAGCCAGATACAAAGTTTGAGTTACTGACGGAAGAGCAAACGGGAATCGATTTCAGAAATGATCTCACCAGCACCCGCGACTTCAACATCGTAAACTATATGTACTTTTATGATGGGGCCGGTGTTGCCGCCGGTGATGTGAATAATGATGGTCTGACCGACCTGTTTTTTGTTGGGAATGAGGATCCGAACAGGCTTTATTTGAACCGTGGTGACTTTAACTTTGAGGACGTGACCGAATCGGCAGGTATTGTTGATGACAGCACCGCCTGGTCGACCGGTGTAACTATGGCAGATGTGACGGGTAATGGGTTTCTGGATATTTATGTGAGCCGCGTCAACTATCTGAATAAATCAGGTGTCAACCAGTTTTTTGTAAATAACGGCGATGGCACATTTACAGAAAGGGCAGAGGAGTTTGGAATCGATTTTGAAGGCTATTCCACACAGGCTGTTTTCTTTGATTATAATAATAGCGGCCGGCTCGATCTGTTTATTCTGAATCAGTCGTTTCACTCCGAACGGTCCTACGGTCAGGCGGATCTGCTTCGGGCCGAAATGGATCCCAAAGCGGGAGATCGGCTCTTTCGAAATGATGGGGGCACGTTTACAGACGTCACAGAAGAGGCGGGAATTTACAGCAGCAGTCTCGGATATGGTCTCGGCGTGGCAGTGAGTGATATCGACCTTGATGGCGATCCGGATATCTATGTGGGAAATGATTTCCACGAAAAAGATTACCTGTACATGAACAATGGGGACGGCACATTTACTGAATCTCTTTACGATTTTATCGGGCACACCAGCAATGCGTCGATGGGCAATGATATCGCAGATGTGACAAACGACGGCTACCCCGAGATCATCTCACTCGACATGATGCCTGACAATCATGAATCGTTTTTAAGTTCTGGCGGCCCTGACCTGGTAGTGGTGGAAGAGACCAAATTGAATTTTGGTTTTGGTAATAAAAATGCGAGAAACACAATGCAGATTCATCGCGGGCTTAATCCGGGCGGAGAACCATTCTTTAGTGAGATGGCCTTTACGCTCGGCATAGCACGAACCGACTGGAGCTGGGCGTCCTTGCTGGCCGATTATGATAACAGTGGTACTAAGGATCTTTACGTTACAAACGGCATGGTTCATCGGCCCAATGATCTCGACTACATTCGAATGGTTGGGAATTTCAGGGACAGGAGTTCAGGCGATCGCACATCGGTGGAGGAGTTTGAATCGATTCAATACATGCCAACTATTTTTACCGCAAACTACATGTACCGGAATGATGGTGATCTTACGTTTGAAGATGCTACCAACGAATGGGGATTCAGCCAGCCTTCTTATTCAAGCGGTGCCGTTTATGCCGATCTGGATAATAACGGGATGCTGGATATTGTAGTCAGCAATGTAAATCAACCCCCGTTTATCTACAAAAACACTGCCCTTCAGGATTCAACCAGCAACTATCTGAAAGTTAAACTAAACGGAAGTAAAACCAACAAAACGGGTATTGGCAGCAAAGTTATAGGATTTGCCGGTGACAGGAAGTTTTATGTAGAACAGATGCCAACCAGAGGATTTCAATCGTCTGTGGATCCGTTACTTCATCTGGGCCTTGGAGAAATCAGGTCACTCGATTCGTTGCTGGTGATCTGGCCCGATGGAAAATATCAAACGATGAGTGATGTTGAAGTAAACCGTCAGGTAGACCTGTCATACGCTGATGCAGACGGCTCATTTCAATACGATCGATTGCACAGAAATTACGATTCCGCAATGTTTACAGGCGTGTCTGACATACTTCCTCCAGGGCTGGGTCATGCAGAAAATGAGTACAGTGATTTTTCACAGGAACCGCTCATTCCTTATTTCCTGAGCAGTGAAGGCCCCGCTGTTGCCGTGGGAGACGTCACCGGTAACGGTCTTGATGATATTTATATCGGTAGTGCCCACCGGGAAGCGGCAAAATTATATCTACAGAACGAAGCGGGACAATTTTCACTCTCCAGCGGAGAGCTGTTTGAAGCAGAAGCTCTGTACGAAGATGTGCATGCTATCTTTTTTGATGCCACCGGTGATGGAAATTTAGATCTGTATGTTGTGAGTGGTGGCGGGCAGCTGTTTCAATCGGGAGTGGCACATCGCGACCGGCTGTACATTAATGACGGCAGCGGAGAATTTACAAAGTCTGCAGACGGTCTGCCCGATCTGCAGGTAAACGGGAGTGTGGCAGCGGCCTCGGATTTTGATGGCGACGGGGATATGGATCTTTTTGTGGGTGGACGGTCAAAACCCTGGAACTATGGTCAGTCACCTCAGCACGCAATACTCCAAAACGATGGCAGCGGCAAGTTCACCGATGCCACGTCTGAACTGGCTCCCGGTTTTGAAAATATTGGAATGATTACAGATGCGGTCTGGACAGATTACACGGGTGATGGAGCACCTGACCTGGTCGTAACAGGAGAATGGATGCCGGTATCAGTTTTTAAAAACGTGGGCGGGTCGTTCGAAAATATTACGACGGAACTTGGGCTTGATCAGCTTTCGGGAATGTGGCAGTCGGTTTCCGCTGCAGATCTTGACGATAACGGAACACCCGATCTTATTGCAGGTAACTTCGGTACAAACAGCCGGATGAAGGCAAGTGAATCGCAGCCACTTTCTTTAATTATCAAGGATTTTAACGATAACGGTTATACATCCGGCCTGGTCACAATTCAGAGTGATGGTAAAGAGAAACCATTCGAACAGCTTGATGAACTGATACAGGAATTTCCCCGGCTTGTTCAAAATATTAACAGTTACGAAGATTTTTCAGGCCGGTCTGTTACAGAGTTGTTTGGTAGTGGTGCTTTAAACGACGCAAAAAGAGTGCAAGCCACGGATCTGAGATCTGTAGCTATCTTAAACCAAGGCAGCAACCCGGCAGAGATTGTGCCGCTGCCAGTTGATGCCCAATCGTTTCCCGTGAAGTCAATCCAGGTAATTGAAGGAAGTAATGGTGCGAAGGAGATGCTGCTTGTTGGTAATCACTATGGAGTGAAACCAAGTTACGGTGGCCGGCAAGATGCAGGGTATGGATTGCATTTACGATATACCCCTGAAGATGGTTTTCGAACATTAACCCATCAGGAGAGTGGATTTTATGCAGAAGGGGACTCACGAACTATTCACCCGGTAATAATTGGTGACGAGACATACTTTTTGGTGGGAATCAATAACAGAAAAGCAGAATTGTTTCAGATGAAATAAGAGAGCAGATAACAATTACTTTGATATAGCCTCCAATGTGGTCATTATTCTGCCCGGTTCTGCAGATGACGTGTGAGGCGCTGCAATAAATCTCGGACTCAACGCTGGTAACTTGTAAAAGTACCGGTTTCAGATTGCGTATTAAATCACGTCTCACTGCCTTAGCGGAGCCTGGTTGAAACGATCTATCATGATGCGCGCGAATTAACTGGCGACTAACCAATTGTAAGACTATTCACTTGCATTACATGTCGATGGTAAGCCTAATATATGTCCGACAGGAACTGCTTACCTTCTCGTAAGCGGTTGTAATTTATTGGATTAGTTTCATTTATTGATCCGATCTTCCATACCCCTTGTTTATTTTACTGGCTGATATTTTCTCAAAATAAGTCAGGTTTTTTGAAATAATTTTGATCTGATAAGGAAAAAGCATTTGAAATAGGGTAGAAAATTGTATCAATTAGAGTTAAAATTCTACAATCATAAAAACAATGACATAACGATTAAGTTATTGTTACTTAGTAAGAAAGCGCTTACAAATGCATTTGTATTCTTGGTGATTATAAATAATCAAGTCTGCCTGATGGAGTTGTAAACAAAAAGATAAGATCGATCTGTAAAAACTTTTAAATATGGAAGGGCTTTTTTATCATTACATTGATTTGTTGAGCACTTATAAAAATGCTCTTGCCTCATGCAGCTTTTCGTCTGTGGGGTAATGGCAATTTTAAGCCGGCAAACTGAATCGTAACATTAACTGAGGAACAAATAATATGAATGGAAAATGGCTACGAAAGGTGACTTTTTCGGAAGGCGCCTTTAAACATCTCTCTGCATGTCTGAATCGAGCCGGCACTCCCGCACGATTTTTAATGACAGCTATCCTGATTTTTGGAATTGGTCTCACCAGCTCTATCGCACAAGACCGTGTAACTATTACCGGTACAGTAACAGATGCGGCAGACGGTAGTGAACTGCCCGGCGTAAACGTTGTAGTTCAGGGATCTATGGAAGCAACCGGAACTGGAATAGGTACAACAACAGGAATGGATGGAACATACTCGATTGATGTTCCTGAAGATCTTAACGTTCTTGTATTTACATATATAGGATATCAAAGAGTTGAAGTTGCCATCGATGGCAGATCTCAGATCGATGTTCAGATGGAGGAGGATCTCCAGCTGCTCGATGATATTGTTGTTGTAGGGTATGGCGTTCAGGATACGAAAGAAATTACGTCATCAGTAACCGCAATTGACGAAGCAGAATTTAACCAGGGGAATGTTAATGACCCGGCACAGCTTCTCCAGGGTAAGGTTCCTGGCCTGACAGTAAGTAACAGGGGCGGAAATCCGAATGCTGGCTCAACAATAAGGCTTCGTGGTCTTTCCACAGTTGGTGCCAATACCGAACCACTTGTCGTAATAGACGGTGTGATTGGTGCTTCACTTGATAACGTAGATCCAAACGATATTGAGTCAGTCAACGTACTGAAAGACGGTTCTGCCGCAGCGATTTACGGAACACGTGGTTCCTCAGGTGTTATTATTGTAACAACAAAATCCGGTGGTCAGGTTACCGGAGCCGATGGCAGTAATGTTCAGGTTAGCTATAACGGCTATGTCTCAATGGCAACAGTCGCAAACGATCAGCCTGTTATGTCTCCATCAGAATATATTAATGCAGGCGGTAACTTCCTTGGTGGAAGAACCGATTGGCAAGACCTTGTGACACGTGATGGAATTTCAAACGTCCACAACCTTGCAGTTGCCGGGGGTAATCGGACAACAAATTATCGCGTATCAACAAACCTCAGAAATGTTCAGGGTGTTCTTGAGAATTCTGGATTTGATCAGATCAATGCGCGTGCCAACCTCAGCCATAATGCGTTCAACAACCGATTAAATCTGAACTTGACTGCCTCCACCACCAAGCGAGATAGAGAAAACTCTTTTGAAGAAGCTCTTCGATACGCTGTTCTATATAATCCAACAGCTCCTGTTAGGTTTGACAACGGTGAGTTTTTTCAAGCCATTCTATTCGACAACTTCAACCCTGTTGCAATTGTAGATCAGAATGTGAATGAAGGTCAGTCTAAAGACATCAACTATAACCTCCAGGGTCGTTTTGATGTGCTTGATAATCTCGCGGTTCATGCAAATTACGCACGTCAGTTCAACTCGTTCTCGAATGGTGAATTTTATCCAAGTACCTCTTTCTTCAGGGGACTTAACAGAAACGGCCTTGCCCGCCGGTACTTCCAGGATGGAGATTTCACGCTCTTTGAATCGTATGCTGCGTACACTGAATCGTTTTTCAATAATCTTGATATGACGTTGACAGGTGGGTATTCTTACCAGGAACAGTTTACGGAAGGCTTGACGCTTGAGCTGGGTAACTTCCCCTCGAATGTGAATGGTTATTATGATATTGACCTCTCCGGTGATCGTGTGATTGGTGGCCCGGGTAACGTGATTGTTGAAAGTTTTGCAACGCCTGAAGAAAAAATTATTGCTTTCTTCGGTCGCTTAAACACAACGTTTGATAACGGTATCTTTCTCAATGCATCCATTCGTCACGAAGGATCTACTAAACTAGGTGATGACAATCAGTGGGGATGGTTCCCGGCTGCGAGTATCGGAACCGAGCTGACGAACTATTTTGATCTTGACGTTGTGAACCAGCTGAAGGTAAGATTTGGCTACGGTGTTACCGGTGCACTACCGGGCCCCAATGGTCTGGCTCAGGATCTTTACGCATATGACTTCGCTGCCGGCGGGACTGTGAATTTCATACGTGATGCAAACAACGAACTTAAGTGGGAAGAAAAAACTGAATATAATCTTGGGTTTGACTACGGACTTTTCGAAAACCGACTGACAGGTTCTCTTGATATCTATCAAAGAGACATATCAGACTTTATTCTTGAAGTGCCGGTCCCAACTGATCAGTTTGCGTCAGGATCTCAGTTTCAGAATGCTGGTGAACTCCAAACTCAGGGGATCGAATTTTCAATCAGCTATGACGTCTTTGCAGACGAAGACCTTCTTTGGAATACAGGCTTTGTTTTTGATACGTACAATACTGAGCTGGTTGAATTCCTGACTGATGAAACGATGCGA
>Ga0102938_10004265_pt1 | contig 10528 bp, 11 predicted proteins | sample SalPonR2_B_D2_MG_FD_84516 | JGI IMG/M metagenome (GOLD analysis project Ga0102938, IMG submission 84516) | Salt pond soil microbial communities from South San Francisco under conditions of wetland restoration - Salt Pond MetaG R2_B_D2_MG | ecosystem: Environmental > Aquatic > Marine >...
GCCAGCGGTATTGGTCCTGTTCGGCATGACCAAGGCTGCCGCTCAAGGCTCACGTAAAACGGTTGCTGCCAAAAACTGAGCCACTGCAATAAATCGTAAAACAGCAACGGGGAGACCGCTATCCAGCAGTCTCCCCGTTAGTATTATTACCCAGCGGAACCGGCAAACACACCAAAAATCTCTCTGGTTATCCAGACGGAGCCATCCGGTAATGCAGGCATAACAGGAAGACCCTCTTCATAACCGTTTTAACTCTTGAAATAATTCGGTACGACTTATTGAACATGCTCTCCTTTCTAGGACCATTCAAAACGTGCTAGATTGGCAATGTACTACGTTGACAATTCGGACTATTTTTTCAACGCTAGGAGCTTGTCGAACTATGCGAGTCGAAGAGAAAATTCACAAGTCTGAGCCAAACAGCTGGATTTGCAGCCGGCTCATGCATCGTCCAACAGACTCCTGGTGTAATAAAAAATATAGCACCCTCTCTATTATGTAATAAGGATTATCAGGGTGCCATCACCTCAGTACAAAGGTTGGTCGGTTATGAGAAAACTACCATTTCATTTGATATGCCTGTTTTTAATTGTTTTTATCTGGAGCAGCAGCAGTTTTGCGGACAACAGCTACTCTGGTGAAAGAAAACCAACCCTTACTCTGGGTCTGGGGGCGGCTTTTAACAGTAATCCCTATCGCGGGGCCGACAGAAAGATTCTTGCGCTGCCTATATTGGCCTATGAAGGAGAGCGTTTTTTTGTGCGTGGCATCAATGCCGGCTACCATCTTTTCAGGCAAAATAACTTGACCATGTCCCTGCTCAGCAGTTATCGCATGGCTGGCTACGACAGTGGTGACAGCGATTTTTTGCAAGGAATGGCGGATCGAGACGGAACCCTGGAGGCAGGGCTGCAGGTCTCGTTGGCAACATCCCTTGGTCAATTCAGTGCCACACTGTTAAACGACGTACTTGACGAGCACGATGGCCACGAAGCTAAATTGACCTTCAGTAAGAGATTCCCTCTTCAGAAGTTTTTCGTCAGTCCCTTTGTCTCCGCAATCTGGCAGAGTAGTCAGCTTGCCAACTATTACTATGGCGTCAGATCGATAGAAGCATCGATGGCTCGCCCGGCATACAAGGTTGACAGCTCAGTACTCGTGCAGTTAGGTGTGAGGGCTAACTACCTGTTCCGTGAGCACTGGTCGCTCAGCGGACGAATTGCAGTGACCAGACTGGCTGACGAAATCAGCGGCAGCCCGATTGTTAAGGACGATTTTGTCAGCAGCGCCTTTGTCGGTATCGGTTACCAGTTTTAGCTAGCAAATGTGAGCTGGGCAGCATATCCCTGCCGTGGGCTTCGAGTATAATTCCACTCGGAACGCTATGCTTTGACGCTGTTTACGGTATGGAGCAGAACAAAATACGAAACTTTTTGGTCGCTTAAGCCATTAGAGGGAGAAGAACTGAACAATGTCGATGAAAAGCCAAATCCTGTCACTTTTTGCTCTCGAAAGAGGCCAAAGGCTAGTGCCCAGGCCAATAAATTCTTATCACTAAGAGCCAGGCAGATATGCAAACGGACCCGATAATCAAACATCAATACGGTCGATTATTGCTGATACTGCCCCTGCTGGTATTATTGCAAGGCTGTGTTTATGACATGCTGGATCTGGCCGTCCCCAATGATGGCTATAGTGAGATCATTACCGCCCACTATGGCGATCATCCGCGCCAGCAACTTGATCTGTATCTGCCCGAGCAGAAAAGAGCTGACACACCAACCCTGGTGTTCTTTTACGGTGGAAGCTGGGCAAGAGGGAGTAAGGATAACTACCGTTTTATTGGCCAGGCTTTTGCCGATGCGGGTTACCTGGTAGCTATTCCCAATTACCGCGTCTACCCGGAGAATCTTTTTCCCGATTTTATCGTCGATGGTGCCGATTCGCTGGCCTGGCTTAAACAGGAGGGCTTTGCGAACCATGGGATTGTGCTGATGGGACATTCTGCTGGTGCCCATATCGCCGCCATGTTGGCCTATAACCCGACCTATGTGGAAACGAGCGGCCTGGACCATCAGCTGATCAAGGCACTGATCGGTTATGCCGGCCCCTATGATGATTTCGATCTCAGTAGTCGGAAATTAAAGCGGATTTTTGCTCCGGCTAAGCCGCTAGCAGTGTCACGCCCGATTAATTTTGTTGACCAAAACAGCCCCGTCAGTTTATTGATCCATGGCCTTAGTGACAGCACTGTAGTGGTTAAACACAGCCAAAATCTGGCCGCCAAATTACGCGCTCATGGGGTGGCGGTCAAAACCCGTTTCTATCATGATGATGGGCATGTTGCGGTGGTTGCCAGCCTGGCTCTGCCCTTACGCCACTGGACGCCCGCCTTTGCCGACACTCTGGGCTTCCTCGCCGAATTGTCCAGAGAACCTTCCCTCAGCAGTAGTGCGGCCACCAACCTACCACCTCGAACCGGGGCTATTTTCAAACAGCCCTAGGAGCCAACGGAAGATGCAACGAAGCCCACTGATTATCCTCATCATGATCATCATGTTTTCAGGAGCACATAGTGCCATGGCTATTGAAGAAGCCGCATACGAAGTCGTTAAGGTCGAGGACTCCTTTGAGGTTCGCGATTATGCTCCTCATATCCTCGCTGAAACTTTTGTCAATGGAGATTTTGATGAAGCTGGGAGCAACGCATTTCGACGCCTGTTTCGTTACATCTCGGGAGAAAATCGGTCGCAAACAAAAATTTCCATGACGGCGCCAGTGTCACAGCGACCTGGCGAAAAGATTGAAATGACGGCCCCTGTGGGGCAACAGGGGTCGGGTGATCAATGGGTGGTCAGCTTTATGATGCCGGCATCCTACGATATGGGAACGCTACCTGTTCCTGACGATCCTTTAGTGACCCTGCGGCAAGTTCCCGCCCGACGCATGGCAACCATTCGCTACTCTGGGCGCTGGAGTGAAAAAAACTATCAGAAAAACAAGATAAAGCTGGACGTCTGGATTGAAAAAGAAGATCTGCGAGTTATCGGAGAGCCAATCTGGGCACGTTATAACGCGCCTTTTGTCCCTTGGTTTATGCGTCGCAATGAAATTCTTGTTCCTGTCTCTAAATAATCTAGATTGTAGACTTTATGACAAAGAACCTTGAGGGTTTTGGCCACCTGAATTCGATCCTTGGTAGCCCTTTTCTTAACTGGAGGGTTTGTGGAAATTACCCATAGCAAACCAATTCAACCCTTTGAATTGATATAAGATAAGATCCGGAAGAGGGAATTTAATCAGTTAGCAAAGCGTTATATACGGACTGGCTGAGGGTTTCATTCTGGTATGGTTTATTAATATATCCCTTGAGTCCGCCTCTTTTCATGACCTCAAGATCTTCCTTTTGGACAAACCCAGATGAGAGAATGACACGAACCTCTGGATGGATTTTTTGGAGAGCAAAAAAACAATCTTTGCCATTCATCACGGGCATGATCATGTCCAAAATGATGAGATCGATAGACTCCCTGTTTGCCTTGAAAACAGACAAGGCCTCTTCACCATTTTCAGCTAACAGGACTAAATAGCCAAGATCTTCCAGAATGGCTTTTGCCGTTATGCGCATAACCTCTTCATCATCAACAACCAGAATATTTCCCTGTCCCTTTATGGTTTCCTGGCCCACCGGTTTTGATGTTTTTGCTGAAAAATTTAAGGGAAGCAAGATCTGGAAACTGGTGCCACTATTTAATTTACTGTCTACAGCGATGGAACCTCCGTGCTGAGTAATTGTTCCATAAACAGCGGCCAGACCTAAGCCGGTTCCTTTGCCCTGTTCTTTGGTCGTGAAGAAAGGTTCAAAGATTTTGTGAATGTTTTCTGCAGCAATACCGCAACCGGTATCTGCGACCTTTATCTCCAGAAATTGCCCCGGATGTAAATTGAATGAATGGGTGTTACAGGCGAGATCATCCATATCAAGCAAGCGCGTCGAGAAACGCAGAGTTCCACCATCTGGCATGGCGTGAGAGGCATTGATACCCAAGTTTAACATCGCGCTTTGAAGTAGAGAGGGATCTCCAACGATTGAACTCTGCTCTGCTTTCAGGTCGGTTTCAATTTTGATGCGTCGATCTGTTGTATTCTGCAAGAGAGTGATTGTTTCCTGAATAATTGCATGGATATTTACTGGTGTGTTGGCTTTACTTGACGTGCGGGAAAAGGTCAGCAGGTTGCTGGTTAAATCGGCCGCTCTGGTGGCTGACTGCATGATGATTGAGTGAAGTTTTTTAGCCTTGGGATCATCAGACAGATAGCGCGGAAGCATTTGGCCAGCGCCAAAAATACCGCCAAGCATATTGTTGAAATCATGGGCAATTCCCCCTGCCAGCTGCCCTATGGCGTCCATCTTGTGAACCTGATTGAGCTGTTCTAGTAGCCTGGATTTTTCTTCTTCGCGTTGATGGATTATCTCCACCATATTGTCGAAAGACTCAGCCAGGCCACCTATTTCACCGTCGCTATAATCGATGTTACTCTTTACACTCTTATCACCCTGGCTGAACTTCTTGGTGATGAGTGAAAGCCTGTCAATCAACCGAACCAAGCCCTTGCCACTAAGGTACCAGGCAATAAAAAGGGAGAAAGAAAGGGAGAGGATGCTGGTCATCATAAGGCGCTTGATGATTGATTGAGATTGAGCCTGCAGGTGCTCAGAGCCAACCCCCATAAACATATAAATATAAGGGGTTTTGTTTCCTTCAAGGTGCAGAGGCTCAAAAGCAATAATGCGCTTCTTTCCGTCCGAGTTCTGGGCGGACAGACTTCCCTTAATCTCACTTACTTTAGCTGCTTCGTAGACATCTTTACTGATTGGTTCACCAATACCTGTTTGGTCGCTGATCGGGTAGCGAAGCAACCTGATTCCATTATGATCGCAAATCCCGAAAAAGCTGTTTTCAGGATAATCTCCGCTTTCAAAAAATTCTCCATAATGAACGAGACTGACCCCAATGATAATTGCGCCAGTCACCAGACCCTGCTTGTTCTGTACTGCCATGCCGAATGGGAAGATCGCTTCTTTTGTCGATTTGCCGACAACAAACTCTCCTGACGCAAAACCTTTTGAAGCAATGGCTTCCTTAAACTGTTTACGGTCGCCGAAGTTAAGTGTTTTTGCACTGTCGTGATTCTTCCCGGCAGCAACAACGTTACCGTTGAAATCAACCAGAATAACATTGGTATAGATCGGGTTGGTTTCCAGCAAAGTCGAAAGGATAATCCGGGATTTTTCTTCATCCAGGCTGGAAATATCAGGAATCGAGGCAACTGTACGCAAAAGGGTATGTGTGGAATTGGTGATTCGTCGTTGTATTTCTGCAAATCCACTAAGGTAGAGGGCGGTATCTTTTTCTGCGAGATGAGCGGCACGATGACTGTTTTGTAGCTCAGTGCCCAGAAGCACGATGAACACCGGCATTGTCGCCACCAAGACGAGAATTAAAAGCTTTTTACGAATTGAGCCGTGAAAAAGTTTCATTGACACCTTCTTGGCAATGCCACATGAATTCATATTAAGATATAAGCATATTATCAGTTTCAAATGTTCCTGCAACTAAAATATGATTTCCCCCCAGGATTAATAGACAATACTTGGTTCAGCCTGTAGCGGTTCCGGTTCTTTGAACACAAGCTTGGTTTATCCTGCATGACAATTTTCCTGACACCAAGGACCACTTTTAGTAGCTCGGAAGAGATGTAGGACTAAATTCAGGGCTGTCGGCCCCGCATCCCCAGGATTTTAAGACTGAAACTCTGGGCTCCATCTGTTAAGATATTTTTAGTTTTCGAGAACAGCCCATACAATTTAAAATATCAATGGATGAAACATGAACTCACTCCTCGCCAAACAATCAGAAAAAAATGAAGAGTCATTGAGGGCGATAGCCCATATGCCAACCAAAAGTCTCCCTGTGCTTATGGATAAAGACTTTGCACAAGAACTCTCTGACTATGATTTCATGAGTATTGCCGTGAACCTTGCTCAAAAGAGCTACGATGAAGGGGGGTGTCCGATCGGTGCTGTTATCGTTGACAACCAGACGCGGCAAATCGTTGGCAAGGGACACAATACCCTTGTCCAGGAAGATCATCCTTATAATCATGGAGAGACGTCAGCTATTCGTGATGCCGGCCGGATAGACTTTAGCAAGACCACGCTTTTTACCAGTCTGAGTCCGTGCGACATTTGCGCGACTCTGATTTACATGAGAGGCTTCAGCCGCGTCGTGGTCGGCGATGTCACCAACGCATCCGGTAACGAAGAGCTTCTACAGGAAAAGGGGATTCGTGTTGATATTCTAGAGAACAGCCAGGGGATTGAACTTTATGCCCGCTTTCGCTCTGAAAAACCGGACCAGGATTTAGAGGACTGGCAGGGGCTGAGTGCCGTAGAAAAGAGACGCCACGAATAAACATTTGGAGCTTTGCGTCGTTGGCGACAGTCTCCACTGCCCACGGTTGCGCAACCCATGATTCGGATGCTGGCTAGCAAGCCATTACAAGTGGCGCTATTTCTTGATGACAAGTGGCTGCCCGTTACCACCCATGAAGAACGCCAGAATCTGCACTATGTCGGAGCCGATATTCTCGCCCTGATGAAACTGATCCATGGCTTCCATGAAGTTATCGCCTGCATGGTAAGTGCGTTTACCATGCGGGCCGTAATCGACCTCCAGTTCGCCGGAAAGAAGATATGCATACAAGGGGACTCCATGCTTATGTACGACCGTCTTCTCGCCCGGTTGCATAACCACCACCATCGATTTGTGTCAATCGGCATTGAAAAATGACCCACCATCGGCGTCCAATTTTGACCCACCCCAGCAGGTTAGTTTTGATCGTTTTTCCTGGTTCTGATTCTCCAACTTTCATTCCCGGTTTCGATAATCTCACAGTGATGTGTCACCCGGTCGAGTAAGGCCGTTGTCATCTTACCGTCACCAAAGACCTGCGGCCATTCGCCAAAAGTCAGGTTGGTCGTTATCATCAGCGACGTTTTCTCATAAAGCTTTGAGATCAGGTGAAACAGGAGCTGTCCTCCGCTCTTGGAAAACGGCAGGTAACCAAGTTCATCAAGGACCACCAGATCGACTCTGGTCAGGCTGTCGGCGAGTCTGCCGCCTTTACCCAACAGTTTTTCCTGCTCCAGCTGATTGACCAGATCGACCAGATTGAAGTAGCGACAGCGACAGCCGTGACGAACCAGCTGCCGGGCGATGGCAACCGCCAAATGGGTCTTGCCGGTTCCGGTTCCGCCAACCAGGATGATGTTGGTCTGGCTGGCGAGGAACTGCCCTTCGTAGAGCGTTCGCACTTGGGTTTCATTGACCGGTGTGAAACACGGAAGTCGAACTGGTCAAGATCTTTGGTTACCGGGAACTTAGCCTGACGCATCCGGTAGCGAATACTGCGCATGGTGCGTTCGGCTAGCTCTGCATGGAGCAGTTCGAGCAAAATCTTTTCCGGGATCAATTTCTGTCGCGTACCATTGACAAGGACTTCATCAAGGACGCTGCGCATGCCATAGAGTTTCAGGTCCTTTAAGGCGGTCAGCAGCTGTTCACGAAGCATGTCGACCCCCAGAGAGTAGGCGGTTGTAACGCGTGCAGTCGGCGGTCGGGAACAGGCGCAGTTGTGGCAGGTTCTCCGGGGCCTGATAGTCGCTTACCGATGTCGGCTCAGTCGCCCGTGACAGGATGTTCAGCACCAGGTCACGGCTGATCGTCTTTGCCAGCAGAGCCTCCTTGCAGGCCTGCTCAACAGCTCCTAGTCCATACCGCGAAATGACGGCGAGAATGTCAACGAACTGCCGATCACCATCGATGGCTTGCGCCAATCGTTCTCGTGCTTGTTGTAACGACGGTGGCAGCTCCCAGTGACGAAACGGAGCGCCGTTACGCAGTGCTCCGGGTTTTTGCTGGAGAACGTCGAGGTAGTGCCACGGGGAGTAGATGGTGCGATCCCGCCCATACTGGCGACGATGCTGTCCGATTAACTCGCCGCCGTCATGAAAGGTGATACGGTCGGCATAAGCCCGAATGGTGACGATTTTACCCGTGTATCGCGCTTCAACGCTGTAACGGTTACGGTCGAAGCTGACCAACGAGGTGGGCGTCACTCTGGCACTGCTTTCCTGATAAGCGTCGAAGGCAACGGGGACCTGGACCAGCGATTCTTTCTCCAGTTCAGCAACTTCAGCAACCGTTTGTCCGGGAAAGTCAGGATGTTTCTGCTTGGCTGCCAAGGCTCTGCACTCATCACGTAACCACTGGTTCAGCTCATCCAAATCGGCAAATTTGCGGCGCTTGCCAAACAGCTTCTGACGAATAATGCCGACCTGCCGTTCCACCTGACCCTTCTCCCAACCAGCAGCCGGAGTGCAGGTAACAGGCTCAAACAGACAATGGGAGGCCAGGGTCTGAAAGCGGCGGTTAAATACCCGCTCCTTGCCCATCAGCACCTTGCTGACCACGGTCTTCAGATTGTCATAGATCCCTTTGCGGCACGCACCACCATAAAACGTGAAGGCCTGGACATGGGCATCCAAAACCATTTCCAGCGTTTCTCGCATGTAGGCGATACAGAATGGCGCACGGCTGTGGCAGAGGCGGAAGTGGGCCAGTTTGATCTTGACGTTTGAGCCGCCCAGCTCAATCTGCTCATAGCTCCAGTCGAACTGAAATGCTTCCCCCGGAGAAAACACCAGAGGGATAAAGGCCTTGGTTCTCGTATCCTGCTCACGCCACGTCTTGACGAAACGACGCACCGTATCGTACCCGCCGGCAAACCCGTCGTGTTGCAACATCTCGAACAGCAGCAGGGACGTTCGGCGCTGCTTTGGCGGTTTCTTCTGGTCCTCTGCCAGAGCCGTAACCAGTTTCTCCTTATAGGGCTCCAGCTTGGGACGAGGTTGGATTTTACGTTCGTAATGCAGCTCCGTGACATCGGAGCGGATGACCTTCCGGATGGTATTGCGGGCCAGATTCATTTCCCGGGCAATCTGCCGGATCGACTTCCTGTCCCGGTGGTAGGAACGTCGGATTTTAGCAATGGTTTCCACTATCAGCATCTCCTTACAAAGGCTCCACTCTCTGAAATTTCACAGAGAGTGGAGGAGAATGCTGAGGTGGGTCAATTTTGGACGCCGATTACCCCCGAAAGTGGGTCATTTTTGCATGCCGATCAACACCCAGCTGTACTGATCCTTGCATAACCAACTCGCATCCCTTTGTTCATGACCATCTCCTTTCTTGCCGACATGGCAAATCTTAAGGCATTCATCGTTTTATCCTGAATAAAGGGCTTGGATCGGGATATAGAGCTTTTAAGAGCGCTGGAAAAGTACCAACAAATATTATACGATGGTGCTAATTCAACAAAGGAGAAAAATCATGGGAAAAAACACCAGCGTCACCTTAGGAGAACACTACGAAAAATTTATTTCACACGCCATTAAAGGGGGTCTCTACGGTTCTACCAGTGAGGCAATTCGCGCCGGATTGCGGCTACTTGAAGAGCGTGAGATGAAGCTCAACATCTTACGTAAAGCTTTGATCCAAGGCGAACAGAGCGGCTCAGCAAATTACTCCTTGGAAGTTCTGAATCGTGAACTCGATGAGATCGCTGGCTAATGCCGATGTTTTCGCTAACAAAGCAGGCGCTTGAGGATCTTCGCGAGATTGGTCGTTATACCCAAGAACGCTGGGGGCGAGAGCAGCGCCGCCTCTACCTTGACCTGTTGGATCGATGTTTCCATGTGTTCGCACAGAATTCAAATCAAGGTAAACGATGTGATGATATTCGTTCCGGGTACCGCAAATTTCCTTCCGGCCAGCATGTCGTTTTTTACCGCGAACAGGCTACCGGTGGCATCAAAATTATCCGCGTTCTACATGAAAGAATGGATCTGGAAGTCCATCTTTAGATATTCTTATTCCTGTTTTTATACATGCTTTAAGCAAAACCACCTTTGCGCTCATATACAAACCCATCCCTCGGGGGTCGGTTTTTCTGGATTTTCTGGCAATACAGTGTTTGTAGGAATTACCTGATTCTGTCAAGTTCGCACCCTCTCCGCAATGCGAGAGAACAAATAAAAAATTCATCAAGCATCCCAAGGTTGTTTTTTTGAGGACGAACACATAACCTCAGGAGAAGCGCTGTCGAACTCAGGAAAACTTGGATGAACCAACAAAATCAGAACAACAGTGAATACCATGGCTATGAGCTTGGTCCAATTCGGCCACCAAGTGAGGCGGGTAGCTTGCTTCTGCGGGTGACGCGTAATTGTCCTTGGAATAAATGCACTTTTTGTGGTCTTTACAAAGGGCAAAAGTTCAACATCCGCCCCGTCGATCATGTCTGCAAGGATATTGATCGGGTGTGCTATTTCGTTGATCAAATCAATCAGGCCGCCAACAGGACTAGGGAAGCCAGAGACATCATAACAGCCCTTCAGTCCGGA
>Ga0102938_10004266_pt1 | contig 10525 bp, 10 predicted proteins | sample SalPonR2_B_D2_MG_FD_84516 | JGI IMG/M metagenome (GOLD analysis project Ga0102938, IMG submission 84516) | Salt pond soil microbial communities from South San Francisco under conditions of wetland restoration - Salt Pond MetaG R2_B_D2_MG | ecosystem: Environmental > Aquatic > Marine >...
AAAAAAACGTAGGTCGGATTAGCCAAAGGCGTAATCCGACAAAACCAGGATTCTATTCTCCACCTTCCATAAACCGAATCATTTCCCTCCGATACCCGGGAATAACAAACGTCGCCCCATGAGGCGTATCCGTCTGCAAAAACTCCTTGGGCTCCTCTGCGGCTTCGTAAAGCGCCTCCCCATGATGAAACGGAATAATTCCGTCCCGCACACTGTGAATCACCATCACCGGAACCGGGCTGATCCGCGAAATATGATCCACGCCTTCGTAGTCTTCTGGAATGGTCCAGCTCAACGGAATCTGCAACGGCCAGGTAAGCCAGAATTCCCCCAGTTTCTCCCGGGCGATTCTACGGAAGCCTGAAAATGTGCCGTCCAGAATGACACCATCCAGTCGTGGCTGTTCTTCCCTCTGGGTCCATTCGCTGGCCAGTGCGATGCCCAGTCCACCGCCGAGGCTCTGGCCCAGAATGTACAGAGGCCGTTCACTCACTTCTGGCTTCTCAACCAGCCAACGCAGGCCGGTTTCCACATCGTGCAGGGCACCTTCAATGTCCGGGTCGCCGGTGGATTTGCCATAGCCCCGGTAGTCGATGGTGAAGACGTTGTAGCCTCTCTCGGGCAGCCAGGCGACGTTGAGGATGTGACTGCTGATGTTCTGGGCGTTGCCGTGGAGGAAGTAGACCGTGCCTCTGGCGTTAGTCTCAGGAGCTTCTGCAGGTAACCACCAGCCGTGGAGGGTTTCGCCGTCTGCGGTGTCGATAAAGACGTCCTCGTATTCGAGGTTCAGGCGGTCCGGGGTGATGTAGGTGACCCGGTCCGGGTAGAAGAAAACGCTACTGCAACCGGACAGCAGGAGAAGTGCAGCCAGAAGTCCGGGCAGCCGGGCGTTGGCGACGGTCAGAAGTAGGCGTGGAGTCCGGCGTGCCATGTGCTCTGGTACCTGTCGTAGTGGTCTTCCCGGCTGAATTCGGCAAACAGGCTGAACTCCCGGCCGATGTGCCAGTTGGCTTTGGCGTACAGCTGGTCCTGACGGTGCTGGCTGCTGACGATCCAGGCCTTGGTCTTGGCGCCGGCGAGCAGGCTGAACCGGTTGTTCTGGTGGAGCAGGCCGATATCCGCGCCTGGAGCCGCATCGTAGCCCCGGCGCAGGTCGTCGTCGATTTCCAGGTCTGCAGTGGCGATCGCAAAGGCCTGGGTCTGATGGCCCAGGCTCCAACTGCCCCCGGCCCCGCCCTCAAGATAGGGCGTCAGGACACGGTCGGTGCCGGTGTCGGTCCGGCGGCCACCAAAGCCTACCTGCCAGGACAGCGGCGAGAAAAATGCGTTCCGCGGGCTTAACGAGCGGATTTCCACGCCGGTCAGCTGTTCCAGTTGAAGCTCGTTGTTGTCTGTATACAGGCGCGCATCCAGCCTCAGGAACTGAAGCTGGGCGCCGGTGCGGTAGCCGGCCGGCGGGTCGAGCACATCATGATAGGCCGGGCGCAGGGTCAACTGGGTGAATTCCCTGTGGGCCTGCTGGCCAGCTCCGAGGCTCAGGCGGAAGGTGTCGTGGCCCTGGTCGTCTCTGACAACCGGTTCTGGCGGGTCTTCCGGAGGAGCGACGTTGTTGATCCGGCTGCGCTCTCTCAACAGGTCATGGGAGAGTGGTGCGGCGATTTCACGGGGCCAGCCGTCGGCCTCGCTCTTGTAGCGAACATAATCGTAGGTCGCATCCAGAACATGGGCCCGCTGTTCGGGCGGCAGGGAAGCCACATCCTCGGAATCGGCGGCAACATAGCCGTTGGCGATCGCCGCCGCGAGAGTCTGGTGTTCGTCGGGCAAGGTCGAAAGGCTGTGAGCCACGGAGGTGGCGGCCGAAGGCCGGTAATACACGTCGCTGACCAGGCCCTTGTCCACTACCCAGCGCACGGTGTCGGAGGGTATCGCGTGAGTGCTCACTTCGCCGAGAAGATCGGTTCCGGGGCGAGCGATGTCTATCAGTGCCAACAGGCGGTAGGCGCAGTTTTCGTCGAAGAAGTAATAGTCGAAATTGCGATCTCTGATCTCCCAGGCGTGGGCGATCATCATGTCCACTTCGTCCTGTGTGAGGTTCAGTTTGTACTCCCACAGGTCCCGATGCTCGATGTCCGAATACAAACGGATTTTCTCATAGTAAGGCTGGACGCTGGTGATCCCGGGATAGCCGCCGAAAATGCCCTTGTAGGCGAACAGGAGTTCACTGTCGTGGGCCGCGGCATCGGCGGCATAGGAAATTGTGTTTGCCAACAGCAGGTTGGTCTCTTCATCATCCTGCGGTGGGTCAAGGCGCAGAAAGGTATGTCCGAACATGGATGAAGGACTGTTCAGGTAAGAGGCGGCGAACACCAGCGTCACTGTCTCGGTGTTCAGGGTTTCTGACCATTCCTGATAACCGGGGCACTCAATGTCCGGTAGCGACAGGTCCAGTTGCTGACGAAGCCAGGTCTCGCGGGCAGGGAACCGACATCGGGGGTGCTCGTCACCCTCGCCGGACTTCTGGATGGCTTCGAGAGTTGCTTTCAGCTCCGCCTTTGGCGAATGTTTGCCATTGTCACTGAGAAAAAAGGCCGGATCGTCCGCCTGACTGGTGTACCCATTGCCAAGCGTGTCGGGGTGATAGTGAACAAGTGTGAGCCAGGCGGGGTCAAGGTGGAGCTCGGATATGTTTTCAGCCGAATTGGCCAGGGTTGGCAGGCTGACTGCGAGCCAGATCAGGGCTGGCCCAATGCGAAGCATGTTGCCCATGGGTGAGTGCTGCATCCAGGGTTGAACGGGAAGTTGGAACGATGCGCCGTCCCTGGCGCCTGAGAGTTCCTTCAATGAGTCTTGATCAGGCTGCTACGTACTTGCTGAGCGACTCGTTTTTCTCCAGCAGCGCGACGATAGCGTCCACGGCTTCACCGGAGGTGGTGTCAGAGCTCGGGAAAATGGTGGCAAAGTTGTCCTGCAGCACCTTTCGGAAGGTGTCGCGGTCAGCTTCGTCGACGCCCAGAAGAACGGCCATGGTGTCCAGGTTCTCGCCGGAACCACGGGACATGTCCCGGGCAACCTTATCGATGTTGCTGTCCATGTACATGGCCATGGACTGAACAGACTGATTGGTCTGGCAGCCAAGGGTGCCCGTGGTCATACCGAAGGTCTGGTTACCAAAGGTACCGTTAGTGGTTGCAGCCAGTACGTGGGGGGCAACGCCGGATTGTCCTTTCCAGATCATGGCGCCTACACCACAGCCCGGCTGGGCAAAGGCCATGGAGGAAGCACCAAGAAGAATTGCGCCTGCGATCAGTTTTTTCATTATCCACTCCTTTCTGTGGTTTAAAGCTGTCGTCGCAATACACAATGCTGCCCCTGACGTGGAGCAGCATTGTGAAAACGGCCCTGACTGGTCTTGTGGAGACAGGTTGACCGTTGGTTTGAGTATAGTTGATCTCCCGCTAACGCAAGTTTAAAGATTGGTGAGTAATTGATTCGGCCCACAAAAAAACCGGTGCATGTTGCCACGCACCGGTTTTGACCCTGCCTTCAGGAGGTTTTGATTAACCGCCCAGGTAGGCGTTCTGGACATCCGGGTTTTCCAGCAGATTCTTGCCCGTGTCGTGCAGGCGAATCTTGCCGGTTTCCAGCACATAGCCCCGGTCGGCCAGATTCAGTGCCTGGTGGGCGTTCTGCTCAACCAGGAACACGGTGATGCCTTCCTCGCGGAGCTGGCCGATGATCTCGAAGATCTGCTTGATGATCAGCGGTGCGAGGCCCAAAGATGGTTCATCAAGGATGATCATCTCGGGCCGGCTCATCAGTGCCCGCCCGATGGCCAGCATCTGCTGCTCGCCGCCGGACATGGTGCCGGCACGCTGTTGCTCGCGTTCCTTAAGGCGGGGGAAGAGCTCGTAGACGTGTTGCTGGCTCTTGCGGATTTCGGCCTTGGTGTTGAAGAACCCACCCATGTGGAGGTTTTCCTCCACGGTCAGGCCTGAGAACACCCGACGCCCCTCCGGGACAATGGCGATGCCAGAGCGCATGATCTGCGCTGTGGATTCGTTGGTGATTTCCCGGCCCTCCAGGAAAATGCGTCCTGAGCTGGCCCGGGGGTTACCGCACACGGTCATCAGCAGAGTGGTCTTGCCGGCGCCGTTGGCGCCGATCAGTGAAACGATCTCACCCTTTTTGACTTCGACAGACACCCCGTGCAAGGCCTCGATCTTGCCGTAATGGGTATGGACATCTTCTAGTACTAGCATGTGTTTACCTCAGGCCTCGCCCAGATAGGCTTTGATCACGTCGTCGTTCTGGCGGATTTCCTCCGGTGTGCCACTGGCCAGGGGGCGCCCCTGGTTGATGACGTTGATCCGGTCGGAGATATCCATTACCAGGCTCATGTCGTGCTCAATCAGCACCACGGAAACGTTGTAGTCCTCTTTGAGGCTGATGATCAGCTGGTTGAGTTCCTTGGTTTCCGCCGGGTTGAGGCCGGCTGCCGGCTCGTCGAGCATTAACAGCTTGGGCTCGGTCACCATGCAGCGGGCAATCTCCAGACGCCGTTGCTGGCCATAGGCCAGGTTGCCGGCTTCCCGGTTGGCCAGATCCAGCAGGCCTACCCGATCGAGCCAGTAGGCAGCGCGATCCAGGGATTTCTGCTCCCGCTCCCGGTAGTTCGGGGTTTTCAGAAGTCCAGAGATAAGGTTGGTATTCAGGTGCCGGTGCTGGGCCACCAGCAGGTTTTCCACCACGGTCATCTGGCTGAACAGCCGGACATGCTGGAAGGTGCGCACCATGCCGAGCCGGGAGATCTTGTAGTCAGGTTTGCCCTGTACTTCGCTACCTTCAAACAGGATCTTGCCGCCGGTGGGCTTGTAAAAGCCGCTCATGCAGTTGAATACGGTGGTTTTCCCGGCCCCGTTGGGGCCGATGATGGACACAATCTCGTGTTCCTGAACGTCCAGAGACACTTCGTCTACCGCCAGCAGGCCGCCGAAGCGCATGGACAGATTCTGTACTTCAAGCATCGTCTGTCACTCCTGCTTTTTCAGTTCAATATGAATGCGGCGCATGGGCATCAGGCCCTGCGGACGCCAGACCATCATCAGCACCATGGCGGCACCGAAGATCAGCATCCGGTACTCAGAGAACTCGCGGGCCAGTTCCGGCAGGATGGTTACGGCGATTGCCGCCAGTACCACGCCGATCTGGGAGCCCATGCCTCCGAGTACCACGATGGCCAGGATGATGGCCGATTCCAGGAAGACAAACGATTCCGGGCTGATAAAGCCCTGCTTGGAGGCGAACACCGTTCCGGCGAAACCGGCAAAGAATGCGCCAATGGTGAAGGCGGACAGCTTAACTGCCGTGCGGCTCAGACCCAGGGACCGGGCAGCGATCTCATCTTCCCGAAGGGCTTCCCAGGCACGGCCGACCGGCATCCGCATAAAGCGACGGATAACCAACGCTGTGAACACGGCCAGAACCAGGGCAATCAGGTACAGGAAGATGACCTTGTGTTCACCGCTGTAGGCGATACCAAAGGTTTCGTGGAACGAGGTGTTGCCTTCCTCTTTCACCCGACGGCCGAACTCCATACCGAACAGGGTCGGATCGGGAATCCCACCAATGCCGTTGGGGCCACCGGTCAGTGTTGTCCAGTTGTTCAGCAGGATCCGGATGATTTCACCGAACCCGAGAGTCACGATCGCCAGATAGTCTCCCCGTAGCCGGAGCACCGGGAAGCCGAGCACCAGGCCGAACAGGGCGGCAAGCAGGGCGCCGATGGGTAGGGCCAGCCAGAATGAGATACCCAGATACTGGGAAAGCAACGCAAAGGTGTAGGCGCCCACGGCGTAGAAAGCCACGTAGCCCAGATCCAGAAGACCGGCCAGGCCGACCACCACGTTCAGCCCCAGAGCCAGCATGATGTAGATCAGTACCAGGGTCGCCAGATCCACGGAGCCGCGGGATACAAGGAAGGGCCAGAACAGGGCGAAAACCACAATGCCGGTGAGCACCCAGGATTCAATTTTTGCCCGCTTGTTCTCCGCCATCGGCTCGTTCTTGGCTTCGGGGAACGGGCTCGGAATGCCTCGCAGCGCGCCCATCACTTGTTCTCGGAACAGCTGGAACAGGAACACGATTACAGCGGCCAGGAACACCATGGTAATGGTGGTGGCGTCTGCCCCGGTCAGGGTTACGTTGATGCCCTGGGCTTCCAGATTGAAGCCGATGATCGGGTAGGAAATGATCAGTGTAATGATCGCGCAGAAGAGCGCGTGTCGGAAATTATTAGCAGCCATCAGATCTTCTCAACCTCCGGTTTGCCGAGCAGGCCGGTGGGTTTGAACAGCAGAATCAGGATCAGCAGGCTGAACGAGATCACATCCTTGTATTCACCGCTGAGGTAGCCGGACGTCATGCTCTCCGCCACACCCAGTATCAGTCCGCCCAGCATCGCACCAGGGATACTGCCAATGCCGCCAAGTACCGCTGCGGTAAAGGCTTTCAGGCCGGCAATAAAGCCGAACAGAGGGTCAACCGAGCCGTAGTACATGCCCAGAAGCAGACCGGCAACGGCAGCCAGGGCAGCACCGATCACAAACGTTGCCGAAATGATGCGGTTGGTATCGATGCCAAGCAGGCTCGCCATGCCCAGGTCCTGCGACACCGCGCGGCAGGCGCGACCAGTCCGTGACCGGGAGATGAACAGCGACAGCGCTGTCATACAGATCAGCGTGGTGATAAAGATGGTGATCTGCATATAGGACAGGGACATCTGGAAGCCGTCACCGGAACCGAAGTTGAACCCGCCGTCGATCAGCGCCGGAAAGCCGATGTTCCTGGAACCCTGGGCCAGGTGCACGTAGTTCTGCAGGAAAATGGACATCCCGATGGCGGAGATCAGCGGGATCAGGCGATGACGCCCCCGCACTGGCCGGTAAGCAACCCGTTCCACCGCCCAGCCCATGGAGCTGGAGACGATCATGGCACAAAGCAGGGCGACAATCAGTATCAGCGGTAGCCAGGCAAGGCCGAGGGCGGCGAGGCCGGTAATGGCAATCAGCGCCGTGTAGGCACCGATCATGTAGATTTCACCATGGGCAAAGTTGATCATGCCAATGATGCCGTAAACCATCGTGTAGCCGATGGCGATCAGGGCATAGGTGCTCCCGATCGTCAGCCCGTTAATGAGCTGCTGTGAGAAGTACAGGAGGTCTTGCATTGTTATGGGACTCCGAAAGCCTGCTCCCTCCGCTACCACACCCCACGCCCGGGATGTCCGGGCAGGAAGTGGGGGAGGATCAACAGGAGCCTAGAAAAACACCTTCTCCCGGATCGCGGTGAGAAGGTGCTCTCATGATTACCGTTTGTTAACGATTTTGGCTCAGTTTACCGGAGTTTTGCTTCCATCTGAATGCCATTCGTACACAACAAACTCGAACGACTTCATGTCGCCGGACTTGTCGTACTCAACGGTGCCGATCGGAGTCTGGAAGGTGCCCTCGCGCAGGGCGGCAGCAACGTCGAACGGATCGGTGGAGCCGGCGGCTTCAATGCCTTCGGCAACGAGCTGGACAGCGGTGTAGGAGGTCAGAACGAACGGTCCGGAGGGATCCTCACCTTTCTCTTCGAACGCTTCAACCAGTGCCTGGTTTTCGGCTTTCTGGTCAAATGCCGGCGGCAGGGTTACCAGCAGGCCTTCGGCGGCTTCGCCGGCGATGGTGTTGATATCCTTGTTACCCACGCCTTCGGGGCCCATGAAGCGGGCATCCAGATCAGCAGAGTTTGCCTGGCGCAGGATCAGACCCAGTTCCGGGTGGTAACCGCCGTAGTAGACGTAGTCCACATCAGCTTGTTTGAGTTTGGTAACCAGCGATGAGAAGTCCTTGTCGCCGGCAGTGATGCCTTCAAACATGGCAATTTCAACGCCGGCGTCCTTCAGGGTGTCACGAACCGCAGTGGCAATGCCTTCACCGTACTGCTGCTTGTCGTGAACAATAGCGACACGCTCAGGATTCTGGGAAGCAATGTAGTTGGCTGCAACCGGGCCCTGCATGCTGTCGAGGCCGATGGTACGGAACACCAGTTCATAGCCACGCTCGGTGATTTCCGGGCTGGTAGAAGCCGGAGTCACCATCAGGATGCCTTCGTCTTCGTAGATGTCAGAGGCGGGCTGGGTGGAGCTTGAACACAGGTGACCGATCACGAAGCGTACGCCATCGTTAACCAGGCTGTTGGCAACGGTTACAGCCTGCTTCGGGTCACACACATCGTCGTACTCGACGGCAACAAGTTCTTCACCCATGACACCGCCGTTGGCGTTGATCTGTTCGATCGCCATGCGGGCACCGGAGAATTGCATGTCACCATACTGGGCAACGGGGCCAGTCATGGGGCCGGCGATACCGATCTGGATTTCAGCAGCGGCGTGGCCGGCGCCCATCAGGGCTACGGAAGTGCTAACAGCAGTTACGAGTTTTTTTACTGAAGTTCTCATTGAGTCTGTCCTGTTTTATTTCAGGGTTATTCTTGTGTTCTCAGAGAGTTAAACAAACACCACAGTCCGCTGCTTGTCAAGCGGATGAGTCTGGGGTTTGGTCCGGAACACGGGCCTGTCTGAAGAGGCAAATCCCGTGCCGCTCTGAGCGGTGTCACGCATCCGTGCTGTTTTCTTCATCCTGGTAGATCAGCTCGCGGAAGCTCTCATGTTCGCGTAGCTGATCAAAACTCACGTCTACGGAAGCATCGTCGCGGTATGCCTCCGAAATTTCAATAGCTTTCTTCAAGGTGCTGACAGCATCTTCCCACCGGCCGATTTCCGCATAGGCGCATGCCAACTGGTAGTGCGCGTGGCCATTATCCGGTGCAAGCTTCAGTGCGCGCTGGCAGAGACTGATGGCCCAGAGCGGTTCCTGCATTTCCAGAACGGCGTCGGCTTTGTAGCTCAGAGCTTCCACATCATCCGGGCGAAGATCCAGAATCTGATCGTAGGCGGAGATCTTGTTCTGCTGTGAGGTTTCCTGGCTGGCTTTAAGCCACAATGAATGCACTTCGTTGGTGCGCTCAATCTCGGCCTGGTTCTGGTGGATAATGTCGGATTTCTGCTTCAACTGCTCTTCGATGAATTCGAGCCGCTTCTCATATTCGATGACCAGCTCGTTGACCCGCTTTTCCGCAAGGCTGGTCAGCTGGTTGCGCATATCCCGGATGGAGTTCCAGCCGATCACCACGAGAATGGATGTGGCGCCGGCGATCAGGTAAAAGAAGTAGGTAACGGTGTCGGTGGCATAGGACATGGTTTTGTCGGCAACGGACAGTTCCTTGTCTACCACTTTTTCGATAAGTTCTGCCCGGGTGTTCTGCATTTCCTTGCGAAGCGCCTTGCTCTCCTCCAGCAGATACAGTTCCACGAAAGGCGTGTACATGGGCTCTTCCAGTGTCTTGATGCTTTCCTCCACGTCTTCCGCGGTGAGTTCTTTCTCCGGCCCCAGGTCGTCCTGGCCGTAAAGTGTGCCGGTGAGTGTCATCATCAAAAGGAAGGGCAGAAAATACTTGATCATCGGGCGCAATCCGTCCGTCTGTCGGAAATGGAACAAGTTCGTGACCTTAGCATAGTGCGTAGCTGAAAAAACGCAGGGGATCTCCCTGGCTTGCAATTTACGGTACAAAGACCTCTAATAGTTAGGGGTATAAATAAATTCCCGATGCCGAAGTGGAGTAATGCTGTGAACAGTTATGAAGATGTACTGGTGGCGCTCAGGCGTGTAATCCGGGCAACAGACCTTCATTCAAAACGCCTGAGCAAGCATGCCGGACTGACTGGGCCACAGCTGCTGATCATGAGAACGATTCGGGATCTCGGTGAAGTGACCATCGGTACCATCGCCGAAAAGGTGAGCCTGAGCCAGGCAACGGTAACGACGATTCTGGACCGCCTGGAGCATCGGAATCTGGTTTACCGGGTACGCAGCACCCAGGACAAGCGCAAGGTGCATGCCCACCTGACCGATGAGGGTGCAGATCTCCTGGCCCGGGCGCCGAATCCGCTGCAGGAGGATTTCATCCAGAAATTTCAGAGCCTGGCGGAATGGGAGCAGACCATGATTCTGGCCTCGCTGCAGCGAGTGGCCAATATGATGGATGCCGATGACATTGATGCGTCACCGGTGCTGACCGTGGGGTCGGTTCTGAAGGACGACGGGTGGAAAGAGAAAGCCTGAGCAATGGCGTCGGATTACGACCCGTTGGGTCTAATCCGACCTACAAATCAGCTATCCAAACGCGTAGGTCGGATTAGCGAAGCGTAATCCGACTCCCACCCCGCAGCCGATTAGGCCATGGAGTGGGATTCAGCTTGTAGGTCGGATTAGCGAAGCGTAATCCGACAATCCCGCTTTAATTAATGCACCGAAGACCCGCTCTTGGGCTTATTGCCAAAGCACACCTGGAACACATCATTGTAGTGCTTGGCAAAATTCACCGACAGCCCCTCCTTCAGATACTCCGGCAGCTCCTCATAGTC
>Ga0102938_10004268_pt1 | contig 10522 bp, 4 predicted proteins | sample SalPonR2_B_D2_MG_FD_84516 | JGI IMG/M metagenome (GOLD analysis project Ga0102938, IMG submission 84516) | Salt pond soil microbial communities from South San Francisco under conditions of wetland restoration - Salt Pond MetaG R2_B_D2_MG | ecosystem: Environmental > Aquatic > Marine > Intertidal...
AGTTTGCTCGGCAAGCTGGTTAAGACGGTCAGATCCGGATAGCCCGCGCCTGACCACCGTAAGCCAAATCTGCTTCTTCCAGATGTCAAGCAGCTCTTCGGCATTCTGAATACCTGATGCTTGTTTTACCCTTTCCTTAATAGACAACATCATCTGTTCAAAGTCAGGTTTATGATATCCAAACAGTTGATGCTCCACATCATTGAATGTCGAAAAGATTTCATTAACCTCCTTTTCAGATTCTATTCCATTATTCACAGCTTCTGAAAGCGTTCCAATGCCACTATCTGAACTGAATCGATAGCTTTTTGTCAGGTAAACAATTGAATCATCTGCGTTTGACAAATCTCTTTCATTATAAATACCAGTCAGTCTGATGCCACCTTTCTCCAGCTTTTCCACAGTTCCGGTCCTGAATAGATTGCCAGGTTTACCGCAAAGATCCGCAAATACAGATCCAGCCTCCACTGACGCCAGCTGATTTTTATCTCCAAGCAGCACCAATTTAGTTTCAGGTGCCAGATGCTTAATCAGCCTGTTCATGAGAGACAGATCAACCATCGACGCTTCATCAATAATGACCATATCATAGGGCAGTTTCTTTTCTCTGACCGGCGGAAGCAATCCCCTCTCCTCAACGCCTTGTAGCAGCCTGTGGATAGTCTGCGCCTCAGTGGGATAGTTCTCCAGTTCTGCGTCAGAGATGCCCAGTCGCTCCATTCCGTCTTTTAGCGCCTCACCCATTCGGCCGGCGGCTTTCCCTGTTGGTGCAGCCAGGGCTATTTTTAGCGGCTTCCTGCCCGATCGCTGATGCATAACCAGAAGCCTGGCAACAGTCGTTGTCTTACCTGTGCCGGGACCGCCGGATATGATAATGAACGGTTTAAATGCTGAAAGCAAAACAGCTACTTTTTGCCAGTTGGGTTCGCCGGTTTCATCACTCTCTGCTCCATCGAAAAGGTCGTGTAAAAGCTCAACGTGTTTATCACTTACAGTACTAGCCTGTGAGTCACTTTTTTGATCGATCCATTCTTTAAGTATCGACTCCATTTTGTGGTATCGGTGCTGATATAGCTTATCATCATCCAATACAAAAGGAGTTCCTTTTCCGGGTTCCCCCATAATGGCACTCACATTTAAACGCATCGGCCGTTGAGGCAATAATTTAATTACTGAAGCATCAATATCCAGCAGATTACCTAGTTCACGAAGTGTTTTTTCCATCGGCAGGCAAACGTGGCCGGCCAATCTGAATTGAACGGTGAGAATAACCGCAAGTTTCTCCTCAGTGGATAGATCTCCGTACTCCGACTCCAGGAATCGTATCAGCTCCAGTTCAAGCCGTCCGGCAAGCAATTCCGGAAGTTTTTTATCCAGTTCACCGGACGATCCCGGATCAATTGGCATATCATCAAAAAGTGTGGGCGTTCGGTTGCTCATAATTATCGGCTCAGAATGCGTTCGAGTTCTGTTATTACGTTTTCATCAGGCTTATGAAACCAAACCCCGTTGTCGCTGCCGGTTTCCATCCCGCGAACAAACAGGTAGGCCACACCGGCAATATGCCTGTTGTAATCAAAATCAGAAATTCTGCTCCTGAGATATTTCACAAGTGCTACCGTATAGAGATGGTACTGAAGATCATACGAGGCATTCAGGATCTCCTGCTTTAAATGCTCACGGGAATAATCCTCTGGTGAATCACCCAGGTAGTTCGATTTATAATCAATGATCATATACTTACCGTTTTGCCGGGCTATAAGATCGATAAAGCCGGTCATAAAGTGCTGCCCGATATTTACTTGATCAGAGGCCGCTGCTCCGTTTCTTATAATCTCCAGAAGCCGGTGTCCATCCACAGATGACGCAGGAAAGTGAAACTCCATTTCCCGCCGTTCATCTTTTTTAGAAAGCTCGCTGAGCCTGAATCCCGGGATGTTGCTGCCTGACACATCACGCAGCATATCCTGTAATACCTGGACCCATTTTTTATCAAACCCATACTCCTCCAGGACGTTTTCAATCGCTGAACTGTGATCGCTTGATTGAGCACTGCTGAATTCGAATAACTCATCTTCAAACAGCTTGTGAATAGCGGTACCTGCAGTGGCGCCTTTGGGAAAATCAAAAATGGTTAGCTTGCCGGACGCCGGTACCTCATCGCTGTTTTCGAACGGTGCAGAAAAGCTTTCCAGCAGCTGATCATAATCAGGTACTCCCGGTTCAGTACTGTGGCCGGCGAGTGATGTGAAACTCTCCAGTTTCTTTTGGACGTTGAGTCGGTCTCTGCCCGAGTAAGGCTTAAACCGCAAGTCATCTCCGTCTGAGGAATGTGCCACCATATGGTTTACGGTTCCATCCTCGTTTTCTACAAGCTGAAATTCAATTCGTTTGTCACTGGCTGCCTCCAGAGTTTTGAACCTGGAGATGAAGTCTGAATCAGAAATCTCGGCATCCTCTTTTACTTTATATTTATTCTTGATGGAATCTGTAACTAGTTGTCTTCCAATCAAAGACGCACCAAGCCCGGATACATTTGAGTTTGTATGCGAATTCCAGATGATGATGGTAGAGTACTGAGCACGAGTCAAGGCAACATACGCTTTCCGGACATCCTCTGCTATCGTTTCAACATCAGCTAGATACTCCGCATGTTCTCGTCTTTTATTTTTAATTCGGTCATAATTTATGATGAGCCCGTCATGACTCTCGTCATGATATTCAACCATTTTACCGGGAGTGTTTTCAAAAGCAGATGGCGTATACCCCATCCATAGAGTCGGGCAAAAGACGACAGGAAACTGCAGCCCTTTACTTGAGTGAATCGTCATTATTTTGACAAGGTTTCGGTCGCTCTCAAGCTGCAGTTCTTTCTCCTCTTCATCGGTGTGCTCCATCTGACGAATCAGCCAGGTGTGAAGCTTATCAGGACTTAGCAGATGTTCCTTTTCGGCATTTGCACAGAGATCAGCCAGGTGAAAAAAGTTCGTAATGACTCTCTCCGCCTGCTGCAGATTTGAAAAATTAACAAGGCGCCTCTCGCTGTTAATCAGCCGATAAAACATTGAGTAGAACCCCTCGCGACGCCAGGTATCTGCCAGCTCGGTCATTTCTTCGATAAGCAGCTGCCGCCTGTCTTCATCACTGTTCAAGTGGTGCAGCACAGCCAGGTCGAATCCAAACACACCTGTCAAAAGACCTGCATTGAAAATTCTCTGATCCGTTGGGTTGAGTACGCTGTTCATGAGCATCTCAACTTTCCTGGCCTCCAGCGTCTCGAACACATTTTGATCTGTCTTAGTAACTGAATCAATCCCAATGCGTTTGAGCCGCTGTTGCAGAACATATGCATCCTTGTTTCTTGATATGAGTATCGCAATATCACCGGCCTCAATCGGCTTTTTCCCTATTTTTGCATCGTGCGGATGTTCACCGTTCAAGAGCTTGGAAATCATCAACACCGTCTGGCTGAAAGCGAAATCGGTCCCTTTTTCTTTGCTGGACTCCACACCATACCGGCTGATGACCTGAATCGGGGCCTTAACGTCATCACCTGCAACCAGGCTGTCTGTATGGTCAATACGGCCGGCCTCTGATGATTCAAACGTAATATCATCTTCAATAAACGGCTTATGGTCACCACCAAACAGATGGTTCACAGCCTCAATATACTGTACTGTGCTTCTGTAGTTATGCTTTAGCGTATACTCAACATCAACCCCATCATTTCGGGCTTTGAAATAGGTATGAAGGTCGGCGCCGCGAAACGCGTAGATAGCCTGTTTGGGATCGCCAATCATCATCAAGCTGCTTGCTGGATGGCCGGAGGGATAGACGGTTTTAAAAATTTCATACTGAACCGGGTCGGTATCCTGGAACTCATCGACCAATGCAACCGGATAGCGGCGGTTTAATTTCTTTGCAAGATGTTTGCCCCGCTGAGGATCCGACAATGCATCTCTAACACTTATCAGAAGATCGTTATAACTGTATGCATCGCTTGTTTTAGAAAGCCTGTTACGTCTTGTTTTGATCTCTTCATAAGCATCCTTAATCAGTGTGGTTTCTACCCGCTTAGCATTTTCAGCTGCCTCATATAGTGCTGAACAAACCTCGTAGAACTCACGAGGCTGAACCGGCTCACCGTTTTTTTTCAGGTTTGATTCATCGTATAAATATTCGGCTGTGAAATACTCCAGCTTCTTTGGCTTATCGAGGCTGAACTGCTCATCATCAATATAATCCCGAACTGTTTTCCACCGTGAATCCAGGTGTGTTGAATAGCGACTGATATCACAATTCTTCAACTCTGCATAGATCTCATCTCCCTCAGAATCAACAATCGCTTTCATCCTGGACTTAAGATCAATCAGCGTCTGCAGATGAGATTTGGGGTCATCAAGCACCTCTCCCTCAGGCGCTGCATACTGCTTTTCGAGCAGTGTTGACAGCCCGTTTCTTCCCACAAGGCCGGATGGTGATTCCGCTATGCTTAGCAGTTTTGAAATAAGGTAGCGTCCCGCTTCATCAGATCCGTGACGATCCATAAACAATCGCCAGTAATCCTCTGCGGCCGTTTCGTACAGGTCCCCTGATGGATTCACGGACATTTCAAACGGAGTGCCCGCGGTAAGCGCCTCTTCCTGGAGTATCTTCTGACAAAACCCATGAATGGTAAACACCTGGCTGTCGTCAAAATTCTGAATCGCCACCTTCAGTTTAGCGATTACCGCTCTGTCACTTTCAAAGCGGCTTTTGAACTCCATCAGAAATTCATCGCCCTGCTCTGCGATCTCCCCGGCCCGGGCAGCCTGAAGGCAGTCACGTAGCCGGCCGAGAATCCTTTCTCGAAGCTCAGCGGTAGCTTTTTTGGTAAAGGTAACCGTTAATATCTGATCTACATCCAGGTCTTTCTCCACAAGCATTCTTATGTAAATACCGACAATCGTATAGGTTTTCCCCGTTCCTGCACTTGCCTCAACTAGTACCCTTGACGCCGGTTTAAGGTCAAATATATTTTCCAGGCGCTGGCTCATTTATGCTCCTCCATATGATTCAGCATAACGCTGATCGCTTCACTCAAATCACTATCCATATATTCTTCCCGAAATCGCGCCCCTTCACCCAGCATAAGCGTTACAAATGGATCGCTGTTTTCCCCGTATGGCGCATAGTCAGTTCCCTCAAACGCAGTGACAGCTTTACCCAGTGGATTTTTCTTATTCTCACGTTCCTGTTTTTTGTACTCAAACATTGCATTGGGAAAGGTGAGCAGCGGCCTCTCGTGGCCTCTTTTATAAAGTGACACAAATCGATTCAATTCGGAAAAAGGATCTGAAACAGGCTCGAATGAAAACCAGTCCGGATCTCCTTTTTTCAGACTGCAGAGTAGCCACGATCTCTTTTCCCGGAAACAATCCGTGCATTGTGATACAAGGTGCCTGATCCAGCTTTTGAGATATCTGTCACCGGCACCTTTAGAAGCAATGATATCCAGAAACTGATCAGATGAGTATGAAAGAAAACTTCCTGTTATCAGCGTCCCGTGAACATCAAGTGAAGCTTCTACATTCTGAAGGGATAACTCCGCCCCCCGATCCCTCACAGATACAATAGCCGTATCGGCAGATTTAATCAGATTGTTTATTTCCCTTTCGCCAAGCCAGCCATCAGGCACAATGCCAGACTCCATCAGCATCTCGGAAACCGCTATATCAGAAATTCCCTCAAGCCGCCATCCAAATACCCGTTCAAACAGCACATGTGTTTCAAGTCCGTTTAAATTGAATTCATCTTTAATATCTTCAAGTCCGCTTAGCTGCGGATTAAAGAAGTCCCGGATAAAAGACCTCAACGGATTCGAGATAAACTGACCAATCTGATTGACTGTCAGCTGATTAGCTGGTTCATTGTCAGAAATTTGTGACGATGAATATAAGCCTGACAACTGTTTCTTTTGTTCCTTCAGATTTTTCGCTGTGAGGTATTCAACTTCTGAAAACGAACGGTTTTTCTTAAAGTTCTCAGCCGAAAATCCATGGAGTGGTTCTTCGATCAAAATCTCCTTTACCGGTTTGCCGCTTAAAGCCGATAGCGTGGTCAGCCACTCGCTCACAATGGGTGATGGCGGTATGGTTTCGTTATCGGTCCGGCTCCGGCCAATATAGCTGCAGTAGTGATAGGATTCACTGGCAAGAATCGACTCCAGAAACAAACTTCGGTCCTGTTTCTTGGGATTCCTTTCGAATGGCCTTGGATCGGCAGCCATCAAATCAAAATCCGGATCTTTGGGTTTCCGAGGAAACACGGATTCATTGAGCCCGATCAAGGCAATGATTTTTGCCGGTATGGATCGAACCGGCACCATTGAGCTAAATGTAACTCCCCGCGTGAAGTGTGCAGGGGATGCGGACTCCTTGTCAAGCAGCTGTTTGATGTGAGAACGGAACATCGCGTAGGAAATAGCTTCATCAAATCCGGCGGTTTTCGTTTCATCTTTGATAGATTCAAGAGCACGGCGAACGGGATTTTGCTGATCGGCCGATCCCGGGCCCGACTCAAAGAAATGTTCAAACTCTGCTTCCATCAGCGTGCACCAGTCCAAAGCGGTCCGTTTCTTCTTAATTGATTTATTTATCTCTTCAAACCGCCACATCATATCAGAAAATCCTGCCCACAAATCTTCCATATCCTGCCCCTGAATGTCGCTGAAGTGCAGAGGCGTTTCACCGGATAGCGGATCGGATGCATCTCCGTGAATAATCCCCTTCCATCCCCGGTACAGGGCCGATCGCCAGGTCTGTGAATCTGTACCTGGCTGACCTTCATCTTGCCTGTGAGCAGCGTTTAAGCCCCATACCACGTTGTTCTCTTCAACCCACCGTTTTAGCCGCCGAACAGCCGCCTCTCCCATGCCCAGCGACTGATGAACGGCCGGCTCCATCAGAAAATCCATCACATCGGAAAATTTGAATCGTGAATCAATCAAATCCAGAAGCTGGATAAAAGCTCGTGTTGTTGATTCTGTTGAAAGTCGCCGGTAATCAACATGATACGGTATACCGGGCATACCCTGCTGTTCCGTGCCAAATACCGCATGGATAATCGGCTTATAGGTCTCAATATCCGGCATGACAACTAAAATATCATCGGGATGTAGATGCGGGTCCTCTTCAAACCGACGCAATAAAAACTGATGAAGCACCTCGATTTCCCTCATGGGTGTGTGACATGAGTGGACCTCAATACCGGACAAGTCACCTAAAAATCCGGAAGAGAGTTTTTTGTTACCTGTTATTGAGTTTTGAATTAATGTCAGAGCGGATGACCAATTGCGCTCCTCTTCAAAATCATTCAGAATCTCACCATCCAGTGGTTCAAGCAACGTGTCAAGCCCTGCAGCTTCATCGCCAAAAGCAGAAAGTAAATTGTTTTCATACTCAGCATTGCGATCTTCTGTAACTGCAGTTTGATAGAGAATCAGATTTTGTTGCTCTGCGGCAGAATGAGCCATCTCTAATATGGGACGCGGTAAAAGTCCTGTATTAAAAAATATTACCGTATGGTCAACGGGTAGATCTCCCGATCTGATGGCGTTTATCGCTTCTGAAATCAGCTCAGCTTTATTTGGAAACCTTACCCCTTTCTCTCTTACGAGACGCCTTTTTTCGAGCAGATTCCAGAGGTCTGCCTGCCATTTTTCATCCGATCCCTGGCCAATCTCTCCCTCCTGCCAGCCCAGTATCATCTCCGGCCTGTAAACCAGATACTGATCATAAACCGATGCTATCTTCTTGGCAAGCTGCATCACCGCCCGTTCCATGATCTCCTTTGGCTGCGATGATACATAGCGATCAGCGCGCGGAAATCGTTTTCGGGTTCTGTCGTCCATCAATACATTGAAAACAGCCCATGCCAGCGGTCCGGGATCTCCCGGCAGCAGATCGGGTAATTTCTTATGTTGCCTCCTGATCATTCTGAACTGCCACTCCGCCGGTAGTATGAAGTCGATGTTGGCTGCAATTGAATTTTTCCCGGCCAGATATAACTTCAGCCACCTGGCTGTGTCCCTGTTTGGAACGACGACCACTGCGGGTTCAAGCGGATCTTCCGGCGCATGCGATTTGAGATCTTTTGCAAGGTGGGATGCAAGACTTTCAAGCTTGTTGCCGCGATAAATACGAATCATGAGGATGCGTCTCAGTTTTGTTTTTCAGATGATACTGAATTCAATGGCATTCCTAAAATATGAATCCACGGTGTCACCTGTTGTCACTCTGTAGCAATCTTTCTGCCGGAATACCACTTTGATAATTACTACTCTATTAGTATTATTTACTATAACAATCGTAATTACGCCATCCATCTGATCTTTATGAGAAAGTTTATTCTGACCTTTCTGGTTATAAGCTTGAATTGTATCTGCACCATTGCCCAAACAAAAGTAAATGGAGCTATCCTAAGCGTTAATGGTGAACCACTCCCCATAGCAACCATTGATGTATCAGCAACCGGGCCTGCGAATGTTTTTACTCTGCCAGACAAGGTGTATGCTGATAAACATGGAGATTTTGAAATCATTTTCGAGAATCCGGGAATTTACACATTGTCTGTGAGAGGCGTATTTCATAAAACACTTCAAATGCCACTGATGATTTACGATCAGGAATCCGTTAGCTTAGATATTCATCTTCTGCCAAATTCCTACAACAGCGGCGAATATTTTGACCGTCAGGTCTACACTGAGTGGATACGTGCGTTTGGCAATTTCAACGATTATGATTTCTTTTCAGGTGAGATTTTTCGGGCCAATAATGACGGATCGATATCCGCATTTATCAAAACTGACATTGATACGATTCGATACCAGGTTCGCGGTATTACACGGGGAGTAACGGTTTTGCCCGGAGCTGATGATTACCGGGTTCGCAACGATGACTTTGAAGCAGTACTCTACAATACATCTGATGCAGATTCTGTAGAGCTCCGATTCAATCCAAATGAGGATCAGCCGTACGAAAGCGCGCTCCCTGAGGGACCGGTTTCATGGCAGGTCCCGCTTAGCGCTTTTATTCATTTTCATAAAGAAAGCGACAAGTTTTGGTCCACACCACTCAGCAGAAGTGGTGCGGCACAGCTCCATTTCCGGACACTATCGAATCCTGCCAGGAACGGTGTTCCTGCTGAATTTCTGAAACAGTCGATGTTCAGAAGCTATGATTTCCGATCAACGCAATACATGGAGGCGTCCCGTGACTCTGTTATCAATTCGTTGAAGCAAGACCACCTCCATCCGCTGCAGCGGTCTGCATTGTTGATTTCTTACGTGGGATTGATTGAAATGCATAGAACCCGCGAAAGATATCTGGAAAATATTGCTCAGCAACCTCCAAAGCTACAAATTGATAGAGATATATTTAATGAAATCTACTCAACGGTTAATCCCGGAAATCCGGTTTGGGCGCTGAATCATGACGCTCCACTGATACTTCTTAATGAGACCAACTTTTCTGATAAAGCTGTAGCTTACGCAGAACAAATGGTTCGACAGCATTCAGACGATATGGTTGTCAGAAATCTCGTGTTAAGGTTGATTGAAAAGCGGGCAGATGAGTTTAAGGATGTGCGAAACATGCCCTATTACGAGTGGATTGTTAAGCGCTATGGCGAAAACAATCTTGCCAGAAGGGCAATTAATACGTTTGAACAGGCGCATCAGGCACGCTGAATGGATACATCGATATCACGATCCACCTTCAAGTGAATTCAGGTGCTTCCTGATGGCCATCTCTACAACGGATGAGTAACTTACATCATGTTTGTCAGCGTATGATCTGAGCTGATTCAGCGTATCTTTTTCAAGGTAGTAACTTGCAACTTTTTTCTCAGGTGGATTTTTTTCAGCCTCGGCTCTTTTTTCAGCCTCTTCAGCTTTTTTAAGCATTTTTTCAGAAAAAGAGCTGGCGAGGCGCATCCCGCCCGAAGGGTCCGCATCTTTGAAAATTGATGTAATGTTCCCGGCTCCAGCTGGTTTTCTGTCTGCCACGAAATTGAACTGAGAATCATCCCCTTTGGGTTCACCCAGCGGTGAATATCCCAAACTTTTTTTAATGCCCATCATTTAGTATCCGTTTCTGATCTCTTTTGCGAGATTCATGTAATCTTCCGCACCATAGCTCTGGCTGTCGTATTCAAAGATAGTTTTATGATGGCTTGGCGCTTCGGCGAGTGCAATATTGTCGCGTATAATTGTTTTAAAAACTTTAGAGCCGTAGTGCTCTCTGATGTGGCCAACAACTTCACGATTTAAGTTTTTGCGCTTATCAAATAACGTACATACAATTCCCTCTACTTTCAGATCGGGATTGAGACGCTGCTGTACAATCTTGATGAGCTCCATCAGTTTGGATAATCCGTGCAGTGCCAGATATTCCGATTGCAGAACAATTACGAGTTCATCAGCAGCTGTAAATGCATTGAGCGTCAGGAGACCAAGGTTTGGCGGGCAATCAAGAAGAATAAA
>Ga0102938_10004270_pt1 | contig 10521 bp, 7 predicted proteins | sample SalPonR2_B_D2_MG_FD_84516 | JGI IMG/M metagenome (GOLD analysis project Ga0102938, IMG submission 84516) | Salt pond soil microbial communities from South San Francisco under conditions of wetland restoration - Salt Pond MetaG R2_B_D2_MG | ecosystem: Environmental > Aquatic > Marine > Intertidal...
CAATGCGCCTGGCATTCTCTGGGTCTGATTCGAGGAGAACCATCTGCTCCGGGCAAAGCCATGCCTCCGGCCCGAGAATTTCGCGCGCCCTGGCAGTGTGTTCAGGTGGTACAAAGTAGGGGTGCGCCCCTTGCGCCCTTTCTGCGCTCAGTTTCAGCATGTTGGTACGCAACGCCGCCAGCAAAAGCGGTGCCTCCTGCTCGGGAGGTACAGACATGAACAAGGCCTGCTGCATTGCGTCCAGATACGCGCGCATGGTGGAGACAGGTTTGCCATAAGTGTGGCCGCGGATGTCTGCCACGAGGGGCGCATGCGAGACGCCGATGCCGAGTACGAATCTGCCCGGAGCGAGCTCGCCAAGCGTCTGGCGTATGGCGTTCATACTCATTGCGTCGCGTCCGTATATATTGGCGATTCCCGTTGCGAAAACAAGTTTCTCCGTCTGCGCGGCCAGGTAACCGATCATGCTGAAAGGGTCGCGCCCTACAGCTTCCGGTAGCCACAATGCACCGTAACCCCATCCTTCCAGTCGACGCGCGAAGGCCGCCACCTCCTTCGCATTCATGCCGTCGATGAATGTCCATACGCCAAGCTTGCCAAAGGGTGTGCGCATCAATGTTGTCTCCCGTATGTGCTGCCAAGAGGCGCCGCGTGGCGTCTGTTGGAATGTATCCAGAGCGCCAGCTTAAGGCTGAACCCCACGGCTGACAAGCGAGTGTCGCGAGGTGCATCGTTCACGCGCGGAATAAATAACCGTCTTTTCACTGAACATGAGTTGTACAGCCGGTACTCCTGGCCTGACATTTCATGATGGCCGCCAACAACGGCAGAATAAGATTGTTGGTTTCGCCAGGGTCAAACTCCAGCCAGTAGGCCGCCATATCGGTAATAGATGGGAGGGCATGGATATCGTAGTCGATAATTTTGAAACCGTTGACAAGGGTTGCCCGGCCATTGTTGAAGAAGATTTCCACGGGTCCGCGGTTGGCCGCGTCGTGCAGCGGTACACCCTCAAACTGGGAGAACGGCGGCAAACCAGCAAGGTCCAACACGGTGGGTGCGAGATCCAGCAAGCTCACCGGTTCAGACACATCCCGGGGCGGGTACCCGGGATTGCCGGTGGATCTTACCAGTAGTGGCACCCTGGCAGCTTGCTCCCAGAGGGTGTTCTTGCGCCAATGAAATTTCTCACCCAGATGAAAACCGTTGTCGGACCAGAAGATAACATCGGTATTCGTGGCGTTCGGGCTGTTGTTCAGGGCTGTCAACAACTGGCCCACCATGGCGTCGGTATGTGAAACGGACGCCAGGTAAGCCTGCGTGTACTTTGCCGCTCTGCCCGCCAGCTGTACCAGGTCATACTGTGTCAGCGGTGGTGCGAAGATCGGCGCATCGGCCAGGGCGCGCGCTGCCAGAGGTTCGTCGGTCATGTCGGCTGCCAGCGGTGTATGGACCACTACATCCTGAATGGGATACAGATCATAGGCCCATTGCGGCACATCCCATGGGATGTGCGGCAGGTAGAAACCTACGGCAAGAAAGAACGGTTGGCTGCTATTGTAGCGGGCGACAAATTCCGATGACCAGTTGGCCACGAGCTGGTCCGGGTGCAATGTATTCGCGGGCGTCACCGAAGCGCTCAGGAAGGTGTTATCAACCTGGGGATCAAAGCCGTCGAACAATTCGGCGAGTAGCGTTGTGGGGCCCTGCTCGTCCCAACGCTCCGGGAGCGGGTTGCTGAATACCTTGCCGCTGGCGGCGCTGTAGTAGCCGTTGGCGCTCATCACTTCCGGCAAGGACACCAATTCCGGGTTGTTGTAGATCGCATTGTACGCGGAGTCTCCAGTGCCGAACGATGCCCTGGTTATACGATGGGTGGCGGGGCTTTGACCCAGCATGATCGTGGTGCGTGAGCCTGTGCACTGGGGGACCGATGTATAGGCATTCAGGTAGCGGGTAGATTCCGCGGCCAGGGCGTCTATGTGCGGTGTATACACCGTGCCGGCGTAGTCGCTGTTATAACCCACCCAGTTGCGCAGGTCATCGACCGCGATGAACAGGATATTACGGCCTGTTGGTGTCGCCTGCGCGACCAACACTTGTGTACCAAATAAAACCGCGAGGAGCACTGTAACGCTCGCCGACCATCTACAGTGGTCTCCGCTTCGGGCGATGTTCATTTGTGCGGGTTCCGGGGAAAGACTCTCGAAATGAGAGTTGGAGACGCGATAATGGCAATATTTCCACCCACTTGGCAATCAGCCGGGGGAAATTATCGCAAGAAGCGCGGGAATCGGTTTCGAAAATGGTTGCTGCCCGGTTGGCGCGCCGGATTGTCCCCGGCGGTGGCATGGTTGCCCCTTGATAATGTGCTCTCGGCCGCCAGGCTAGATAATGCGGTCGCTGCCGCCATCGATGGGGACCTGTGCGCCGGTGGTCGCACCGAAGATGTCGCTGGCCATCGTCGACAACAGCTTAGCTACATCGCTCGCGCGGACTTCCCGGCCCAGCAGGTTGCGGGATTTGTACTGGGCAACACTCATGTTGTAGCGCGCGGCAGACCGCTCAAGTGTCTCCTCCGTCCACAGGGCGGTATCGAAAACAGCATCAGGATGCACAACATTCACGCGAACGCCGGCGGACGCCAGTTCCATGGCTGCCACCCTCGCGAGTTGTGTTACGCCAGCCTTGCTCACGGAATACGCGGAGGCCCCCGGGCCAGGTGCGCCCACGTTGCGCGAGCCAACCAGCAGCAGGGAGGGCCCTACGCCCAGCTTGAGAAACGGAACAACGGCTGTCACGAAACGTTGGGTCGCCGTGAGGTTGACTGCCAGAACCGAGTCCCAGGTGTCGCGGGTGTGGCCTTCCAGGGTCTCGCCGGATTTAAATATGCCGGCATTGCAGACGGCGATATCGATACCGCCATAAAGACCGACAGTGGTCTCAATGCTTGCGTGCAGGGCCTGCTCGTCTGTGAGATCGCAGAGCAGGCCGCGCATCCCTGCCGCCGCCAGTTCATCAACGACCAGCGGGTTGATGTCCAGGCCAACCACTGTCGCCCCCTGGTCTGCCAGCGCTTCGCAGGTGGCCCGGCCGATTCCGCTGTAGGCGCCGGTAACGAGTGCCACCTTGCCCTGGTGAGGCTTGCCCGGCCCTGAGCTCTTGCCGAGCTTTGCCTGTTCAAGGCTCCAGTACTCAAGCTCAAAAATGTCCTTCTCGGGGAGTGCCTGCCAGCCGCCTATGGATTCGCCGGTTTGCACCGCCCGGCGCGTGTGGCGCGCGATATCGGAGATGATCCGGCATTCAGCTGGACTGCTGCCAAAAGCGATGGAGCCGCATTCCTGCCAGATGGCGCAGCGTGGAGCCTGGTCGAGAATGGTCAGCCCGGGGTTGCCGAGGCGCTCGAAGTACTCGCGATAGTCCTCAGCATACTTCGCAATTTCGGGAACAGTTCCGGCGGGTTGTCTGGCAACCACAGCAGGAATGCGTTTTGTGCGTATGACATGGTCGGGGGTTATCGGGCCACGCGTGGCAATCTCTGCAACGTTTGGCAGTGAGGCGAAACCCTGTGCCTCCGGAGAGCGATCCAGTACCGCCAGCTGTGCGGCGCCGCGTACCGTTGATACGGCGCTCCTGATGCGCGCAAGATCAATGAGTTTAACGTCGGTTTCCGCTGTCGGGTGCACCTGGTTGCCGTTTACCTCAATATAGCGCTCGGCTCTGGTCACCAGTTCGATCATGTTTTCATAGGCGATACGTGCGTCATCATTAAAAGTAAAGACACCGTGATGCATGAGAATCATGCCGCGATAGTTGGTGATATCCACAGCCTCAAGCGCTTCTTTCACCTGCCGCGACAGAATGAAACCCGGCATAACATAAGGCAGCACGAGACAGTCCGGAAAAACCTCCGCGAGTATTTCGGCTCCCCCGGGGTTGTTGCTGAGCGTAATGATAGCGTCCGCGTGAGTATGGTCGACGAACCTGGCGGGGATGATGGCGTGCAGGATCGCCTCCACGGACGGCGATGGTGCCGAGGGGTCCAGCATCAGCGCGCGAAGTTGCCGCGCCATATCGGTATCTGACAGGGTGGGAAGCTCAGCCAGGCGGCGTGTCTCGGCAAGACGGATCGCCGGGAACCCTGGAGCTTCGATGGTTTTCAGGTCCCAGCCGCTTCCCTTCACAAAGAGGACTTCCACGCTGTCGCCGAAGAAATCCGCGGTGGTTGTTTTGAGTGAGGTATTGCCGCCACCGTGCATGACGAGATCTTCCTCCGCACCAAGCAGACGCGAGGTGTAAACACGCATGGCGAGCTCGTCGTTGGCGAAAGCCTTTGCGTCGTCATCGTTCCAGAGGCTGATCATGGGTGTACTCCGAAGGGGTAGTCTGTTGTGTTTTGAAGGCGCGCGAAATTGTCGCACGGGGAGCCGGTGCGGTCGCGCATTCAGGTCGCCAGGCTGCAGGCGAGGTCGTAGAGAGACATGTCCAGCTTGTTGTCCTCGGCAATGCGTTTGCGAAATTCGCTTGAAACCTTCGGCGTTTCGCCTCTGTTGCGGTGCGCAACGGAATCAATGCGCCACCCGTGATGGTCGCGCAATCTTGCGAGAAACTTTTCATAGCCTTCCGTGACGCCCACCAGGTCGATTTCTGCAAGTGCGCGCCTGGCGCTGGCAAGCCGGGTACTGTCCGCGTCGATGACACCTGTTGCGGACGAGAAGAGCTCCAGCGTGAACCGGGCAGGCGAGTCGTTCAAGAGCTTGCGCGCCGCCGGCGCCAGAGCCTTGTTGGCCGCGAATGTGCGGCGTGGAGGTAGCGGCGTTGCCATATCGCCGAACCGCGTTTCTGCCATCGCCTCATCTGGTGTCATCGAGAAAAGCTTGGTCTGGTAGTTGTGCAGGAAGGTCTCATAGAACCAGGGTTGCTCGTAAATTTCTTCAATTGGCGTGTTCGCGTGTTCGCCGTGGAACTTGCGACAGTGGTGGAGGTAAGACAGTGTGCGCTCAACGGGATTTCTGAGAATGGTCATTGCGGTATAGTCTGCATTCAGCAGCGAGCGCACCGCGTAGGGCACGTGACCTCGGACCATCCGTAACCGGGGTTGCGCATTTACATCTTCGATCAACCGGGGCGCGAAAGAGTAGGCTTCCATACGGCGAATAATGTCCGAATCGGGCGCTAACACGACATCGGGGTAGCGCTCGAACTTGCGGAAATTCGCTCTCACCAACTCGGAAAATGACGTGCCCCCTGTCTTCATTACGTGCACGAAAAAGAATCGCGACTCCGGGCCTGGTGTCATCGGCGCGCCTTCGCGGACAGGCTTGTTGGTACATCCATGCTACAGCGCGAACACCTGATGGCTGCATTAAACAGCGATGACAGGAATCAGCCGCTTGCCCCTCGTTTCGAGATGGCTGGTGCGCACCTGCCCGGTATAGTCCCGGGCCAGGCTTACCGAAATGGCCACTTGATCGCTCTGTTCCGAGAACGTGGTCGCCATGGCGTCCAGGTCGTCTTGCGATTTTTCTCCGGCGTTCACGGCGCGAATCATATCCGTTACGGCGTTGAGCGGATCATGGTTGCAGGTCTTGCACACGGGTTCGCGCGTCATGAGATGGTGAAGTTTTTGTTCGCTGATGGAGAGGATCGAAGCATCGAACACACTCGCCATGGGCGCTTCCTTTTTCCAGTCGGAGCAGCACAGGTAATAGAGCCCGTCGTATCCGACGAAAATATACAGGAATGGAACCGGGCAGACCCAGTCGGCGCCGCGCCGCTGCATCAACTCCCTTGCCTGCGCGCGCTCAGGAAACTGCTCGTACTGCATGTGATCGACGAAAAGCGCGCCGCCGCGGTTTATTACTTCGTACTCCATGAAGCCGTCTACGCCGTGCTCGAGCCAGTATGCCTTCATCGCAGCGGTATGTTGCGGGTCTTTGCGATGGTTGACCAGTACGATGTGGACCTCGCAGCGTCCGCGTGACATTTCAACGAAACGAATGATGTTGTCGCGCGTTGTCGCAAACGACAGATTGTAAATATCCTCGTAGGCTTCTTCCAGGTCGGAGATATTTATGTTGATTCTCGTAACACCCGCATCAAGGATGGCGGCGCCCCGTTTTTCATCCAGTAGTGCGGCATTACTCGACAGGCTGCACGTGTCAAAGCCCGCACCGCGAATTCTGCGGATGAACTCCGGGGTATTCGGGTTGAGCAGGGGCTCACCCAATCCACACACGTTGGGCTCCAGCCTCAGTGGGTACGGGGAGCGGCTGGTATTCTGGTCACGCAGCTCAACTGCCCTGAACAGCGTCTGCTCAAACGTCTCCATACTCATGTGGCCTTGATGAGGCGTGGCATCGCGCGGGCAGAAATGACACACCGCATTGCAGCGGTTGGTCGCTTCGATATCAATGTTGATGCTTATGTCCATGTTGGTCTTGGGCTACTACTGAGCCTGCGTCCTGTCCACCGGATACAGCAGATGTGCCGAGATATCGCCCACCAGGTCAATAAACATCTCCCGGCGAGCAAACGTCCAACCTTCGTCTGTGAGTTTGAAATGATCCTCATACCGGCCTGTGATTATGGGCTGGAGGGCCAGGCTCGGGGTGGCCTGCAGAACGGTAAAGCATGCTCTGGCGTCCGCCTGGGTGGCATCCTCTTCGGCCTCGATAATGACGTTGGTCGTGAGGTGCCGGGTTTTCGGGGTTCCGCAGTCGGGGTAGATGCGACAGGATTTCCGGTATAGATCGAGTACCTCTTCATAGCCGGCGTGGCGGGAATTGTGAGCGGTGGATACGATTTCCCCGTGTCGGAAAAGCTGCGCGACGCCTTCGAGATCGCCGCGATCAATGAGTTCCGCATAGTGGTAAATGAGATTTTCAATCGCGCGGCTCACGTTTGTCATGCCAGTCTCGACCCCAGTGCCTGTTGCGTGAATGTCATTGATCTTTGCGGGTTTCCCGGGGCTGCCATCGGCATGTTCAGCGCGTTGCAACTACGGGAATAATGTCGGCGCTTGCGGGCAGCAATCCATCGGGATGACGCTCGGCATAGTCGAGCAGTTCACCCAGCTTGAGGTTGATTTCCGCACTGCCTTCGCGCAGGGATGCGCGCAATTTTTCGACGTCCTCCAGACTGGCCTCACCCTGGTTGTAGGCGCGTAGTGTTTCGGTGAGCATATTGGTCGGGTCGTGGTTGCAGGTCTTGCACACGGGTTCCCTGCTTACCACCATTTCGAGCTTCTGGCGGGTCACCTGTAGAAAGCTGTAGTCAAATACCGACCCGAGGCTGGCCTGCTTGCGCCAGTCAGAGCAGCACAGGTAGTAATTGCCGTCGTAGCCGATGAAGAGGAAACCCCAGGGAGCGCCGCATAACGGTTGCGCGCCGCCCTCGGTGAGCTGGTTGCGAGCCTGCACCATTTCCGTGTATTGCTCGAACTGCATATGCTCCACGAACAAGGCGCCGCCGCGGTTAATGACGCTGTAGGAATGGAAATGGCGAATGCCCCGCTCGCGCCAGAAGGCTTCCATGGCCTCGATATGTTGCTGGTCGTTGTGGTGGTCCACGAGGATAACCACGGGCGTGCAGCGGCCCTTGGCGAGCTCTGCGAAGCGTGTGATGTTCTCGCAAGACCGCTCGAAAGGGAGGTTGTATACTTTTTCGTATTCCTCGCCGATATCGGAAATATTGATATAGATTTCATCCAGCCCGGCTTCCAGCAGGGCATTGGCTTTGTCTTCGGTCAACAGGTTGCCGTTGGATGACATGGAGCACTTGAAGCCCTCGGCTTTCACCTTCCTGACAAAAGAAACGGCTTCGCGATTGATCAACGGTTCGCCGAGGCCGCACAGGCTTACGGTCACCGGCAGTCCTGAAACCTCCTTGACCACTTCCCGGTACTCCACCGCGCGTGCCAGCGCCCGGTCAAAAGTCGCCACATCCATGATGCCCTGGTGCGGTGTGGCATCGCGCGGGCAGAAATGGCAGGTCGCATTGCATCGATTGGTGATTTCGATGTCGATAGTCAGGTAGATGGGGCTGATAGACATAGCGGTCTCAACTCACGCTTAGCCGAAAATGATCTCACCGGCGGTGATGAACTGTCAAGAAATGCCGCTGTCGGGTAGTGGCTCAGTTTGAAATCACGCACGGAGCATGAGGCGGCAAGGGCCCACTGAAACCGTGCAGCGACAGGACGTCGCCGCCCGAGCCTGTACAGGGATGTGCGCTTTTTGGCGTGTTTCGGTGGGCCCTTGCCGCCTCATGCGTTCTCCCTGGTAAATATTCAAACTGGGCCACTGCCCGCTGTCGCCGGGGCCCGTCAGTACACTCAGCCCCCGGGTGCTGTCTTGATGTCGGGGCCGCGAAGTGGTGTGAAAGTCCGGTGCTCAGCGCGCACAGAGTTCATCGCCAAACTGGCTAACGTCCGCCAGCATGAGGGACTTCTCGCGATAGGCAGTTCTGTAAAACGGTGCATACTGTTCGGAGACTTGCGGCGTGTAAGGGTCGGCAAACGAACTCTGCAGCATGTTGCTGAACACCGCGCGGCCGCCGAAATTGACAAAGGTGGGATTGTCGAGCCCCGCGTCTGGCGGCAATGGGCGAGTCCCCAGGTCGGCCAGTATGTCCCGCAGGAAACCATCGGAATACAGCTTGAGCGGCGAGCGCGGCGCCCGTGTGGCGAGATGACCCCGCGGCTGCAGGTAACCGGTCAGAACAACCGCATTGCAACGCGCCGGCTCGAAACTCGCATCGCGCAGCAGCGCCTCGCCAATGTGCCATTGCAAGCCGTGACCAGCAACATAGCGCAGCTCCCAGGCACCGTGCTGGCCGGCGAGAATATACTCTTCTCCGGAAGCCGCGTGCTGCACTTCAGTTGGCAATGGGCCAATTTCCAGGCCGAAGGCGAAACCGTAGCGAAACGGGGTACGCATGGCGTCAAATCCGCTGTAGAGCGTCTGCCCGGGACTGGCGCCGGGCACCGCGCGCACCGCCAGGCGGCTTTTTTCGGCGTGGCTCTGCCAGAACAGCGATGTCAGCGAGGCCGCGGTAGCGGGCACCTCGTCGGCGATATCTGCATCTCCGGCGGGCGTTCTATTCAGGTTGAACAGCGCGGGTGTGAGCCCGTTGTTACTCGCGAGGCGCCATTCACCATCCCGCGTCAGGAAGCTGAAGCTCAGGCTGTTCACGTTCGCGCTGAACACTTCCCAACTCCGCTGGCGTTGCGCGGGTACGCCATGGCCGCGAATGAGAGGCCAGAGATTCTCACCATCGATACCCTCGACCGGCACCGCTTGTGCCGCTGCCAGGATGGTCGGATAGATATCGACATTCATGACGATGTCATCGCGTTGGATATTCGTCGGTACCCTGCCGGGCCAGCGCATAAAAAGTGGTGTTCGGTAGGCGCCCTCATAGACCTCGTTCTTGCTGCCATAGAACGGGAAATTATTGTTCCTCTGCGCATTCGTACCGCCGTTGTCGCTGACAAATACCACCAGCGTATTGTCCGTATCCACGCTGTCGACGATTCGCGCTACCGCGTCGTCAAGTTGTGCAACGAGGGCTGCGTAAGCGCCCTCGGGTGAGTTCTTGAAACGCTTTCGGTAGCGCTCCGCAGGCTGGATCGGTGCATGTGGCGCGAGGAAAGCGTGGTAGATGAACCAGGGCGTATCGGACGCCTGGAACTCGCGAATTTTGCGGATAGTGTGATCCGTGAGTATATCCGTCAGGTGTCCACTATGAACTTCCGGTTCGCCGCCATTGTCACGTAACAGAGGGTTGTTGTAGCGTGGTCTGCGCACCTGGTTCGTGGAGGCATCCAGCGGCTCAGAGAGCTCAAACTGATTGAGAAAACCAAACCAGCCGTCGAATCCCTTGTAGTCGGGCCAGGCGGATCGCCTGTCTTCGCCGGCGTGCCATTTCCCTGTGAGGTAGGTTTTATAGCCCGAATCGCGCAGTATCTCCGCAATGGTTGGGAATTCTTCGGGAATTTCAGCGCCGACGGGCCGGAAGCCCGAGCGCTCCGGGTAACGCCCCGACAGAATGGCGACGCGGCTCGGGGTGCAGGTGGCATCCGCGTAGTGGCGGGTGAAAGTCACACCCTCGGATGCCAGCCGGGCAATGCCCGGGGTGGCCAGGCCGCCCGGGTTGATCGCAGATGTATCGTTGTAGCCGAGATCGTCGGCCACGATCAACACGATGTTCGGTCGTCTGTGGCTTTCCTCCTGGGCTGCGGATTTCACCCATGCAAACATGCTGACAAACACGCCACTGAGCCAGGAAAGCGCAGCCATTGCCAGTAGCGCGAGCAAAAGGCTGTTGCGTGGACTGGACAGGGTTGGGGACGTCGAAGACAAGAATTTTCTCTGGTCGACAGGCTTGGGGCGAGATAATACCATTGCGCGCCAACATGAGAGTAATGTGGGGCACGCGGGGCCGGGAAGCATTGTGAGCAAACTTTCAGCAGGCGGTTACCACTTCAGGCAGTGCCTGTTGTGGCCGCGCACGCGTTAC
>Ga0102938_10004271_pt1 | contig 10520 bp, 9 predicted proteins | sample SalPonR2_B_D2_MG_FD_84516 | JGI IMG/M metagenome (GOLD analysis project Ga0102938, IMG submission 84516) | Salt pond soil microbial communities from South San Francisco under conditions of wetland restoration - Salt Pond MetaG R2_B_D2_MG | ecosystem: Environmental > Aquatic > Marine > Intertidal...
CACCCCCTTCGACTTGGTGAAATACGAGGTCGACAAGGTGTCAGGCTACACCATTGTGGACCGCCCGCAGCGGACCTCGGCTGCACCGCCCGTACTTTACGGCTTCATCCCTCAGACCTATTGTGACGACGGAGTGCGCAAGCTGACGCCCGGCGCAAAACGCGCCGACGGAGATCCGCTGGATATCTGCGTGATCAGCGAGCGCCAGATCGAGCGCGGCGATATTCTCCTGAACACCTGCGTCATCGGCGGCATCCAGATGATCGACGGCGGCGAGGCCGACGACAAGATCATTGCCGTGCTCCGCAACGATAATATCTGGAGCGAAGCGAAGGATATCAGCGACCTGCCTCATGTCCTGATCCAGCGGCTGCAGCACTACTTCAGCACCTACAAGATGGGTCCGAACATGACCTCGGGCGTGGAAATCACCGCGACCTACGGCCGGGAGCATGCCGCCAAGGTGGTCACTGCAGCCATCCGCGACTACCAGGAGGCATTCGGCGCCAGCCACCGCGCCTGGGAAAAGCTGGAGGAACGGATGATGGGCGCGGAAGATCCCGGCCCGGACCCGGAAAAAGCTGACACCGACTGAATGCCGGGGGGCGGCTCAGCCCTCGAGTTCATCGTACAGGGCGATGAACTCCTCGGTCAGCTTGTGGCGTGGTGCAAGATGCACCAGCGGCATGCACTGTTCGTGCGATTCCCGCATCTTGATGCTCGATGACAGCTTGGTTTCGAGCACCGGCAAACCTTCCGCGCGCAGTTCCTCGACCAGCCGCTGCGGCAGGTTGGCGCGCGAGAGAAACTGGTTGATGACGATTCCCTCGACCTGGAGGTCCGGATTGTGGTCGGCTCGCGTCTCCTCGACGTTTTCCAGCAGGGTGTACAGTGCCCGCCGGGAAAAATCGTCGCAGTCGAAAGGGATCAGGCAGGTGTCTGCGGCGATCAGGGCCGAGAGCGTGTAGAAATTGAAAGCCGGCGGCGTGTCCACGTAGATGGCGTCGAACTGTTCCGCGAGCTTCAGCAACAGTTCGCGCAGCTTGTAGATCTTGTGGCGTGACTCCAGCTTCGCCTGCAACTCGGCCAGTTCCGGGGAGGAGGCCAGCACATGCAGGCCCTCATGCGGGGTCGGCGTGACGTAGCGCAGCGGGTCGCGCGGCAGTATGCGTATCGATAGCGAGTCACCGAAGAACTCGGCCACATCCGAGGTGGCGGTCTCCCAGGTATCGCCGAGCAGATACTGGGTCGAGTTGCCCTGGGGGTCGAGGTCCACGACCAGCGTGTCACGGCCTCGGACCGCGCTGATCGCGGCGAGATTCGCGGTGATGCTGGATTTTCCGACACCACCCTTCTGGTTGAAGATCACTCTTTGCATGGCGACGCGCTAGAGAATCTTCGGGCCGCCCTGGTCGGCGTCGCGCTCCCTGCGGCGCGCCGCGCGCTCCCGCAGTTGCTCCACGCGCGCAGCGAGCTTGTCCGCCCGAACCTTCGCGTTGCGGCGCAGGCGGAAGCCGGAGTCGTATTTGCGGCGATACTCGCGAAAGTCCTGGTAGGCCTCGATCTCATGCTTGAGCTCACGAAAGGCCAGTTCCACCATGATGGCGTCGTCCAGGAAGCCGAGCCCGGGAATATTGTCCGGAATCAGGTCGTCCGGGTCGCAGAAGTAGACCAGCGAGGCCAGGATGCGCTCGCGCTCGCTGCGCGTCATGCGCCATTCGTCGTCCTCGAGCATTTCCACCATGGCCCGGAGCCGGTCGATCCGCTCGCGCACATAATGCGGTACCCGTTTCGTGGTCACGTCGATGAAGGATTCCCGCGCCGCAGCGATGATCTCGGCATCTTCCGAGTCGCGGACGGCAGCACGTGCCTTGCGCATCGCGTCCCGGAAATGTTTGACGTCCTTGGCGCTGAGTTCGAAGGAGATTCTGAGGCTCATGAGTGGACGCTCCGGGGAGGGAAGCAGGAAGCCTAAGGTCCGCTCGCGGGACCGTCAACCGCTGCGACTGCCGTGGGGCATGGCTTCCGCGTCGCCGGCGGGTAAAATGATGCCCATGATGCAGATATATCCAGGCGGAATGCTGGCGTTCAAGGCGATCCTGCAGGCGTCTTTCGGGCTGTTCGCCTTCGCGTGGGCGGCCGGCAGCGCGGCCGCGACATTCATCCTGCCACCGGAGGGCACCGACCTGGTCGGGGCGCCGACGTGGATGCATACCCGCCAGGAAGACACGCTGCTCGACGTCGCGCGCGACTACAGCGTCGGCTACAAGGAACTGACGCGGGCGAATCCCGGCGTGGATATCTGGCTCCCGGGACGCGGGACACGGGTGGCGCTGCCGACCCGCTACGTACTGCCGCCGGGTGCCCGCGAGGGCATCGTCATCAACTTGCCCGAGTATCGCCTGTATTACTTTCCCCAGCCGGCGAACGGCGAGACGGCCCAGGTGATCAGCTATCCCATCAGCATCGGCAAGATGGACTGGGATACGCCGATCGGCAGCCACCGGATCATCAGCAAGGCGAAAGATCCCTCCTGGTATCCGCCCGAGTCGATCCGCCAAGAACACGCTAAACGCGGCGATATCCTGCCGCGGGTCGTGCCGCCGGGGCCGGAGAATCCGCTCGGCGCGTATGCGATGCGGCTCAACCTGACGTCTTACCTGATTCACGGCACCAACAACCCGGACGGGGTGGGTATGCGCGTGACGTCCGGATGCATTCGCATGTTCCCCGAACACATCGAGCAGATTTTCGGACTGGTGGACGTGGGGACCCAGGTGCGCATCATCAGCGAGCCGATCAAGGTCGGCTGGGCGGCCGACGTGTTGTATGTCGAAGTTCATCCGCCGCTCGAGGAGGAGAGCGAATCGCAGTTGCGGATGCGCTTCACCACGCTGCTCAGGGACGCTTCACGGGTCCATGGACTCGAGATCGACTGGCCACGCGCAGATGCGATCTTCGCTGCCGCCACGGGCGTGCCGACGGCCGTGCCGCTGCGCGCGACGACAGTGGCCCTCCAGCCCTAGCGAGCCAGAGAAATCGGCGGCTGCGCAGCCACCGACGAGCTGCCCCAAAGAAAAAGGCCGCAGCAAGCTGCGGCCTTTTTGCCAGGACGGGTGTCCTTACTTCGACATCGAACGCTCGAACATCCGCTCGATCCGGTCCGTGTTGGCAGCAGCCGCGGCCTGCGCCTCGCTGGCGGCCTGGGCGGCGCGGTTAGCGGTGTTCTGCGCATTGGTGGCAACGCGCTTGGCTTCTTCCGCGCTGGCATTGGCGGTATCGGCGGTGGTCTTGGCGGCGCGCGCCTCGTTCAAGGCCTGCTCAGCCGTGGCACGCACGGCGTCGAGATCCTGCTGCGTCACGGCACAGCCGCTCATCACGCCAAGTGCAACGACGGCAACGCCGGCGTAAAGGAAGTTCTTCTTCATTGATTGCAATCCCCTGGTGATCACGGTGGTTTTTAGCATGCTGCGTCGGCGGAATCATTCTGCCGATTACATAATCGCGTGCTTAAGTTACAGAACGTCTACGGCTTATTCAAGCAGAGGGGCAAGGGATGTCAAGCAATGGCCTGCCGGGCGCCAGCTCTTGCCTGAGCGTGGCTGCAGAAGAGGGCTTGCTCTGCGACCAGGGCTGTATATAATCGCAGTTACTGTTTATTCCCACAGGGTGTCCCGGATATGCAAGGCAAACTCACCGCTCGACAACGCCAGGTCCTCGATCTCGTACGCGGGCATATCGAGGATGCCGGGATGCCGCCCACCCGGGCCGAGATTGCGGCCTCGCTGGGTTTCCGTTCGGCGAACGCGGCCGAGGAGCATCTGCGGGCCCTGGCGCGTAAAGGGGTCATCGAGCTGGTGCCGGGCGCTTCCCGGGGTATCCGCCTCAAGGACGCCGCCCAGGCGCAGGAAAGCAGCAGCCTGCCCCTGGTCGGGCGCGTCGCTGCCGGTCAGCCGATCCTCGCCGAGGAACATATCGAGGGCCACTACCAGGTCGATCCGGCGCTGTTTCATCCGCGTCCCCATTACCTGCTCCAGGTCCGCGGCATGAGCATGAGAGATGCGGGCATCCTCGATGGCGACCTGGTGGCGGTGCACCGCACGCCGGAAGTGCGCAGCCGGCAGATCGTGGTCGCGAGGCTCGATGACGAGGTCACCGTGAAGCGCTATCGGCAGGAAGGCAAGATCGTGTGGCTGATGCCCGAGAACGTGGATTTCGAGCCGATCCGGGTCGATATGGAGCAGCAGGCCATCATCATCGAGGGCGTGGTCGTCGGCGTCATGCGGCGCGGCTGAGGCCCGGCAAAGGATGAGACAGGGGGCAGAGCCGGCGTCGTGCCGTGCGGAGGCGCTGTCAATGAACGAATCCCTGCATACCCTGCTGGACGATCCACGACTCTGGCGGGCCGGGCGTCATCAGCCGCACTGGCCGGTACTGGCGAGCGGCCATCCGGAGCTTGATGCCTTGTTGCCCGGCGGCGGCTGGCCCGCCAGGCTGACGGAGGTCGCCGTGACGCATTGGGGCAGTGGCGAACTGGCCTTGTTCATGCCGTTGCTGCAGCGTTTGTCACAGGACCAGGCCGCGGGCTGGTTTGCCTGGATCACACCACCGTACCTGCCTTATGCGCCGGCTTTTGCTGCAGCGGGCGTCGATCTTTCGCGCATGCTGCTGGTACGTGCCCGGGATGACACCGAAATTCTGTGGGCCACCGAGCAGGCGCTGCAGTCCGGCAGTTGCCGGGTGGTGCTGTCCTGGGTGGCTCGCGCGGACGGGCGCGCCCTGCGTCGCCTGCAACTCGCCGCGGAACACCGGCAGACGCCGGTGATCCTGTTTCGTCCTCCGGCGATGCTCGCCGCGCCGTCCCCGGCCGCGTTGCGACTCAGCCTGGACAGCGGACCCGAGGGACCTTGCCTGCAGCTGCGCAAGCACCGCGGTGGCGCTGCCCGCGCATTATCCGTCACGGCCCTGCACGGAAGATGAAGCGATCGGCGGCATCTCCCTGCCCGGCAGCCGCCGGGCCGTCAGTGTCCCCGACACCCGGGACGAGGCAGGGTCCTGGGCCGCAGCGGACGCCACGACCGGAGCAGGGCCAAGCACCGGAACATGCGCCACGGCGGGATGCGGCGCACCCCCCCGGCACCCCGCTGTGGCTCTGCCTGGGCCTGCCAAGATTGCCGCTGGAGGTGCGCAGCGGCGGTGGAGAGACGGGCGACGCGCGGGTGATCGTGGATCGGAGTGGCCGTGTGGTGCAGGCCAGCGCGCCGGCCGCGGAGAACGGCGTGGCTTCCGGCGTGCCGCTCAATGCGGCACTGGCGCTGTGTCCCGGGCTGGTCGTGCTGGAACGGGACGAGGCGGCGGAGCGCAGCACCCTGGAGCGCCTCGCGGCCTGGGCGGGTGCGTTCACCTCGATGGTCAGCATCGAAGCGCCGGCTGCCCTGCTGCTCGAAGTGCGCGGCAGCCTGCGCCTGTTCGGCGGCATGGAACCGTTGCGGCGGCAGGTCCGGGCCGCGTTGCAGGGTACCGGGCATGCAGGCCGCGACGCGGTGGCACCCACCCCGCTGGCGGCGCTGTGGCTGGCACGCGCCGGCGAGACGGAAGCCGTGCTGGAGCCGGCGGCACTGGCCGGCCGCATCGGTCGCCTGCGGCCGGTGGTCACCGGCTGGCCGGACACGACACTCACGACACTGCGCGGGCTTGGAATCGAACGGCTCGAGGATTGCCTGCGGCTGCCACGGGACGGGTTTACACGGCGCCTCGGGCGGGGCCCGCTCGCCGATCTCGACCGGGCGCTCGGTCGCCTGGCGGATCCACGCAGCGCTTTCCGCGCGCCGCCCCGGTACCGCGGCAGCCGCGAGATGGCGATGGAGACGAGCCATACGACGCACCTGGCCCGGGCCTTACAGGGCTTGTTCGCGGAACTCGAGGGTTTTCTGCGCGCCCGCCAGCGGGCTATCAGGCGACTGGACATCGAGTTGATGCATTTGCGTCATCCCGCCACAAGGCTGACCCTGGAACTGGCTGCGCCCGAGCTCGAGGCGGCGCATTTCGATGCCTTGTTCGCCGCCAGGCTCGAACGCCTGGCGCTGCCTGCGCCGGTCATCAGCGTCGCTCTCGAGGCGGAGCCGGGCGAATCCCTCGTGCCGGCGAACGCCGGACTCTTTGGCAGCGGACCGGACACGACGGCGGGTATCCGACTGGTGGAGCGGCTGCGCGCACGGCTCGGACGGGAGGCCGTAAACGGGCTGTGTCCGCTCGACGAGCATCGGCCCGAGCGGGCCTGGCGTGTGGCCGAACCGGGCGCACAGGCCTACCAGTCGGTCCCGGTGCCGGCGGCCGGTTCGCGCCCCGCCTGGTTGCTGGAGTCGCCACGACGCTTGCCGAGTCCTGATGGCCGGCCCCGTTGCGACGGCATGCTGCGGATCGAAAGCGGCCCGGAACGGGTGGAGAGTGGTTGGTGGGACGGACGGGAGGTTGCGCGGGACTACTGGATCGCCCGCACGCCCGCGGGTGCGCGACTGTGGATTTTTCGTGAATTGCCCGGCTCCTTTAGCCCCGGTCCGGCCGCCAGTCCGAGCGCCGGCCCGACGTGGTATCTGCACGGCATCTTCGGATGAGCAGCCCGGCCTACGCGGAGTTGCACTGCATCTCCAATTTCACCTTCCTCCGGGGTGCCTCGCATCCCGCGGAACTCGTGCATCGTGCGACGGAACTCGGCTACGACGCACTCGCCCTGACGGACGAATGCTCGGTGGCCGGCGTGGTGCGGGCCTGGGAAGCCGCACGGGAAACCGGGCTGAAGCTCATCATCGGCAGCGAGTTCCGCCTCGCCGACGGTTTGCGGCTCGTGTTGCTGGCGGCCGACCGGCGTGGTTACGGACAACTCTGCCGCCTGATCACGCGAGGCCGCCGAGCGGCTTCCAAGGGCGCCTACCGCTTGTCGCGGGCGGACCTGGCCGATGGGGTCCCCGGCTGCCTGGCGCTGTGGGTGCCGGACGAGCGATCCGGTGAGGCCGACGGGCGCTGGGTGGCCGAATGTTTCCCGGGACGCGCCTGGCTGGCGGTCGAGTTGTTCGTCGGCGGCGACGATGCCGCACGCCTCGCCACGCTCGAGGCGCTCGGAGAAGCCGTTGGCCTGCCGCGTGTCGCATGTGGTGATGTCCACATGCACGTGCGCGAGCGCCGCCGTCTGCAGGACACGCTGAGCGCCATTCGCCTGAACACCCCCCTGCATCGGCTGGGCACCCGCCTGCTGCCCAACGGCGAACGCCACTTGCGCGATCGCGCGCGACTCGGCGGGCTTTATCCGGCGCCGCTGCTCGAGGCCGCGGTGGAGATCGCTGCACGCTGCAACTTCACGCTCGACGAGATCGACTGGCGCTATCCGGCCGAGCTGGTCCCGTCCGGCGAGACCTCGTCCTCATGGCTGGCGCGCCTGACGGCGGAGGGCATGCGGCGGCGCTGGCCCGACGGTACACCGTCCAAAGTGGAGCAGACCGTCCGGCGCGAACTCGGCCTGATCGGCGAACTCGGGTACGAAGCCTATTTCCTGACGGTGCACGATATCGTCCGCCATGCGCGCAGCCTGGGCATCCTCTGCCAGGGGCGCGGCTCGGCGGCCAACTCGGCCGTCTGCTTCTGCCTCGGCATCACCGAGGTCGACCCGGCGCGCATGTCGGTGCTGTTCGAGCGTTTCATTTCCAAGGAGCGCAACGAACCGCCGGACATCGACGTGGATTTCGAGCACGAGCGTCGCGAGGAAGTCATCCAGTACATTTACGCCAAGTACGGGCGCCGCCGCGCCGCGCTGGCCGCGACGGTGATCCGCTACCGGCCGCGCAGTGCGTTGCGCGATGCCGGCCGGGCGCTGGGCCTCGCGCCGCTGCAACTCGACACGCTGGCCAAATCGATGCACTGGTGGGATGGCAAGGAAATTCCCGCCGACCGCATTCGCGAGGCGGGTTTCGATCCGGACAATCCGGTGATCGCGCGTCTCCTGGAACTGGCCAGGGCGCTGGTGGGCTTTCCCCGTCACCTGTCGCAGCACGTCGGCGGGTTCGTCATCGCCGACGAGCGAATCGACCAGTTGGTCCCGGTGGAGAACGCGGCGATGCCGGAGCGCACGGTGATCCAGTGGGACAAGGACGACCTCGACGCCGTGGGCATGATCAAGGTGGACGTGCTCGGGCTGGGCATGCTGAGCGCCATCCGGCGCAGCTTCGAGCTGGTCGAGCGTTTCCGGGGAGTTCGCTGGACGCTGGCGACGGTGCCTGCGGAGGACCCTGCCGTGTACGACATGATTTCGGCGGCGGACACCATGGGCGTGTTCCAGATCGAGTCGCGCGCCCAGATGGCGATGCTGCCGCGCATGCGCCCGCGCTGTTTCTACGACCTGGTCATCGAGGTAGCCATCATTCGCCCGGGTCCCATCCAGGGCGACATGGTGCATCCCTACCTGCGGCGCCGGAACGGCCAGGAGCCGGTCAGTTACCCGAGCGAGGAGGTTCGAGAGGTGCTGGAGCGGACGCTGGGGGTGCCTATTTTCCAGGAGCAGGTCATGCAGCTCGCCATTGTCGCCGCGGGCTTCAGCGCGGGCGAGGCCGACCAGTTGCGCCGTGCGATGGCGGCCTGGCGACGCAAGGGCGGTCTCGGCCCTTTCGAGGCGCGACTCATCGAGGGGATGCGGCGACGCGGTTATGACGAGGAATTCGCGCGCCGGATCTTCAACCAGATTCTCGGCTTCGGGGAGTACGGCTTCCCGGAATCGCATTCCGCGAGCTTCGCCCTGCTGGTGTATGTGTCCGCATGGCTCAAGCGGCATGAACCGGCCGCTTTCCTGTGCGCCCTGATCAACAGCCAGCCGATGGGCTTCTATGCACCTGCGCAGCTGGTCCAGGATGCACGTCGCCATGGCGTCGAGGTGCGCCCGGTCGATGTGACCGCCAGCGAGCGCGATTGCACGCTGGAGAAAGCCGCCACGGACGAGCCTGCCGCGCGGCTGGGGCTGCGCCTGGTGGCGGAGTTGTCGGCGGCCGGCGCCGAACGCCTGGTGGCCGCGCGGGCCGACAGGCCGTTTTCGAGCGTGGACGACCTCGCGCGGCGCGCCCGCCTGGATCGCGGTGACCTTGGGGCGCTGGCGCGCGCCGGCGCCCTGGCGCAGCTCGCCGGTCACCGGCACCGGGCCGGTTGGGCCGTGGCCGGGGTGGAACAACCCCTGCCGCTGCTCGAAGAGGCGAGTAGTCCCGAGGGCGTGCCGTTGCTGCGCGCGCCAGGCGAGGGGCGAAATATCGTGGCCGACTACCGGAGCATGGGATTGACCCTGGGGCGTCACCCGCTCGCGCTGCTGAGGCGCCGGTTCACGGAGGACGGGCTGGTCAGCGCCGAAGAATTGAACTCGGCGCCACATGGCGCATGGACCGCCTGCACCGGCATCGTCATCAATCGCCAGCGGCCGGGCAGCGCGAAAGGCGTCATGTTCGTCACTCTCGAGGACGAGACGGGGCAGGTGAACGTCGTCGTCTGGCGGAACGTGGCCGAGACCTGGCGCCGGCCGCTGCTCGGCTCGCGCCTGCTGGAGGTGGCCGGACGGGTCCAGCGGGAAGGCGAGGTCGTGCACCTGGTGGCCGAGCGGATGGCGGATCGCAGCGCGCTGCTCGGCGGGCTCGATGTCCGCTCGCGCGATTTCCACTAACAGGGTCCGCCGGAAGTCGAAGCTCAGTCGAAGTCGAAGCTGTCGAGATCGGCCAGCTCGCGGGCGGCGCGCTTCATTTCCATGTATTCCTCCACCCGGCGCCTGGCGGTGTCGCTCGCCTTGCGGTTTGCAGCGCCCGCGGGGAGGTCGCCAAGGAGGCCGTCGAACTCCTCTTCTTCCATCTCGCCCTCGCGATCATCGAAGGATTCCTCGATGTCGTCGTCACTGGTGTTTTCGGTTTCCGGATCGCTCATGACACTTGATCGGGTGTTGGCAACATCATCCCGGGGGTTCGTGGCGCGAGATATACCGCGAGCCGCTTGCAGTGGCAATAGCTTTGTGCAGAAAATTTGCAATGGCGCTGCTCGCGCCGCCCGGATGCGACCGGCGGAAACCGGGTTCCGCGCTCAGGAAACGAGCTGGTTGAGCTGGAAGATCGGCAGCAGGATGGCGATCACGATCGCCAGGACCAGGGCGCCCATCAGCAGGATCAGCGCGGGCTCCAGGATCGACAGCATGGCGCCGACCAGCCCGTCCACTTCTCTTTCCTGGTTGGCGGCGGCGCGTTCCAGCATCACTTCCAGTTCGCCGCTGGCCTCGCCGCTGGAAATCAGGTGCATGGTCATCGGCGGGAACAGGCGGCTGGCGCCAAGCGAGCGCCCCAAGGGCGCGCCTTCGCGCACCCGCACGGCCGCCTCGTAAATGGCTTCCCGCATCGGCACGTTGGTCACGACATCGCCGGCGATCCGCAGGGCCTCGAGCACCGGAACGCCGCTCCCCGCGAGAATGCTGAGCGTGCGCGTGAAGCGCGCGGTGTTGATGCCGCGCGTCA
>Ga0102938_10004272_pt1 | contig 10520 bp, 8 predicted proteins | sample SalPonR2_B_D2_MG_FD_84516 | JGI IMG/M metagenome (GOLD analysis project Ga0102938, IMG submission 84516) | Salt pond soil microbial communities from South San Francisco under conditions of wetland restoration - Salt Pond MetaG R2_B_D2_MG | ecosystem: Environmental > Aquatic > Marine > Intertidal...
GGGACCGCGAGACCGTCGAGGAGCAGCACTGCTACGTCTGCAAGACGAAGTATCGCGAGATCCACCACTTCTACGACCAACTCTGCCCGGAGTGCGCGGAGTTCAACTTCGCGAAACGTGGGGAGCTCGCCGACCTGTCCGGCAGCGTGGCGCTGCTCACCGGCGGCCGGGTCAAGATCGGTTACCAGGCTGGGATCAAGCTGCTGCGTTGCGGCGCCTCGTTGATCGTCGTCACCCGTTTCCCCCGTGACGCGGCAGCCCGGTACGCAGCCGAACCCGACTTCGCCGAGTGGGGCGAGCGGCTCGAGGTGTTCGGTCTCGACCTGCGCCACACACCGAGCGTCGAGGCGTTCGCCCATCACGTGATGACGACGCGCGATCGGCTCGATTTCATCGTCAACAACGCCTGCCAGACCGTGCGACGGCCGCCGGACTTCTATCGCCACATGATGGCGAGCGAAGAGGCCGCACTCGACGCGCTGTCGCCGGAAGTGCTGCGGCTCGTCGGTGCCTACGAGGGGCTTCGGGGTTACCGCCTGTTGCCCGGTGACGATCGACGGCTCGACGCTGCGACGACCGAGGAGGCGCCGGTGACGCAGGCCGCTGGTCCGCTCGCCGGGCTCGCCCGGGCAGCGGCGCTGTCGCAGACGCCGCTGCTTCCCGACGAACTCGCAGCGCAGTCGGCGCTGTTCCCGGAGGGGCGCCTCGACCAGGATCTCCAGCAGGTCGATCTCCGCGAGCGCAACTCGTGGCGGCTGCTGTTGCACGAGGTGTCGACGGTCGAGTTGCTCGAGACCCAGTTGGTCAACGCCGTGGCGCCGTTCGTGTTGAACGCCCGACTCAAGCCGCTGATGGAGGCCACGCCGGGAGGTCACAAACACGTCGTCAACGTGTCGGCAGTGGAAGGGCAGTTCTACCGTCTGCGCAAGACGACCCGTCACCCGCACACGAACATGGCGAAGGCGGCGCTGAACATGATGACGCGCACCTCGGCGACCGACTACCAGGCGTCGGGAATCAACATGAACAGCGTCGACACCGGCTGGGTGAGCGACGAGGATCCTGCGGCGATCGCCGAGCAGAAGCAGGCCGAGCACCGGTTCCATCCGCCGCTCGACATCGTCGACGGCGCCGCCCGCATCGTCGACCCGATCATCGACGGGGTCAACACCGGCACCCACGTGTGGGGTCGGTTCCTCAAGGACTACCGCCCCACCGACTGGTGACGATCACGCCTGGGGTCTGACCCCTGGCGTGATCGGGTGAAGCGCATGACGCCGTCGTCGACGGGGGCCTTGCGGAACAACTTCTTGTCCTTGGCGTAGTCCTGCGGGTTGATCCACGGTTCGCGGTCGCCCTGCTTCGGGTAGCGCTCGGCGGCGCGCCGGACGTAACCGGACGTGAGGTGGTCCAGCATGGGCCGCACCTCCATCGTGGCGTCGGAGGCCCGCAGACGCGGTGTACAGATCTCCGTGTCGGTCTCGTCCATGTGGTTGAGCAGACGGCACACGTAGTGGGCGATCAGATCGGCGCGCAGCGTCCATGACGCGTTGACGTACCCGAACGTCGAGGCCAGGTTCGGCACGTCGGAATAGGCGAAGCCCTTGTAGGCGATCGTCTCGGAGAAGTCGACCGGCTCGCCGTCGACGACGAAGTCGACCTCGCCGAGCGTCACCATGTTGAGCCCGGTCGCCGTGATGATGATGTCGGCGTCGAGGTGCTCGCCGGATCGCAGGGTGATGCCGGTCTCGTCGAACGTGTCGACGTGGTCGGTGACCACCGAGGCCGAACCATCCTTGATCGCCTCGAACAGGTCGCCGTTCGGGACGAGACACAACCGTTGGTCCCACGGCGCGTACGCGGGCGTGAAGTGTTGGTCGACGTCGTAGTCGGGGCCGAGTGCCTTGCCGACCCGTTCGACCAGGAATGCCTTGGCCTTCTCGGGGTTCTTGCGCATCCGCTTGTACATCAGCTGCTGCAACGTCGTGTTCTTCTTCCGGGTGATCTCGTAGGCGAGCTTGTCGGGCAGCGCCTTGCGCAAGCCGTTGGCGATCACGTCGACGTCCGGACCGGCCGCCACGTAGGTCGGCGAGCGTTGGAGCATCGTGACGTGTGCGGCCGTGGACGCCATCGCCGGCACCAGCGTCATGGCCGTCGCTCCGGAGCCGATCACGACGACGCGCTTGTCGGCATAGTCCAGATCCTCCGGCCAGGCCTGCGGGTGCACGATCTGGCCACGGAACCGCTCGTGGCCCACGAACTCGGGGGTGTAGCCCCCCCGGTACGAGTAGTAGCCCGAGCACATCGAGAGGTAGTTGCACGTGTAGGTCGCGTCGCCTCCACCGACGAGATCGACCTCGACGGTCCACGTGGCGGTATCGCTCGACCACTCGGCGCGACGCACCAGGTGTCCGAAGCGGATGTGACGGTCGATGCCGGACTCGGCGACGGTCTCACGCAGGTACGCCATGATCGAAGGGCCGTCGGCGATCGCCTGCTGGTCGTTCCATGGCTTGAACTCGAAACCGAGCGTGTGCATGTCGCTGTCGGAGCGGATGCCCGGGTAGCGGAACAGGTCCCACGTGCCGCCGATGTCGGCGCGACCCTCGAGGATCAGATAGGTGCGGTCCGGTGACTCGACCTGCAGGTGATGGGCGGCTCCGATGCCGGAGATCCCGGCGCCGATCACGAGGACGTCGACGTGTTGAACGGCCATGCGTCGACCGTACCGGCGGCGATCCGCCGGGGTGCAGTCTTGATACGACCGTGACGTGACGGGCCTCGGAGCAGGTCGTAGCCTTGACGTCATGACCTCCACGTTCGCCCCGCCGACCGGCCCCCCGGTCACCGGATCGCCCACCGCTTCGATGCCGACGATCGAACCCGTCCCGGCCACGACCTCGCCGAACGGTGGCCGTCGCCGACCGTTCGCTCTCGCTGCCGCAGTCGTCGGCGTCGTGGCACTGGGTGTCGGCGCGTTCGTCACGCTCACCGGGGGAGCAAACGACGATGGTGTCGCCGAGCCTTACTCACTGATCGCCGCTGCCGAGAGCACGGTGAATGCCCGCACGGTCGAATTCGATCTCTCCGTCTCGGCCGGCGACGCCGCCGAGGTGACGGTGTCCGGCGCCGTCGACAACGAGTCCGACCTCCTGTCGGTCACCACCGACTTCGGCTCCCTGCTCGCTCTCGGCGACATGCCGGTGCCGATCGGCGACAGCGAGATGACCGTGCTGTTCGACGGCTCCACCGATGTCGTCTACCTCGACGCGGGAGCGCTCGCCGGGTTCCTGCCCGACGGGACCGGCTGGGTGTCGGTCGATCTCGCCGTACTGGCGGACGAGAACGGCCAGTCGCTCGACGAACTGCAGGGCGAACTCGGCTTCGACCCGTCCGACATCGCCGAGTCGCTGCTCGACACCGACAGCGCTGTCGCTGTCGGGACCGAGACGATCGACGGCGTGGAGGTGCAGCGCTACGAGGTCACCGTCGACATCGCTGCGGCGATCGCCGCGGTGCCCCAGGCCGACCTCGACGAGGCACTGGGTGATCTCGACGTTCCGGAGATCGACGTGCCCGACACCATCGTCTACGACGTCTGGGTCACCGCCGACAACGATCTGCGTCGGGTGGCCTTCGACACCGAGATCGCCGGTCAGACGATCGGGATGCAGCTCGACATGACCACCAGCGACCAGCCGCTCGACATCGAGATCCCGACCGACGCCTTCGATCTCACCGCCCTGCTCGGGTTCTGAGCAAGCCGGCAGCCGCTTCGTGGCCGGCCTGGCAGGCGGCCACCGGGTCGTCGGTCCAGTTCGGCGAAGTGAGGAACCCCGCTGCGAACGCATCGCCGGCGCCCGTGGTGTCGTTGACACCCGGTATGGAGATCGCGTCGACCTCGACGGTTGAGCCGTCGAGCAGGTGGACGAGTGCCGACCGGGGCCCGCGTTTGACCACGGCGAGCGCTCCGACGAACGGTCCGTCGATGCTCAGCGCGGCGGCCTCGTCGGCGTTCGCCAACACCACCGTCGGCGCTGCCTCGACCAGCCTGCGGACCACCTCGTCGAGACCCACCTCGTACATGATCGCCGTCGACGACACGTCGACCGACACGGCCACCGAACGTTCGTGGGCCCACCCGATCACGGTTGACGTGGTCGCTGCGATCGGTCCGGTCGCGAGCGAGTAGAACGGCACGTGCAACGTGTCGACCTCGTCGAGCCACGACGGGTCGGGGTCGGCGAGATCGAGGCAGGCACGTCGATCGGTGAGCATCGAGCGCTCACCGAGCTGGTCGACGAGCGCCACGATCGTGCCGGTCGATCCGCCGCGCCGGACCATCGACGCGTCGACGCCGTCGTCGTGAAGTTCTGCGATCAGGGCCGTACCGATCGCATCGGAGCCGACCTGGCCGAGCAGACGCGCCGGGTGTCCGAGTTCGACAGCCCGCGCGGTCACGTTGGCGGCGCTTCCGCCACGTCGGCGCGAGATCGCGGCATGCGTGTCGGACGCGATGTTGACCGGTCCGTCGAGACGCACGATCACGTCCTCGACCAGGTCGCCCAGGGCAGCGAGCATCGGCGGGTGTACGTCAGCCGCCGTCGACGTCTTCGAGACTCGGATGCGGGGTCGCGACGTCTGTTCCTGCGTCGGGGGCCGTCGGTGCGTCGTCGACGACGGCCATCACGTCGAGCCCCGAGAACCGCCCGGACGGGTCGGCGACCTCGACGACCGGATCGTCGGTGTCGTCGTACTCGAGCCGCAGCGCACGGCTCATCGTGGCGTGCATGGCGTAGGTGCACGTGATGTAGGTGAACTCGAGGATCTCCTCGTCGGACAGGAGCTTCTGCAACTCGGCGAACAGCGAGTCGGGCACGCGCCCGTGCTGGAGCACGAGGCAGTCGGTGTAGGCGAGCACCGCGCGCTCGTCGGGGCTCCAGCAGTCGGCCACCGACCACGCGGGGATCGCGTCCACCTGCTCGTCGGTGAAGCCGACATCACGCATGGCCTTGCAGTGCTGGCTGAACACGAACTGGCTGCCGACGGTGAACCCGGCACGGGTCTGGCCGAGTTCGCGGAGTCGCGCACTGATGTGACGACCGGGGTCGCGGTAGAACTGGAAACCGGCGGTGGTGTGGTCGAACGCGTCGGGCACCAAGGCGAACACGGTCCACCAGTTGCCCGGCGTTCCCGATGCCGTGCCGGGTTCGGCGACCGGGTCGCGGTCACCGAAGATCATGCTGTAGACGGCCTGGGCGACGGGGTGGGCGTCGTCCTTGGAGACCTGCGCGAGACGGGGCATGTCAGGCCTCCGAGGAAGCGGCTTCGACCAGCGGATCGACTCCGAGGAGGCGGTGCGCATCGCTCGGATCCGGTTCGAAGCCGGGGGTGTCCCGGCACAGCTCGACCATGATGCCGTTCGGGTCGAGGTAGTACAGCGAATGGCACCAGCCGTGGTCCTGCTCCATCGCCGGTTCGATGCCGTCGGCGGTCATCCGGGCCCGCACGGCCTCCTGCTGTTCGGCGCTGGCGCGGAACGCGCAGTGGTTGACCCAGAAGGGCAGCCCGACGCCGTCGGAGACGTCGGTGGTCCAGCCGGGTTGTTCGCCGACCTGGTCGAACTGGAAGAACGCGATGCACTCGGTCTGACCGTGGGCGGCGGGCGTGTCGGCCGTGATCTCGTAGAAGACGTGGCGGATCCAGCTCTCGCCGAGCGCCTGCACCTCGGTGTGGATCAGCGGGAACCCCATCAGGTCCTCGTAGAAGTGGGTCGTCGCATCGACGTCCCGGGTGGCGTAGGCAACGTGGTGCAGTGGCATCGCACGAGCGTAGAAGCCTCGGCGATGAGCGAATGCACCGGATCTGCCGGATTCGCTGTTCACTGCGAGGTTGCGGGAGGATCGGACGATGCCGTTCGCCGCCGTCAACGGGATCGAGATCTACTTCGAGTTCCACGGTGACGGGCCGCCGCTGCTGAACATCAGCGGCAGCGGCAACGACCTGCGCCGGTCGCCGGCTGCGGTGCTGCCGCTCAACAAGGCGTTCGAGACGTTGCACTACGACCAGCGCGGTCTCGGCCGGACCTCGAAGCCCGAGGCCGAGTACACGATGGCCGACTACGCCGACGACGCCGCGGCACTGATCCACTCGATGGGTTGGGCGAGCTGCCACGTACTCGGCACGAGCTTCGGTGGGATGGTGGCGCTGAACCTCGCGGTGCGTCATCCCGACGTGGTCGACCGTTTGGTGCTGTGCTGTACGTCTCCTGGCGGCGTGGCGCCGTCGTATCCGCTCCACGAACTGGGCGGCCTCGACCCCGATGACGCCTTCGCCACGAGGATGCGACTCACCGACCGGCGATGGGACCCGGAGGCAGACGAGCCGATCCCCGGCCTGGGCGGTTTCTACGACCAGATGGTTGCAGCGGCCTCCGCCACGCCCGACCCCGAGCAGCTCGTGGGGCTCGGCCGCCAGCTCGCTGCCCGAGCCGGCCACGACGTCGTCCACGACCTGGCGTCGATCACCCAGCCGACGCTGGTGTGCGCCGGCCGCTACGACGACATCGCACCGTTGGAGAACTCCGAACTGTTGGCCGACCGCATCCCGAATGCGAAACTGCAGGTCTTCGAAGGAGGGCACATCTTCATGGTCCAGGACCGAACGGCATTCCCCGCCATGATCGACTTCCTGCAGGGAGCATCATGATCCGTCTCCGCCAGGTGGCGATGATCGCACCCGATCTCGACCCGGTGGTCGACGAACTCTGCGAGACGTTCGGGCTGCAGGTGTGCTTCCACGACCCCGGCGTGGGCGAATTCGGTCTCCGCAACGCACTCGTGCTGGTCGGGGATCAGTTCATCGAGGTGCTGTCGCCGACTCGCGATGACACCACGGTGCAGCGACTGCTCGACAAGCGGGGCGGCGCCGGCGGCTACATGGCGATCTTCGAGGTCGACGATCTCGACGAGCGCATGCAGCTCCTGGCGGCGAACGATGTCCGAGTCGTGTGGGCGGGCGACCTGCCCGACATCCGCGGCCGCCATCTGCATCCTCGTGACGTCGGTGGCACGCTGGTGTCGATCGACGAGCCGGTACCGACGGGAGCGTGGCGGTGGGGTGGGCCCGACTGGCAGGACCGATCCGACGAGCTGTCGGCGGATGCGGCAGTGACCGCAATCGACGGCGCCGTCGTGTCGGCGGGCGACCCCGACGCGATGCGAGCACGATGGACGCAGCTCGGGCTCGACCACGACGTCCGGTTCGTGCAGGCGGGAGCGCGTGGTGATGGCCTCGACGGGGTCGAGCTCGTCGCCGCCGACCGTGCGCGGGTCGGCGAGCGAAACGAGATCGGCGGCGTCACCTTCGTGTTGGTCTGAGCGTCCGTGCAGTCGTGACAGCGAGTGGGTGCAGTTCGATCTCCTGATACCCTGTGGGGTATGTGTAGACAGACGACCTGCAGGAAATGCGACAAGCCGGGCTGGGCCGGCTGCGGAGCTCATGTCGAGCAGGTGCTCGGCCATGTTGCGCCGTCGGACCGCTGCCAGTGTGATGCCGCTGCAGCATCCGCGGGTGGACGTTCCAGCTGGTTCCGCCGCTGAACCCCGCGTAGCGATGAGCGAAACCCCCGGATACGGGGGTTTCGCTCATCGCCTTGCCGGGTCTGGTTGCCTATTGCGAATCTGACTCGCAATAGTTACTGTGGTCGTCGTGGGGGAGACGACGAGTCCGATCGATGGACGTCGGGCGCGTCGCGAACGCGGGCGCACGGTGGTGATCGACGCCGTGTTCGAGCTCGCCGAGGAGGGCAAGGTCCCGCTGACGGCAGAGATGATCGCGGACCGCTCCGAGGTGTCGGTGGCGTCGATCTTCCGGTACTTCGACGGCCTCGACGATCTGCAGTACCAGACCTACCAGCGCTTCCGCGACCGATTCGCGCCGCTGATGGCAGCCGTCGGCGACGGGACGCGTGCGGCGCGAATCGCCGAACTCGTAGCGATGCGGCTCGACTTGTACGAACAGGCGGGCGCGATGATGGCGCTCGGGCGGCTGCGGGCGCTCGAACACCGTGCGCTGCTGGAGGCCTCGACCGAGACCAAGGCGACGCTCGCCGCGCAGGTGCGCGACACGTTCCGCCCGGAGACCGCTGGCGCATCGCCGACCCGCGTCTGCGAGTTGGCTGCCGTGATCGACGCGCTCACGTCGCTGGAGGCGTGGAACGTGATGCGTCGCACCCACGCCCGCTCACGGACACAGATCACCCGGAGTTGGACGTGCGGCGTCGCGGCGCTGGTGGACGACTGGCAACTCCGCGACCGGCAACCCGAGGGGACCACATGACCCGACCGTCACGCTTCGAAGGCACGATCGGGCGCACCGTCGCCCAGTCGACGCCGTTCTACGACGAACCGCCGCACCCCGGTGACGACGCACCGAACGTGGTGGTCGTGCTGCTCGACGACACCGGCTTCGCCCAGTTCGGGTGCTACGGCTCCGACATCGACACCCCGAACGTCGACGCGCTCGCCGCTGGCGGCCTGCAGTTCACCAACTTCCACGTGACGCCGCTGTGCTCGCCGACACGCGCGTCGCTCCTGACGGGCCGGTCTCAGCACGCGGTCGGGATGCGCGCTGTGTCGAACTTCCGTACCGGGTTCCCCAACATGCTCGGCCACATCTCGAATCACGCAGCCACCATGGCCGAAGTGCTCGGTGGCGCCGGCTACGCCACGTTCGCCGTCGGCAAGTGGCACCTCGCACCGATGGAACAGTGCTCGGCGGCCGGTCCCTTCGACCAGTGGCCGCTCGGTCGCGGCTTCGATCGGTTCTACGGGTTCATGGAGGGCGAGACCGACCAGTTCCATCCCGAGCTGGTCGCGGACAACCATCCGATCACACCGCCGGCGGGACCCGACGAGGGCTATCACCTCTCGGAGGACCTCGTCGACCAGGCGTTGCGGATGATCTCCGACAGTGTCGGTGTGCGGCCCGACCGCCCCTTCTTCACCTACCTCGCGTTCGGCGCCACGCACGCGCCACATCAGGCGCCGCCCGAGTACATGGCGAAGTACCGGGGGAAGTTCGACGAGGGCTGGGACGTCGTGCGACAACGCTGGTTCGAGCGGCAACTCGAACTCGGCGTGATCCCCGAGGGCACCGAACTCGCGCCACGCAATCCCGGCGTCGACGCGTGGGACGACCTGCCCGAGAACCAGCAGCGTTTGGCGTGTCGACTGCAGGAGGCATTCGCGGCGTTCCTCGACCACACCGACGTGCAGATCGGTCGGCTGGTCGACGGCCTCCGGCGCCTGGGGCAACTCGACAACACCGTGCTCGTGGTGCTCGCCGACAACGGTGCCTCGCAGGAGGGCGGGCCGTTCGGCGTGATGCACGAGATGAAGTTCTTCAACGGGATCTTCGAGACGCCCGACGAAGCGGTCGAGCGCATCGACGACATCGGCGGTCCTCACAGCCACACCAACTACCCGTGGGGCTGGGCGCAGTGCGGCAACACCCCGTTCAAGTGGTACAAGCAGAACACCCACGAAGGTGGCGTCCACGTGCCGATGGTCGTGCACTGGCCCGAACGGATCTCTGGTGAGGCTGCAGGCGCCCATCGTGGTCAGTTCACGTTCGTCGCCGACATCGCGCCGACGATCTACGAACTCGTGGGTGTCACTGCGCCGGACGTGTACCGAGGCGTCGAGCAGTTGCCCGTCACCGGGCACTCGTTCGCCGGGGCACTCGACGACGCGTCAGCGCCGGCGACCAACCAACTCCAGTACTTCGAGATGGGAGGCAGTCGGGCGCTCGTGTCCGGCGAGTGGAAGGCGGTGTGCAAGCACACTGCGGGCGCCGACTACGACGCCGAGCCGTGGGAGCTCTACCACCTGGCCAGCGACTTCTCCGAGTGTCGCGACCGCGCCGTCGACGAGCCCGAGCGGCTGGCGGAGCTGCAGGCACTCTGGTGGGCGGAGGCAGAACGTCACGGAGTGCTGCCGCTGGACGACCGGATGTTCGAGCTGTTCGGCGCGCGGTTCCGTGAACACTCGCCTCACGGGCCCGACCGTCGGTACGTGTACCGACCGCCGATGTCGCCGCTGCCCGGTCAGGCGTCGGCGGCGATCGCCGGACGGAGTTTCGACCTGACGGCCCGTGTCGACCGGGCGGCCGGCGACGAGGGGGTCTTGTACGCCACCGGCACGGAGAACAGTGGACTGTCGGTGTTCGTGCAGAACGACCGCCTCGTCGTCGACTACAACGCCTTCGACGACCACACGATCGTCGAGTCGCTCGCGACGCTGCCTCTCAGTGAGCTCACGGTCACGGTCTCGGTCCGGCGAGGACCGAGTCGCACCGGAACGATGTACGTCGCGATCGACGGCATCCCCGAACCCCCGGTCGAGCTGACGTTGTTCATGTCGATGATGTCGTCGGTGGGCCCGAGCATCGGTGAAGACCACGGCTCGGCGGTGTCGCAGCGGTACGAGGCACCCTTCGCGTTCACCGGCACGTTGCAC
>Ga0102938_10004276_pt1 | contig 10517 bp, 10 predicted proteins | sample SalPonR2_B_D2_MG_FD_84516 | JGI IMG/M metagenome (GOLD analysis project Ga0102938, IMG submission 84516) | Salt pond soil microbial communities from South San Francisco under conditions of wetland restoration - Salt Pond MetaG R2_B_D2_MG | ecosystem: Environmental > Aquatic > Marine >...
GGAACCGTTCCGCAAACAGCTCGGCAAGCGACTGATCCGGCCGCCGGGAAATGCCTCTCATACTGTGATCACCGATTCGTTCGATAACCAGATCCAGCGGAATGTCGAGAAACACCACGGTACCGTTGGTTTTGAGGTGTTCCATGGCTCGATCACTGTAGACCGCGCTGCCCCCTGTACTGATCACCTTGTGCCGGACATCCAGCTTCAGCAGTACCTGCTCCTCAATGCGGCGCAGGGCTTCGTAACCATCCTGGTCTACAATAGTTTGCAGGGTACGACCAGCGTCCTCCTGAATGAGCAGATCGGTGTCGACAAACCCGAGGCCCAGCCGTTTGGCCAGCAGCACACCCACGGTGCTCTTGCCGCTGCCGGGCATACCGATGAGAACGAGGTTGCCTGTGTTGGTCGGGTTAGCCATGATGCTTTTGGACTGCCTCTTCGAAGAGTGAGAACTGGCCAGCAATACGCAGAACGTAACATTTTTCCGACAGAGCGCGCGCTTTATTCCGCCGGACAAGCCCGTATAATTCGGCCAAAGGCGGTTTTGGAGAATAACTGAAACCGGCCATTAACGGCCTCTTTCGCGAGTGAGTAATGACCAACGGCAGATCATTTCTGATCCCATCCATCGCAGCGCTTTTGCTCGTTCTGTCGGCACCCGCCATGGCAGACGGCATCAAGCGTATTGTGCATCCGGATGGCACCGTGGAATTCACCAACGTAAAGAGCGCCAGCCAGCCCAGGGCCTCCTCCGGCAACGATACCGTCTACCGCTACACCGATAACAACGGCGTGGTGGCGTATAGCAGCGTCCAACCCGCCGGTGCCGAGTTCGATGTTATCCGTTTCCACTGCTATGCCTGCGATCCGGAATCCAGCGTCGACTGGCGCAAGACCCCACTGTTCACCAAGCCATTCGATTCCGAGATCCAGACCGCTGCACAGGAGTACGGGGTTGATCCCGCGCTTGTTCGCGCTGTGATTCATGCCGAATCCGCCTTCAATGAAAAGGCCCTTTCCCCGGTGGGAGCCCAGGGGCTGATGCAACTGATGCCGGGCACGGCTGAAGAACTGGGTGTGCGAAATGCATTGGCGGCTGCCGAGAACATCCGTGGCGGTGTGCATTATCTGGCCAAGATGCTCAACCGGTTCAATGGCGACATCCGGCTGGCCACCGCCGCCTACAACGCGGGGCCCGGTGCCGTGAGCCGCTACCAGGGCGTGCCGCCCTACGCCGAAACAAAGGCCTATGTTGAACGGGTTGGCATCCTTCACGAGCGCTACGCTGCGCTTTAGGCCCCTCTGAGGTCCGGGAATCAATGAACTTCAAACGTCTGGAGACCTTTATCTGGGTTGCGACGCTGGGTAGCTTTCGCAAGGCTGCCGAGCACCAGCACACCACCCAGCCGGCCATTTCCAACCGTATCGCGGCTCTTGAAGACGAGCTCGGCGTCAGGCTGTTCGAGCGCGAGTCCGGCCACAGTAAACTTACCAGCAAGGGGCAGGAGCTACTGCCCTATGCCGAGAAGATCGTCTTTATGGCCCAGCAGCTGCGCAAGCGGGCAGACCGTGGGGCCTCGCTGTCAGGTATTCTTCGACTGGGCGTTTCCGAAACTATCGTTCACTCCTGGTTACCGCGTTTTTTCCGGGAACTGCATGAAACGGCCCCCAATCTGGACGTGGAAATCACGGTGGATGTCTCCGGCAACCTCCGATCCGGCTTGCTGGATCGCAGTCTGGATCTGGCCTTTTTGATGGGCCCCGTATCCGAGCCGAAAATTGAGAACCGGGCGCTGTGCAGTTTCCCGCTGATCTGGGTCGCCAGTCCCGAGCTCAATCTTCCGGACCGGCTCCTGGCTCTCAAGGACCTGGCCGAATGGCCCATCATTACCTACGCCCGAAACACCAAACCCTTTGCTGAAATCAGCCAGAAATTCAGCGAGCTGGATGAACTGCCCGCACGTTTCTATTCCTCAAGCTCGCTGGCAGCCTGCCGGCAGCTGACCCTCGACGGCATTGGTATCTCCACGCTTCCACTGAGCGTGATCAAACACGAACTGGAAAGTGGCCGGCTGGTCCAGCTCAACACCTCGTGGACGCCCTCAGAACTCGCCTTCACCGCCTCCTATTCCGGGGCCCCTTTCAACGCGATTGCCGAGCTTGCAGCAAACCTTGGCGTAATGGTTTCAGACGAATACGACCGAACAACACATCACGAAAAGTTATCGCAAGACCTAAAAAACGATAATTAGACTTTTTCACCAGCCGGTATACCCTGAAATTTAGTTGTAAAAGACAATTTCAATCAGGGGTTACCGTCATGCACACCGGTGCGTATTCCGATTTCAAGAACAACCTGCTTGATCAGGCCTCAGAATTACGCGCTCGCATTCGTTCGGGCGACCACACAGCGCCCACAAGTGGCCTGGCCAACAGCCTCTTGCAGGGGAACGTGGTCATCCTGCCGTCCGAATGGGCCGGGGATTTTCTCCTATACTGTCAGAATAACCCGGTCGCCTGCCCCCTGATCGGCATGTCTAAACCCGGGGATCCGGCCCTTCCCGACCTTGGCCACGATCTGGATATCCGGACCGATGTACCTGAATACCAGGTATTCCGGAACGGCGAGCGGGCGGAGAAAGTCACGGACCTCAAAAGCCTCTGGCAGGACGATCTGGTGACCTTTGTCCTGGGTTGCTCGTTCTCGTTTGAAGACGCCCTGATCAGGGCCGGCCTCTCTGTCCGGAACGTGGATGAGGGAAGGAACGTTTCCATGTTCCGCTCGAATATTGCTACGCGGCCCGCGGGCCGGTTCAGCGGCAACATGGTGGTCTCCATGCGCCCGTTCAGCGGTGCGGATGCCATCCGGGCCATACAGATCACAACGCGCCTGCCCAAAGCCCACGGCGCGCCGGTTCATATCGGCGATCCGGCGCTCATTGGCATACAGGACGTTAACCAACCTGACTTTGGAGATCCGGTAACGATCAGGCCGGGCGAGCTTCCGCTGTTCTGGGCCTGCGGGGTTACCCCGCAACTGGCCCTCGAGAACGCGCGCCTGCCTTTCGCAATAACCCACGTACCGGGAAAAATGCTGCTTACCGAGCGGCTGAATGAAGAACTGGCGGTACTCTGAAGCCCCAGTTCCTTTTAAACGATAAAAAAACAGAAACACGGGAGATTCGCTATGTTCAAAAAACTCGCCACAGCCACCCTGGTTACCGGGGCGCTGCTTACCTCAGCCGTTCAGGCCGATCAATGGCACATGCCAACGCCCTACGGCGACGCCAACTTGCCCACCCAGATCGCCTACGGTTTTGCCGAGGACATCAAGAACGGCACCGATGGTGATATCACCATCACCGTTCACTCCGGTGCATCCCTGGTAAAGCACCCGGAAATTCCCCGGGCCGTGAGAACCGGCCAGGTGCAGCTGGGTGAAATCTTCATCGGCATCATGGGCAACACCCATCCGGTGTTCAAACACGACAATATTCCGTTCCTGGCAACCAGCTTCGATGACGCGAAGAAACTCTGGGAGGCCGCCAAGCCGCAAATCGAGAAGCAGCTGGACAAGGAAGGCATGACCTTGCTGTATACCGTGCCCTGGCCAGCCCAGAGCCTGTATACCAAAGCCCCGGTTAACAAGCTAGAAGATCTGGAAGGCCTGAAGATGCGGGCTTACAGCCCCTCTACATCGCGTCTGGCTGACCTGATGAACACCACTCCGACAACCGTTCAGGTGCCCGAGATCCCGCAGGCGTTCAGCACCGGCATCATCGACGCCATGATCACCTCGCCGTCAACGGGCGCAAACGGGCAGGCCTGGGATTACCTTTCCCACTACACCGACATCAAGGCCTGGATTCCCAAGAACGTCGTAGTCGTCAACAAGCGTGCGTTCCGTCGCCTGAGCGATGAGCAGCAACAGGTCATCCTGGATGCGGCCGCGACTGCCGAGGCCAAAGGCTGGGAAGGTGTTCGCAAAACCGCGGCAGAGGACACTGCCACCCTGGCGGAAAATGGCATCACGGTTTCCGAGCCGTCTGATGAACTGATGGCCGAGCTGCAGAAGATCGGCGACATCATGGTGAAAGAGTGGGAACAGGAAGCACCGGAGGAAGTCGGCGCCATCCTGTCCAACTACCGCTAAAAGTTCACTCAACGGAGGCCTCCTGAGTGTTCAGGAGGCTGTTCCGGGAGGCATCCGTTATGAACTCTCTTCGAGAGAAATTTTATCTGGCATCCGGCTACGCTGCTGGTTTCTGCATCGCCCTGATCATGGTCGTTATTCTGGCGCAGATCGTCGGCCGCCTGTTCGGCTTTATCATTCCCTCAGCGGAAGACGTGTCCGGCTGGGCTCTTGCCGCCTCCACCTTCTTCGGTCTTGCCTATACCTTTCATAACGGCGGCCATATCCGCGTCACTCTGGTTATCCAGAAGTGGTCGGCACGGCCGAGATTCTGGCAGGAACTGGTCGTACTTATTTTCGGGTTCGGGCTCGCCTGCTACATGACTTTCTATTGTTGGCATATGGTGTGGGAGTCCTACATCTTCGAGGAGGTGTCCCACGGCTATATCCCAATCCCCATCTGGATACCGCAGGTTCCGGTTGCACTGGGGATGACGGCACTCAACATTGCCATCCTCGACGACCTGGTCGCCGTGATTCGCAAGCGCACACCTTCCTACCAGCAGCATGAAGACGAGCTCAACCTGGAGGAAGTGTAATGGATATCGCATTTCTCTCCATTGTCCTGGCAGTTGCGATGATCCTGATGCTCGCCGTGGGCGTGTGGGTATCCCTGACCCTGGTTGGCATCGGCGTTCTGGGCTTGCTGCTCTCTGGAAACGATCAGATCGGCCTGCTGTTCGCCACGTCCAGTTGGGGCGCCAGTACCAGCTGGTCGCTGACGGCTCTGCCCATGTTCATCTGGATGGGTGAGGTTCTGTTCCGGACACGACTGTCCGAGGATTTGTTCAAGGGGCTGGCCCCCTGGATGGGCGGGCTGCCGGGCAAGCTCCTCCATGTAAACATTCTGAGTTGCGGGATTTTCGCGGCTGTTTCCGGCTCTTCCGCCGCCACTGCTGCAACCATTGGCCGAATGACTCTGCCAGAACTGAAAGCCCAGGGTTACAGCGACAAGATGGCGGTGGGCACCCTGGCCGGCTCCGGTACGCTTGGGCTGTTAATTCCGCCCTCCATTATTCTGATTGTTTATGGCGTGGCCGCAGAGGTTTCCATTGGCCGCCTGTTTATCGCCGGCGCTCTGCCCGGCCTGATGCTGGTCGCCATGTTCATGGGTTACACCATGATCTGGGCCAAGCTTAACAAGGATCAGCTCCCGACCACCAAAAAGGAAAACCTGGCGTTTTCGGTCAAGATCAAAGCCCTGAAGATGCTGCTTCCAATTGTTGGCCTGATCATTTTCGTACTGGGCTCTATTTATAGCGGCTTTGCTACCCCGACCGAGGCCGCTGCCCTGGGCGTGTTCGGCGCCCTGATCATCGCGGCGGCAACCGGCTCACTGAGCATCCAGAGTTTCCGGGACAGCCTGCTGGGCGCGGTGAAAAGCTCCTGCATGATCGGGTTGATCCTGGTCGGCGCGCACTTTCTGACCCTGGCCATGGGCTTCCTCGGCATTCCCAGGGAGCTGGCTGCCTGGATCGGCAGCATGTCCCTGAGCCCATTCGAGCTTCTGATAGGCCTGACGGTGCTGTTCGTCCTCCTCGGCTGTTTCCTCGACGGGATTTCAGTTGTGGTTCTGACTGTCGCCGTTGTCATGCCGATGGTTCAGCAGGCCGGCATCGATTTGCTCTGGTTCGGTATCTTTATTGTACTGGTGGTAGAGATGGCACAGATTACGCCCCCGGTGGGCTTCAACCTGTTCGTCATCCAGGCCCTGACCGGCAAGGACATACTCTATGTGGCCCGGGCAGCCCTGCCGTTCTTCCTGCTGATCATGGCGGCGCTTTTCCTGATCGGCTGGTTCCCGGAGATTGTCACTTACCTGCCGCAGACCATGAGTCGGGGATGATGCAGGCAACAACGTTTTTCGGAGGTACACAATGAAACTCAACTGCGATATGGGTGAAAGCTTCGGCACCTGGACCAAAGGCATGGACTCCGAAGTCATGCCTTACATCGATATGGCCAGTATTGCCTGCGGTTTTCATGCGTCCGACCCACTGACCATGGACCACACCGTCAAACTGGCACTGGCCCAGAACGTGACCATCGGCGCCCACCCCGGCTACCCGGACTTGCTCGGTTTCGGCCGCCGCGACATGGACTGCCGGCCGGACGAGCTCAAGGCCATCCTGGTTTACCAGATGGCCGCGCTGAACGGGATCTGCCAGGTGCACGGCACGTCCATTTCCTACGTGAAGCCCCATGGCGCGCTTTACAACCGGATGATGGTGGATAACACCACCCTGTCCGTGGTGATGTCCGCCGTGCGCTCCTACGCGCCGCAATGCCCGCTGGTGGTTATGGCAACGCCGGAGTGGCAGCAGGTCAAGGACCGGGCAGACGAGTACGGTATCGAGGTCTGGTTCGAGGCGTTCTCTGATCGCGCCTACAGCGACGAGGGCAAACTGGTGAAACGGTCGGTACGCGGTGCCGTCCACGAAACCACCGAAGCCATTGAAGAACAGGTCACCCAGATTATCCGGGACGGCACTGTCACCTCCATTTCGGGCAAACGCATTCCAATCAAAGCCGATACCATCTGCATTCACGGTGACAGCTACCATGCGGTCGATGCGGCGCGGCACATGCGGCAGGTTGTTGAGGCCCTATGAGAATCGAATCGGTCAACGAAAACACCTGCATGGTGTATTTTGGCGACCGGATCGGGGCGGAATCCGCTGGCCTCGTAAAACAGGCCAGTGACAGGCTGCGCCGCGACATGTCAGACCTCGTCATCGATCTGGTGCCATCCTACACCTCGATACTGGTAACCTGGGATCTGGAGCAGGCGGACCGATTTGCCATTACCCGGAGGCTGCGCGCAGCGATAGACGCCGGGGACGATGACACCGCCGAAGGCGACTCATCCCGCGTCGTCGAGCTTCCGGTCTTCTATGACCCCGAGGTAGGCCTGGATCTGGATGACGTCTGCGAATATTCCGGGCTGTCCCGGGACGATGTCATCCGCATCCACAGCGAGCAGACCTATCAGGTCTATGCCATCGGGTTTGCTCCCGGCTTTGCCTACCTGGGAAGCACCGACGAGCGGATTGCCATTCCCCGGAAATCCACCCCGCGGCTGAAAGTACCCACCGGCAGCGTCGGCATTGCAGGTAACCAAACCGCAATCTACCCGAGCTGCACGCCCGGTGGTTGGCAGATCATAGGCCGCACGCCTCAGAAAATGGTGGATTGGGACAGTGACTCCCTGGCACTGGTGCAAGTGGGCGATCAGGTGCGCTTCCGTGCCATCAGCCGGGACGAATTCCTTGACCTGGGAGGCAAGCCCGATGAGCTTTGAAGTTGTCGAGCCAGGAATGCTGGCCCTGATCCAGGATTCCGGCAGGTATGGCTACCAGCATATGGGCGTAACCACCGGGGGGCCCATGGATGAATTCGCCTTCTTCTGGGCAAACCGCCTGCTGGACAATGACCTGAACGCCCCGCAGGTGGAAATCACCTTTGGCAGGTTCAGTCTGCTGGCTCAGGATGATGCCTGCATAGCCATCACCGGGGGTGACTTGGGGGCAAGGATCAATGACCGCGAGATTTCACCCTGGCGGACTCACCGTATCAGCCGCGGCGACCGACTGGATTTCACCGCTCCGGTGAGTGGCCTGCGAGCTTACCTGGCGGTCAGTGGCGGGTTCCGGCCCGCGATGAAGCTCGGCAGTTGCGCGACCGTCAGCCGGGAGGGCTTGGGCGGTCTTGATGGCCAGGGCGCAAAACTGGCAAAGGGCGATAAGCTGGCGTTCGAAAAAAATCCGGCTTTCGTTGAGGCGTTTCTTCCCGGGTCGGAAATCCCCGATTACCGGCAGCACCTGCGTCTGGGTGTCATTCCAGGCTATCAATATCAGAGCTTCCCCGCGGTTCAGCGAATGAAGTTTTTCTCGTGCGATTATGAAATCAGCCAGAATATCGATCGCATGGGTTATCGCCTGAAAGGTGATGCCATCTATTCGGATCTGGACGGGATTGTCTCGGAGGGGATTGCCTATGGGGCTATTCAGGTACCGAAAGACGGTCAGCCCATTGTACTGATGAAAGACCGGCAGACCATTGGCGGCTACCCGAAAATCGGCTGCCTGAGCGCCCTGGATGCGGGCCTTCTGGCCCAGAGGGGGCCGGGGGCATCGGTCAGTTTCTATCTTTCGGACGTTGCCGAGGCCGAAGGCCGCCGGATGCTGTTTAACCAACGGCTGAAAACAGGCGCGCCCGACGTCAGGACTGACTGACGCCGGGCGCGTTTGGTACCGATTGCCGCCGATTATTCGGAGGCGGCAATCAGGCTGGCGTTACCGCCGGCTGCGGTTGTATCGACACACAGGTGACGCTCGATCACAAAACGCTGATCCAGGGTGTGCTCTGTAATCAGCGGCAGTAACGCACCGTCACGCTTGGCCAATGCCTCGCGATAGGGTTTCAGCAAGGACTGAACGCCGCAGCTCACCACCGCATCGAAACCGTCGACGGTTGCCAGGGCGTCCGCCTCCAGCAGACCTTCCACACCGGTAATCGGCAGGCCGGCCTTCGCGGCCTGGTCCACTGTGTCCTGAACACCTGGCGCAATTACCACCACCTTGTTGCCTTGTGACAACGCTGTGCCGGCCTGTTCCAGAGCGGTTTCCTTATCCGGCCCCAGACACAGCACCACGCCACGGGCATGGTTGGACAGGCGGTTGGTTTCACCCGTTGGGCCGGGCAGCGCTTCCACGTGAGCGTCCAGTGGCTCCGGAACGTTCCCAAAGATGGGCCTGATTGCGTCCATGCGAGCTTCAGGCCTGGACGTCTTCAGCTTGTCCAGCTGCCCAATCAGCTTCTGCAGCTGCTTGGCATCCACCTTCTTGGCGTTGGAATCCGCCTCGCGCTCGATCGTTTCACCTTTCAGGAAGCGACGGACGTACTGCGGACCACCAGCTTTGGGGCCGGTACCTGACAGGCCTTCACCCCCGAAAGGCTGGGAGCCCACGATGGCACCGATCTGGTTCCGGTTCACGTAGGTGTTACCGACCTTGATCCGGCTGGAGATGCGCTCGACCCGGCGATCCACACGGCTGTGGATACCAAACGTCAGGCCATAGCCCTTGGCGTTAACGTCGTCCACCACCTTGTCGATGTTCTTCGCCTCAAATGTGGCAACGTGCAGAACCGGTCCGAAAATCTCCTCTTCCATCTCTTCGATACCGCTTACGCTCAGCACCGCGGGCGAAACAAACAGCCCCTTCTCGGGAACCTTCAGCTTCTTCAGCAGCTTGCCGTTGCGCTCGAACTTCTCGCAATGGTCCACGATTTTCTTGCGGGCGTTCTCGTCGATTACTGGCCCCACATCCGTGGACAGCAACCAGGGATCGCCAATTCCCAGCTCTTCCATGGCGCCATAAAGCATTTCCAGGAGACCATCGGCAATGTCCTTCTGCACGTAGAGCATACGCAGGGCCGAACAACGCTGGCCCGCGCTCTGGAACGAAGAAGCCAACACATCACGGACAACCTGCTCCGGCAATGCCGTGGAATCCACGATCATGGCGTTCAGGCCACCGGTTTCTGCAACCAGCGGCGCGTCCGGTGCCATATTCTCGGTCATCACCTTGTTGATACGCTGGGCGGTAGCGGTGGAGCCGGTGAAGCATACGCCGCTGACCCGTGAATCGGAGGTCAGAGCCGCACCCACGGTGGCGCCGGTACCCGGCACCAACTGGATGGCATCCGTCGGGATACCGGCCTCATGCATCAGTTCCACAGCGCGAATTGCCAACAGCGATGTCTGCTCGGCCGGCTTTGCCACCACGGTGTTACCGGCGGCCAGGTTCGCCAGGATCTGCCCGGTGAAAATCGCCAGCGGGAAGTTCCAGGGTGAGATACACACCATCACACCGCGGGCGTCGCCGCTGTCTTTATAACGTATCGCCTCGTTGGCGTAGAACTGGGCAAAGTCCACCGCTTCGCGAACCTCGGCCACGGCGTCTAACAGCGACTTGCCAGCCTCACGGGTGGTCAGGGCGAACAGCTCGTCAACGTTCTCTTCGTAAAGGTCGCCCACCTTGCGAACGCAAGCGGCCCGCTCTTCCGCAGACTTCTCGGACCAGCTCTTGAACGCCGCCGCCGCAGCGGTAATCGCGGTGTCCACATCGGCGTCAGAGGCCTGGGTTACATGGCCAACCAGATCGTCCGGGTCCGCCGGGTTGCGCACTACCTGCACCTCGGTGCCGGCTACCTCGCCGGCAATTACCGGACCGCCCTTCCAGCGGTAGTCCTTGTAGGCGCCGCGGCCCTTCTCGATCTCGTTGACTGTGACCGGATCGGTGATATCCCAGCCCTTGGA
>Ga0102938_10004278_pt1 | contig 10516 bp, 9 predicted proteins | sample SalPonR2_B_D2_MG_FD_84516 | JGI IMG/M metagenome (GOLD analysis project Ga0102938, IMG submission 84516) | Salt pond soil microbial communities from South San Francisco under conditions of wetland restoration - Salt Pond MetaG R2_B_D2_MG | ecosystem: Environmental > Aquatic > Marine > Intertidal...
GCTTGTGATACCATCAAAGCGGGAGGCGGTTATGAAAAAGTTAAGAAATACCTCACTCTGGAAATCCCTCGGTTCATCGGACTACCAGAACCTCTCGGGGGTGATGAGGGAGACATTTGTAAAATCGGTTACAGAATTTTTTGATGAGAAGTTACATGGTATTGATGATGAGCTATTGCTGCTGTGGGGAAAAGATGATGCCGCCACCCCTGCTGATCAGGCACACCGAATGGAGAAAGGCCTCATTAACAGTGCACTTGTTGAAATTGAGGATGCCGGCCACTACGCTTTTTTAGATCAGCCTTCAAAATTCACAGCAATTGCCCGCGCATACCTTGACGGTTAGTTCATATGGCTGCAAAAAACTAAAGTATTCAACAGCCCTATCTTTAGTCCTATGGGTAGAATTTTTAATTCCGCTATTTCATTGAGTCCATAAAACAGAAAAGCCCGTACTCAGTTAAGAGTACGGGCTTTAAAATCACATAAAATGTGTTGCTTATTCGTAAATAAGACTTACAACGTCTGTAGCGCTCAGACCCTTAGGAGTCTCTTCTACATTAAATTCAACGGCTTCGCCGTCTTCTAGACCTTCTTGGAATCCAAGATTTTCTACGTTGTTTCTGTGACAAAAAATGTCTTTTCCGCCTTCATCTGGCTGGATAAAACCGAAGCCTTTTTCTGCGTCAAACCATTTTACTTTACCTGTTTGCTTACTCATAATAGTATATTGTAGAGTTTATACACCTAGGTGTTCATCTAATGAAAAGAAGGGCAATACCGTGTCGTTTCCAAAAAAATTACCGTACCGTTGGTGGGATTATAATTAACATTTACAATATAAGAGATCTTCAAACCAATCCCTAAAAGGACCGTAAGATTTTTGAGTTGCGTACCTCTGTCTTTTAAAAAAGGGAGCCTGACATTTATCAGCTCCCAATTATCAACTCTGGCCGGCGTAACTTGCGAGCTTATGTAAAAGCACCTTTTCGAAAGCTGGTGCAATTACCTTCCTCTTTACCATTCTTTTTACAGTCTTCTTCGTTTTCGAAGCCTTGTTTAGAGAATGCTTCAATATCACCTTTTTTATTTTGTCTTCTCCATCGCCACTCGCCCTTCACATCTTTATAAAGTTGACACTTTGGCATTATTAACTCCTTTGGGATTGTATGTTCATATTTCTCAACCTGTCTAAGGCCAAATTTTCGTCGGATCAATTCGGCAATGAATTAAATGTTACATTCATATACCGTATTGTTTCTATCCTTATAAATACAAAATCATTTGGGTATTTATCAACTTTCCTCTAAAATTGTTCATACAACAGATTTTCACGTATTTTCCTTTTCCCGGTCGGTTATTTACTGAGAACCGGTTTTAACTGATAACAGATGAGCACATGGACCAAAAAAACACCGACAAACTTGCGATTCTGATAGATGCTGACAACGCGCAACCGTCAATAACCGAGAACCTTCTGGCTGAAATAGCAAAATACGGTATCGCTAACGTAAAGCGTATATATGGTGACTGGACCCAGCCTCAACTTCGCGGGTGGAAAGATCTTCTGCTTCAGCACTCTATACAGCCTATCCAGCAATTTGGATACACAAAAGGGAAAAACGCCACCGACAGCGCTCTTATTATTGATGCGATGGACTTGCTGTATACCGGGAGTTTTGATGGCTTTTGCCTTGTAAGCAGCGACAGCGATTTCACTAAGCTTGCTGCCCGTATTCGGGAATCAGGCCTGACCGTGTATGGTTTTGGGGAAAAGAAAACACCTGACGCGTTTGTGGCTGCGTGTGACAAATTCATCTATACGGAAGTTCTGAAAGTGGATGAGGATGAAATCACACGCAAGAAACGTCAACCAATTAACGAATTAAAGCAGGATACAAAACTGGTAAACCTGGTACGTAATGCTGTAGAGGCGTCATCAGATGAGAGCGGATGGGCGCATCTCGCACCGGTAGGCAGCAACATCGCAAAACAATCTCCCGGGTTTGATCCGCGTAACTATGGATTTCAGAAACTCGGTGAGCTTGTTAAAGCAATGAACCTCTTTGAAATTGAAGAGCGATCGGTTGGTGAAGGCCAATCGAAAGCCATTTATGTTAAAGACAAGCGCAAATAAGTGTGGCGGATAAAGTCTTTCTATTTTAAAGGTATCGTTCCCCGTATCTCTTTTACACGTTTCAGGAAGCCCTGGTTTATCTAATTTCCCCCCGCCACTACCTGTCTTCCATCACTTCGGAATAGGCGGCCTTTACTTTACGGCCGGCAAGGGCTTCACTTACGTTAAAGAGGTGGTCCCCAATCTTCTCCATTCGATTCATGTAATCGAGGTATATAAATCCGGCTTTGTTCGAGTATGAGTTATCTTCGAGCCGTTTGTAATGTTTTTCCAGAAGTTCATCTCTCATTGAGTTAATCTTTTTCTCAATTTCGATCGCCTTTTGAAGGTTAAACTCACCATTATTCTGGCTAAGATTTTTACGTACGAGACGGATAGATTCGTGCAATAGATCAAGCATCTTTGCAATTTCACCACTGGCATCTTCCGGAAGCTTAATATCATTGTTTTGCATCTCCTCGAACGTCTTCGACATTTGAAAGTAAATATCGCCCACGCGCTCCATATCGTTGATCATGCTGTGCATGGCCCTGATTTTACGTGTGGCAGAATCTGAGAGATTGAACTTGGATATTTTGGTGAGATACTCGGCAATTTCCAGCTCAATATTGTCTGTTATCTGCTCCCGTTTTTTGATTTTTTTCAAGAATTTCTCGTGCTTTTTTTGCTTCTTGAAGAATAACCCCTGGAAACTGAAATGCATTTTCTCGAGCAGTTTGGCAAACAGCTGTATCTCTTTCTGTGCCTGCTCAATAGACATTTCCGCAGACGACATTAACCCCGATGAAATATACTGCAGCCGGAATTTGCTATCTGACGACGTTTTTTCCTTTTGCATCCGCTCTACAAATTTAATGATTTGAGGCACGAAGCCAACCATCAGGAGTACGTTTATAATGTTGAACGCCGTATGAAAAAGAGACAGTGCAAGCGTTGCATTGGCCCTCTCAAGTTCACTGTTTGCTACCAGAACGGATCCCATTTCCGGTGAAAAGAAACTCATCACCTGGTCAATTCCCATTAAAAACGGCTGCAGGAGCAATAGCATCCACACCACCCCAAACACATTGAATATAAAGTGAAACCGCGCGGCCCGCTTTGCATAAACATTTCCTACGATAGCGGCAATATTGGCAGTAACCGTGGTTCCGATATTCTCGCCCAGCACCATGGCTGCCGCAATTGGGAAGTCTATCCAGCCCTGGAAAAGCATGACAAGCGTAATGGCTGTTGATGCCGACGATGACTGTGTGATAAGCGTCAGCAGTGTTCCGACAATCACAAAAATAATAATAGAAAGGAATCCAAACTCCGTGAAGGAGTCTACAAACATAAACATCTCAGGATTATCGCTGATATTCGGCACACCGTTCTTGATAAAATCGAGACCTATAAACAAGATACCGAATCCGATCATGGCTTCTGCGAGATTTTGCAGCTTCTCTTTGCCAAAAAACATGAATGGGAAAAATATACCGATAAGCATAACAGCAATGGGCGTTATCTGCATTTTAAACCCGAATATCGATACCATCCAGGCGGTTACGGTGGTCCCGATGTTTGCACCCATTATCACACCGGTAGACTCTAGAAATGTGATAAGCCCGGCATTTACAAAACTCACAACCATCACCGTTGTAGTACTGGATGATTGTGTAATTGTGGTGGCACCAAACCCTGTTAAAATACCCCGAAACCGGGTGGTGGTCATCCCTTTAAGTATAGCTCTGAGTTTACTGCCCGCAACTTTTTGGAGCCCGTCGCTGAAAACTTTCATTCCATAAATGAAAACCCCGAGAGAACCGATGAGCTGTAAAAAATCAAAAAATGTATAGTTCATACAATCTTGTTTATTTCAACGCAGATTTGACTGTGTGCTGATCAAGTCATCTGAAAATTTTTTAGACTAGCAATATAAAATATGTTCAGCTTTAATTAAGGAGAATCCGTTAAAATCCGTGTTAAGAAATTGTTAAGCTACCGGATATGCCGTCTTGAACTTTAAAACCCCCAAATCCGACCGGGATCAAATCCAAAAAAATCGGTCAACATACGATAGGCTGAACCATATGCTGTTTGAAACCTTCTTGGTGATTCGATAAACGCCTCCAGCGTAACTGCAAAGCACTCGGCGGGATTGGTAGCCCCATACAGGTCCAGCGGGTGATCGGATCGCCCGAACCTTTCGGCATTCATCAGGTCTCGATAGATTTTGGCAAGTTCACGGGTCCACTCATCATTCTGCAATGGTTTCCCATCAAGAGTGATGCCGGCAGAAAGACCATACTGATCATCCAGCTGGTGCGCGAATTCATGGATGATCAAATTGTGGCCGTTATCCCTGTTCATCGCAGAGTTACGTATGTCGTTCCACGAAAGCACGATGCTTCCCGAATCCCATGATTCGCCCTGACGCCTTTCAGATCCTTCGGACACCACGCCTCCCTCATGCATCTGGTATACAGGTGCAACATAATCATCAGGATAGACGAGTATTGCCCCCAGGTCACTGTAGTAGTCAGATGGCTTCTCCATGATCAGCAGGCCGGCATAGGCAACTATCACACACCGCATTTCATCTGTAACAGTTAAACCGCCGCACCCTTCAAAAATTTTCTCATCCAGCAAAACACTCATGCGTTTTTCCAGGTTTCTTTTTTGTGATGCGTTTAAATGTCTGTAGAATGGGACGGATGTCACCAGCTGATCCTTATAGGTCTGCCGCAGCGGTCGGCGGACTGATAAATAGCGCTTTATGGATCTAATGAAAGGCATAACCCATTTCTAATCAGGACGTTAAATAAAAGGTAAATTAAACCACCGGGGCCAGCTCATCTTTTTTGGTGAAGGTTAGGCTGAAAGTAGATCCATTTTCATTTGAATCAAATTTATAGGAGCCAAACAGCTGTTGCGACAGTGTTTTTATGAGCTGCATACCAAGCGTTTTTGTTGATTCAGGGTCAAAATTTTCCGGCAGACCTACCCCGTCATCCTCTATGGTGATGGTTACCGTTTCCCCGGTCTGATTCAGATGCGTTATGACGACGCCCTTATCTCTTCCCTTAAAACCGTGCTTAATGATGTTTGTGACCACTTCGTTAATAATCAAAGAGCATGGAATTGCCTGATTCACGCTAAGCCGTACCTCCTCACAATCAAAAGAGAGCGAGATATCTGCCGACAGTTGCATTGTACCTGTAACTTCGCTCACCAGCATCGTCAGGTTGTGTGCAAAATCGAGATTCGCAAAATCTTCTGTCTTATAGAGATGCTCATGGATTCCCGCCATCGATTTAATCCGAAGCACGCTTTCCAGCAGCTCGCTCTGAACATCCGCACTTTCGGACTCCATTGCCTGTAGCTGCATAAGACTGGCAACCACGGCCAGGTTATTTTTTACCCTGTGATGGATCTCTGCAAGCAACGTATCCTTTTCACGCAGGCTATCCCGGATTTTATTCTGGGCTTTTTTCCGTTTGGTAATATCTGTAAGAGACCCCGCCATAGATACTGTTTTTCCATCTTTTACTACAGGCGCCTCATTTACCTCAACCCATATCTTTTCGCCGTCTGCCCGAATCAGTTCAAGCTCAAAGGGTAGCTGTGGATTGCCCGTATCTATTGCCCTCTGGGTTTGGGCAAGTCCTTTTTCATTATCCGGATGATCGGTAACAAATTCCGTCCACCGGCGTTTTGCCTCTTCTGGTGGATACCCCAGAAAATCGACAGACTGCGGGCTTAGATAGGTTAAATTGTGATACTCATCGTGTGTGTAAAAAAGATTCGTACTGTGCTCAATAATTTCACGCAGCTTTTGCTTGGTCTCCTGCAGCCGTGCTTCCGTCTCTTTAATTTCTGTGATGTCGGTACCTATACCGCCCACAGCATTTTCAAGGCCCGAAATACCCTTTAACGGAAATTTATTCACCATATAGTGACGCGGCCCGATAGCTGTGTCAATGAATTCTTCAAAAATCACCTGCTTATTTCGGCTGACAACTGACCGGTCAGAAGAAATCATCTCGTTAGCTTCTGTCTCATTGAAAAAATCATGCAGCGATTTTCCAATGACATTTTCGCTACTGAGGCCGAAAATAGATTTCCACTGCTTGTTAACGAACAAAATGTTGCCACTATCATCCCTTACCCAAACCGCAACTTCGGTCTGCTGGGTTATGGCCTCAAGCAGTCGTTTATTCTTTTCTGATTCCCGTTCGGCCAGCTTCCTCTGATCAATATCCTGCACTACTCCATATAGCTTAACACATTTCCCGTTCTTAAACTCTGCGCGCCCGGTATCCCTAATCCATTTTTTATCACCTTTTAAAGTCTTAATTCTCAGCTCTATATCATACGGTTCACCTGTAATCTGAGCACGATCAACAGCCTTCATCAGCTTTTCCCTGGAGTCTACATCGAAAAGAATGTCCATGGCCATTTTTTCATCAGGTATTTGGTTGTCACTCACTCCAAATATCTCTTTGGTTATTGGCGACCAGCTGTAACTGCCGGTTTCCAGATCCATTTCCCACGTGCCGATCCTCGCCTGGCGGTAAGTATTTTGGAGCTGTTTCTCCATGTCACGCCTTTCAAATATATTTCGAAACTGAAAAAGAATCGGCTCCAACAGTGTCAGTTCATCAAACGTCCACTCCCTGCCGCTCTTGCAGTCATCAAACCTGATCATCCCATAAAGCGTGTTGCTGCTTTTAACCGGTAAAATCAGTATTGAATGAGAGTTATCTGCCTGCATCAGCATTTTCATGGATCCATTAGGCTGGTCATCAAGGCGCGACTGGAAAGGTTTGTTTGCCTCAAGATTTTTAAAAAGAAAATTGTACTTACGTTTGGGAAGAAACGAAAATGAATGATCTGATACAGACGTTTGAGCTTGGTGCCCGGAATTCCACTCTACTACGGAAGCTAGTCCCGGCTCTGCTGTTTCAGTATGAAATTTAAACTCGTAGAATCGAATTGAATCTGCGTCAATCCCCTCCGCAATCTTTTTAAAACAAGATTTTATCCCATTCTTCCATCTATCGCCCTGCATTTGCAGCATACCGATATTTGATAAATCCTGAACAATATCATTGTAATCAAAAGAGGTCTCGTAAGATGAGATTATCTCCAGCAGCTTTTTTTGCTCTGAGGGCTTAAGTACTTCTTTATTCTGAATTCTATCTTTCAGATGTTCAATTGTCGGGCTGTTCATAAAGGCAATGCAGCTGAAAGTGCGAGAGTTATATTAGGGATTTGATTATCGAGTATAGCGATTCCTTCATCACAATTCATTAGCGCTGCCGTTTAAATTTGATCATTGAATTCATACCAATAGTAATTTATAGCTTTGCAAGTATTATTCCACCGGATAAATCGGCCGCAGGGAGTTTCTTTCCACCCGGATGTTGTGCAGGTAAATATCTCATATTACCCTGACTGCAGTTTTAACTTTAAAAAAGAGGCGGCGATTGTCTGTATATGATGCCATTACCACATGTCAATTTTTACTACCGCAATGCCGGATTCAGATTCGGCATCTCATGCCTTTTATTGGGATTGGAATTGAAGACATATAGCCCGTATTTTATTGATATTGAATGAGTTAACTTTTTATAGCCGTAAAATAATATTATTTGAACAGGTTAAATATCTTAAGAGGCTTTCAAATACACATCCGTCGGTTTTTATACAAACCAATGGATGTCTCTAACCAGCTGGCCCGCACTTAAAGCGTGCAGACGGGCGGCTATGCAAAGCCCTCTCAGAGTATTTTGAATTCTATTTCATTATCGGCAGAATATGTGCCAATCTATAGAATCAAAATGTTAACGTGAAGAGAATCTTATCTATGGCTTCAGAGATTCAAAATAAAGGAGAGTTAGAACGCACCTTAAGTCTGGGTGCTGCATTATCCATTGGGGTTGGCACAATGGTAGGTGCAGGAATCTTTGTATTCCCCGGCCTCGCAGGCGGAGCTGCCGGTCCTGCGGCAATTATTTCATTTCTGATAGCCGGATGTATTGCTCTGATTGTTGCGTTCTGTACGTCAGAACTTGCCACTGCGATGCCTCAAAGCGGGGGCGGTTACTATTTTACGTCGCGTACGTTTGGCCCATTTACCGGTACGCTGGTTGGTATAGGCCAATGCGTTGGGTTGGTTTTCGCAAGTTCATTCTATCTTGCCGGATTTGGAGAATATAGCCACGACTTATTACATGAGTTGGGATTTACGCTGGGAGATCCGGTCACCCTTATCGCCCTTGGAACAGCACTGATTTTAACTCTCATCAATATATTTGGAACAGAAAAAGCGGGTGAATTTCAAAATACGGTTGTAACCGGACTCGCAGGTATTTTGTTTGTGATGTTTACCTATGGTACATTGAGTGCTGTCGGAGTTATTGGCAGAACACAATTGCCCACGCCTTTTGCCCCATACGGTGCAGCCCCCGTTTTCACAACTACAGCACTGATTTTCACCTCTTACCTTGGCTTTGTTCAAATAGCCACAGTGGCCGGTGAGATCAAAAGCCCCTCCACCAATTTGCCAAAAGCATTAATCGGCAGCGTTTTGATTGTTACATTTTTGTATGTCCTGGCCATCTTTGTGAGTACAAGTGTATTAAGCAGCGAAGAGATGGCATCTCTTGGCGAGACGGCAATGATTGAAGTAGCGCGGTCGCTCTTAGGAAACCTAGGCGGACTTGCCGTGATGGGGGCAGGGCTTTTAGCAACCCTTTCGAGTGCCAACGCCTCAATATTGAGTTCCTCCCGTGCAATTTTTGCACTGAGCGACGACGACCTCATATCAGGTAAAGTTAGCAAAGTAAACGAGCGTTTTGGAACACCACACGTAGCTCTCCTGATTGTTGGTATCTCTATTGCAGGCTTGTCGCTCATCCGAAATATTGAAGTTCTCGCCGAGGTGGCCTCCCTTCTGCATCTGGTTCTTTACGGGACGATTTGCCTGGCTTTGATTTCTCTCCGGAGAAAAAACCCCGCCTGGTACGCACCTGCATTCAGAGTTTTTGGCTCTCCATATCTGCCCGCTTTTGGAGCTTTGGTATGCTTCGGACTTATATTTTTAATGAAACCCATTTCAATCATAATAGGCGGATCGGTTCTGGCATTATCTTCTGTCTGGTACTTTACATATACAAAAGATATCATGTTGGCTGATCCTGAACCACCATATATAGAACCAGCTATGAGAAAATCACGCATATTGATACCGATCGATTTATCGGACCCCAAATCTGTACCTACTACAATTCTCAAATCTTTTGAGAACCTGGAGCTGGTTGTTTTAGGCTATAAAAAAGTAACCGATCAGAGCAGTCCTAAGCAATCTAGAGAAGAATTAAGCGACGATGTACAAGAAGCCTTTGAGGAGATAACCAACACCATTGATGACCATGGATTCAGTGTTGACGACAATGTGGTTTTTACCCGTGACCTGGCAGAAAGCATTGACCGCTATATCAGCAAAAAAGAGTGTAATGCAGTTTTGACTGTTAAGCCTGTTGAAAAAATTCAGCGGCTGCTTGTCCCTGTTTATTCTGCAGATCAGCTTACCAAAGCATTTTCTACACTTGTTTACGAGATTGGCTCCGTATCTTCCATGCCTGTAACAGTCGTTAATATGACCAGTGAAGAAGAGGGCGCTGAGGATGTTGATGAAACAGAAAATCTTGCATATAAGGCCGTGGCACTATTAAAAGAAGCCGGGTTAGATGAAGATCAGATCAATTCAAAAAGCGTTGAAGTTGAGGATGTAACGAAAGCCGTCAACCAACTCGCAGATGAAGATGATTTAGTAATCCTTGGAGAAGCCGGTGCCGATGACCGCGAAAGTTTTTTTAACACAATACACAATAATATTGCAGAGACGCTTACCTGTCCCATTCTGACAGTGGTAAGGCCCAAGGATCAAAAAGATGATTCTGAAAGTGAGTAAGACACCTAGGTTTTAATTTAGTTTCCGGAGGGCTTTGCATTACCACCCGTCTGCACGCTTTATGTGCGACGGGTTAGGAACACCCATCGGCCGGCCCAAAGGGATTCCTTCGGAATAAATACAACCGACTGATGGGTATATCAAAGCCTCCTTCCGGTGATTTTTGATGCGATTCTAAGACCAAGCATTTTCCAGACAGAGCTCAATTCTTATCCGTTGATAAGTATTTAAAAACAAGGAACACATCAACGACTGGTATTTGCCATGAAGCAGGCTGCCAATACAGTTTTCAGGATCTCAGGAGAAAAGATTCCAGGTGTAATAAACAGCTTGCTTCCAGGGACTATTTTACAAGCATCATTTTGCGGGTGGCCGTTGCCCCAGGTGCCTCGAGACGGTAAAGGTAGACACCGCTTGAAAGC
>Ga0102938_10004280_pt1 | contig 10513 bp, 10 predicted proteins | sample SalPonR2_B_D2_MG_FD_84516 | JGI IMG/M metagenome (GOLD analysis project Ga0102938, IMG submission 84516) | Salt pond soil microbial communities from South San Francisco under conditions of wetland restoration - Salt Pond MetaG R2_B_D2_MG | ecosystem: Environmental > Aquatic > Marine >...
AACTGCGCAAGCGCCTGCGCACAGGCCTGCCCCAAGGCCCCAAGCCCAAGGATCGTCACCGGGCGATCGCAGGCCAGCGGCGGTATGTCCTTGCGCCATACCCCATCCTGATTGAGCACATGCAAATCGGTGTTGAGGTGATGGCGCAAGGTGTGGCCGGTGACCCATTCCATCATGCCGCGGGTCAGGCCTTGGTCAACCATGCGTGCCAAGGGCTGCGTCAGGGTCGGGTTGCCAACCACGTCCTCCACCCCGGCCCAAAGGTTAAGCACCGCTTTTGTGCGGGTATAGGGCGTGAAATCCTGAACCTCGCTATTGGGGGCGTAGACGATGTAATCCACCTGCTCGGCGGGCATATCCATCGCCAATCGCGCCTTTACCCCGGCGTCGGACAGGGCGTTTCTTAGCGGGGTTTCGTAAGCGTCCCACCGATCGGGGCGGGCGGCAAACAATACATTGACGGGCATCAGTCTTACCTTGGTTTGTGGATATGGGCGCTTTGGATCAGGCCAAAGCCGATCATCAGAACCAGCATGGCCGATCCGCCATAACTGACCAACGGCAGCGGAACACCCACCACCGGCGCAAGCCCCATGACCATCGACATATTTACAGCGAAGAACAAGAAGAACGTGACCGCGACGCCAATGGTCAGCAAGGACGAAAACCTGTCGCGGTTGCTAAGGGCTGTCGCCACGCAGAACACAAGGATCAGCGTATAAAGCCCCAGCAACGAAACGCCGCCAACAAATCCGAATTCCTCGGCCAGCGTGGTGAATATGAAATCGGTATGCTTTTCCGGCAAAAAGTTCAGCCGCGATTGCGTGCCCTGCATGAAACCGCGCCCCGTCCAGCCGCCGGACCCAAGGGCAATCTTGGATTGCGTGATGTGATAGCCTGCCCCCAACGGATCTGACGATGGGTCAAGAAACGTGTCAATCCGGCGGTATTGGTAATTGGCCAGCAACTGCCAATCGGTGCCGCGACTTTGAAAAACGGCGGTGACCAGCGAAACGCCAAAGGCGATGACGGCGGCGAAATAGGCCCAATGCACCCCGGCCACGAACATCATCACACCGCCGCCGGTCAGCAGCAAAATCGCAGTTCCAAGATCGGGCTGGCCCAATACCAGTGCGACAGGCAGCAGGATCATGGCAATCGGGGCCATGACCCAGACCGGGCGCGAGACGCGGTTCATCGGCAACCAGTCGTAATAGGCCGCCAAGATCATGATCAGGCAGATTTTCATAAGCTCTGATGGCTGAAGACGCATAAAGCCCAGATCAATCCAGCGTTGCGCCCCCATTCCGACAGTTCCGAAAAACTCGACCGCCAGCAGCAACAGCACCGAAGTGCCATAAGCCACAACCGCCATGTTGCGCCAGAACCAGATTGGGATCATCGCGACGATCAGCATTATAGCAAAGCCAAGGGCATAGCGTTTCATTTGCGGTTCGGCCCAAGGCGAAAACGAACCGCCCGCGACCGAATACAGCATGAGAAATCCAACCCCGGCGACGGCGGTTATCAAGAGCGCCAGCGGCCAGTTCAAAAACAAGATCTTGCGCAGCCCGCTTGGTGTGCTTTTGACCGTATATTCAAGATAGCTCATGCGCGGTCGCTCTCGTCTCGGTCATCCGCGGGGCGGGTGCGGCGCAGGCGCTCTTGCTGCGATTGAATGCGGCCACGGTCCTTTGCGGGATAGGCGGTAAGGGGGGGATCCTCGCCATAAAGGGCCTGCAGGGTGATATCTCGTGCAATCGGGGCCGCTGCGGTTGATCCGCCGCCACCATGTTCGACCACGACAGCCACGGCGATCTTGGGGGCATCGTAGGGCGCGAAATTGACAAACAATGCGTGATCACGCCGTTCCCACGGCAAATCCGAGTTGCGGGTCACGCCGCGCGCGCGCTCGGCAGCGGTGATGTTGCGAACTTGGCTGGTGCCGGTCTTGCCGGCCATGCGAAACGCGTCTTCGATGATGCGGCTGGAATAGGCGGTACCGCGACGATTGTTCGACACCGCATGCATGGCTTTGCGCACCTCGCGCAGATTGTTTTCGTTCAACCCAAGGCTTTCGCCATGGCCGGTGGGTTGTTCCACCCCGTCAATGGATTTGATCAGGCGTGGGGTGATGCTGCGGTTGGTGGCCAGCCGCGCCGTCATGATGGCAAGCTGAAGTGGCGAGCTTAGAACAAAGCCCTGACCGATCGAGGCGTTCACGCTGTCGCCAATCACCCAGCTTTCGCCTTTGTTGATCAGCTTCCAATCCTTGGTCGGCGTCAGTCCGGCCGCAACCGAGGTTAACGGCAGATCGTGGGCAATTCCCAGTCCAAGGCGCTTTGCCATCGCGCTGATGTTCTCGATGCCGACCCGGAGCGCCATTTCGTAATAATATACATCGCAACTGTCGCGCAGGGATCGGTGCAGATCGACATTGCCATGCCCGCCACGTTTCCAGCAGTGAAACCTGCGGCCGCTGACCTCAAGGTGGCCGGGGCAGTAAACGGTTTCACCCGGATCGAGCAGCCCCGCCTCAAGTGCCGCAAGGGCGGTGACCATCTTGAAGGTCGACCCCGGCGGATAGATGCCCTGCACTGCCTTGTTGGGCAGCGGGCGGTATTTGTTGTCCAGCAAGGCCTTGTATTCATTGACCGAAATTCCGCGCACAAACAGGTTTGGGTCAAAGCTGGGCGATGAGGCGCAAGCCAGCAGATCGCCTGTTTCACAGTCGATCACAACGGCAGCGGCGCTTTCTTCGGCCAGTCGGGCGTGGATGTAGGATTGCAACTCGTTGTCGACGGTGATTTGCAGGTCGGTCCCGGCCTGCCCCTCGCGCCGGTCCAACTCGCGCATAATGCGCCCCGAGGCGTTGACCTCGACCCGCTTGTTGCCGGCCTTGCCGCGCAACAGGTCTTCGCGCTGCGCCTCAAGCCCGATCTTGCCGATCTGAAAACGTGGGATCAAAAGCAATTGGTCCGGGGCATCTATGCGTTCAAGGTCGCGTTTGCTGACAGGCCCGACATAGCCAACCAGATGCGCGTAATCTGCGCCGCGCGGATACCGCCGCGACAGGCCGACCTCGGGGGTGATCCCCGGCAGGGCGGGGGTGTTCGCGGCCACCCGGCTGATATCGCCCCAACTGACGCGGTCGGCCACCGTCACGGGTGTATCGCCGCGCAGTTCGCTGAGGTCACGGCGGGCGCGGTCCAGCTCGTCCGGGTCCAGTTCGACCAGTTTTGCCAATCGCGCGATCACCGCGTCAACATCGCCAGCCTCTTCGCGGACCATGGTAATCCGGTAGCTTGGCACGTTTTCGGCGACGACGGCGCCGTTCCGGTCGAATATGCGGCCGCGTGCCGGGGGGATCAGCCGGATTTTGATCCGGTTTTCCTCGGCGAGCAGGCGAAACTGATCGGCTTGGTCGACTTGCATGAACCGCATGCGCAGACCCAACACGCCGATAAACGCCGCCTGCGCCCCGCCAAGGATCATGGCGCGCCGTGTGATCCGGCGCAGGCTTTCGGCATTGTCACGGGGCAAGCGTTTCATGGGCGGCCTCCAAGGGCGTCAACGTCACCGGGCGCAATTTTGCGGACCCGTAACACCACCTGCGAGACCACTGCGACGATTGGATAAATCAGCAGCGTCGCAATGAATTGCATCAAGCTTAATCCAAGAGGAGCCTGATCGACCAAAAGCACCGCCAAGATAAGCCTGTAACCAAGTGTCAGGGCAATGAGGGTTGTCGCCACGTTCAGCCACTCCATGGCGAATGTCAGATCCCTGAGGCCTGCCTCGCGGGTGCGCAGGGTTTGCGACGCGATCACCACAAGGGCCGACCACAGGCCGGGGGGGCGTTGAAACAGCAAATCCGCCAATAGAAACACAGCCGCAATCAATAGCGGCGGCACGTAATCGGGCCGACGCAAGACCCAAGCAAAGGTCAGGGCCAGCATCACATCCGGGCCCGCCCATCCGCGAGGAAGCGTATCAAGCGGCAAAAGGTGTAGAAAAATCAAACTCATGCACAACATCAGATAAAGCGCGCGCATGCCCCATCTATTGGGTGTTCGCAGCTCAGCCATTGCCGGCCTCGCGTGGGATCATGTTCTCGGGGGCTGGATGGCCCGAACTGTCAGGCAATGCCTTGGGCGCGATCAAGCGGCCTGGCTGGTCCAGTTTCTCGTTGCTGTAACTGCGCAAGACGCGCAGAAATTCCAGCCGTTCGTAATCCGCAGACAGCCGAACCCGCATGCGACCGCCGGGATCTTGGGCCACTTGCCCCACCAACAAACCCGCCGGAAAGACATTGCCATCGCCCGATGTCATTACGCGATCTCCGGGGCGGATTGTTTCAGGGGCTTCGATAAAATCAACAAACGGCGCGGCGGTGTTGTCACCGATCAACAGGGCGCGTTGTCCCGAGGGTTGGATCGTCACCGGCACCCGGCTGGAGGTATCCGTCAGCAGTACGACCCTTGCGGTGTTGTTGCCAACGCCTGATATGCGGCCGACCAGCCCAAGCCCGTCCATCGCCGCCCAACCATCCATTATGCCATCACGACTGCCCACATTGATCAAAACCGATTGCCGAAAGGGTGAGCCGCTGTCGGCCATGACAACACCGGTGACATAGGTCAGGCGCGGATCAAGCTGCACATTGTTCAAATCCAGCAGGCGGGCGTTTTCCTGTTCCAATTGCAACGCGGCTTCTTTCCACGCTTTCATTTGCTGCAATTCGCGGCGCAATTCCTGATTTTGCCGATAGATGCGCTGATAGCTTTGGAAATCACGCATGATGTTCACGGTCGCTGTCACCGGCGCCATGGCCCAGTCAAAACTGGGCACGACATGGTCGACCACTTGGGCGCGAAAGCGTTCGACGCGCGGGCTGTCAATCCGCCACAGCAGAAACAGGCCAAGCAGGCACAACAAAACCACACCCAGCAACAACCGCTTAAGCGGGCCGGTGAAGTCCTCGGACTGTGCGCGGTCCTTTGCCAATCGTGTCCCCTTTTAGGAAAAGGGTGGTGGGTTCAGCTGTCGTAGTCAATCGCGTGGCGCAGCTGTTTTTCAAACTCCAGCGCCTTGCCAGTGCCAAGAGCAACGCAATTCAGACTGTCATCGGCGATTGAGACGGCCAGCCCGGTTTGCTCGCGCAAGGCCAAGTCCAGATCGCCCAACAACGCGCCACCGCCGGTCAGCATGACGCCACGATCAACGATATCAGCGGCCAGATCAGGTGGGGTCGCCTCCAATGCGGTCATGACGGCTTCGCAAATCGCCTGAACGGGTTCGGACAAGGCCTCGGCGACTTGCGCCTGACTGATTTCTGTTTCCTTGGGCACGCCGTTCAGCAGGTCGCGCCCGCGGATCTGCATCGAGGTGCCGCGCCCGTCATCGGGCATACGCGCGGTGCCGATCGAGGTTTTGATGCGTTCGGCGGTGGCTTCGCCGACCAATAGGTTTTGCTGGCGGCGCAGATAGTTGATGATCGCCTCGTCCATGCGGTCACCGCCCACCCGGACCGAGCGCGCATAGACAATGTCGCCCAACGACAGAACTGCCACCTCGGTTGTGCCGCCGCCGATATCCACCACCATCGACCCGGTCGGATCGGTGATCGGCATGCCCGCGCCGATGGCAGCGGCAATCGGTTCGGCAATCAGGCCCGCGCGCCGCGCGCCCGCCGACAACACTGATTGACGAATGGCGCGTTTTTCAACGGGTGTCGCGCCGTGCGGAACACAAACGATGATCTTTGGCTTTGAAAAGGTCGACCGCTTGTGCACCTTGCGAATGAAGTGCTTGATCATGGCCTCGGCGGTGTCGAAATCAGCGATGACCCCTTCGCGCATCGGGCGGATCGCCTCGATGCTGCCGGGTGTCCGGCCCAGCATCAGCTTGGCGTCTTCGCCCACCGCCAGCACCTTTTTGACCCCGTCTTTGACGTGGTAGGCCACGACCGAGGGTTCCGACAGGATGATGCCGCGCCCTTTCACATAGACCAGCGTGTTCGCAGTCCCCAGGTCAATGGCCATATCAGAAGAGAAAAGACCCGGGATGTTTTGAAAGATTGGCATTGGCGCATTCGTCCTGTCATCGAATAGATACTCGGGCCCGCGACTCGACTGTCCTGACCAGTTGCTCTTATAGAACGGGGCCACCACCGGTTAAAGGGCCACTTTTGATGGCTAAGCGTCAATCTGCCGGGATAAAAATGGTGCTGCTGGAGAGAATCGAACTCTCGACCTCTCCCTTACCAAGGGAGTGCTCTACCTCTGAGCTACAGCAGCACATCGTGGCGCGCTGATTAGACGCTTATCTTGACCGGTGCAAGCGTAATCTGGACGCTTTTTTGCGCCTGCTGTAGAGAAGGGGAATGAAAGAAAAACAACCCGGCAAAAAGCCCGACAAAAAGGCATCGGACCGTGAGGATCGTCTAAAGGCGGCCTTGAAGGCAAATCTTGCGCGCCGTAAGGCGCAAATGCGCGGTCGCACACCGGATGATACGGCAGGCCCCTCCAAGGACAAGGACTAGAGCAGATGGATTCGATTATCGTGACGGGCAATGGCCCACTCAGTGGCCAGATACCCATTGCAGGGGCCAAGAATGCCTGCCTGACCCTGATGCCCGCCACCTTGTTAAGCGAAGAGCCGCTGACGCTGACCAACGCGCCCCGGCTGAGCGACATCAAAACCATGTCGGCGTTGCTGCAATCACTGGGCGCAGAGGTGACGCAGTTACAGGATGGTCAGGTTCTGGCCATGTCCAGCCATGCCTTGGACAATCACGTGGCCGATTATGAAATCGTGCGAAAAATGCGGGCGTCTATCCTTGTGCTTGGGCCGCTTCTGGCGCGTGACGGGCACGCGGTGGTGTCGCTGCCCGGCGGCTGTGCGATTGGCGCGCGTCCGGTTGATTTGCACCTGCGCGCGCTTGAGGCCATGGGCGCGGAGCTTGAGTTGAAAGACGGCTACGTGCACGCCAAGGCCCCCGGTGGCCTGAAGGGGGGCACGGTCGACTTTCCGCTGGTGTCTGTCGGGGCGACCGAAAACGCGCTGATGGCGGCCACATTGGCCAAGGGCACGACGGTTCTGAAAAACGCCGCGCGCGAGCCGGAAATCGTGGACTTGGCCGATTGCCTGCGGCGCATGGGCGCGCAGATTGACGGCGATGGCACGGATACGATCACCATTCAGGGCGTCGACCGCCTTGGCGGGGCGACCCATCCGGTGGTGACCGACCGTATCGAATTGGGCACCTACATGTTGGCCCCCGCGATTTGCGGCGGCGAGGTGGAATGCCTTGGGGGCCGCATTGATCTTGTCGGTGCGTTTTGTGAAAAACTTGACGCCGCCGGGATCGAGGTGACAGAAACGGCCAAGGGTCTGAAGGTCGCACGCCGGAATGGCCGCGTGAAAGCCGTGGATGTCACGACCGAGCCATTTCCCGGCTTTCCGACCGATTTGCAGGCCCAGATGATGGCCTTGATGTGCACCGCCGAAGGTGAAAGCGTGCTTGAGGAAAAGATTTTCGAGAACCGCTTCATGCACGCCCCCGAACTTATGCGGATGGGGGCCAAGATCGACGTTCAAGGCGGCATCGCCAAAGTGACCGGGGTTGAGCGGCTAAAAGGAGCCCCCGTGATGGCGACCGACCTGCGCGCCAGCGTGTCGCTGATCCTTGCAGGCTTGGCCGCCGAAGGCGAAACGATTGTAAACCGTGTGTATCACCTTGATCGCGGCTATGAGCGGGTCGAGGAAAAACTGGGCAATGTGGGCGCAAAGATTGAACGGGTGTCAGGCCAGTGACGGAGGACGCAACATTTGAAGACGGCCGCGAGGCGCCGCTGAATCTTGGGGCGTTCGACCCTGATGACTTGCAGGTGATCTCCTCGCTGACGCAAGACGCGGTGTTTCCGAGTTCGGAAATGAGCTGGCAGGCCGGTCAACGGCGCTTTGCCATCCTGCTGAACCGTTTCCGGTGGGAGGATCAGGGCCGCGCGCGCCATGCGCCGGAACGTGTGCAATCGGTGTTGGTGGTCGATAATGTGCTAAAAGTGGCCAGCCAAGGCATCGAACGCTCGGACGCCGATACCATCTTGTCGCTGTTGTCGATCAGCTTTCATCCCGGTGAAGAGGGCAGTGGTCATGTGTTGCTGACATTGGCGGGTGACGGGGCCTTGCGGCTTGAGGTCGAGGCGCTTGAAGTGACCTTGAAAGATGTCACGCGGCCCTATGTTGCGCCATCCCGGAAAACGCCCGATCACGGGTGAGTGCCGCTTGCACCGCCTGATCGCTTGGACCGGACGGTGCAACGGGACGTGCGGTGTTGGTTATTCCTGGATCGACTCCAGATAATACGCCAGCGACAGCAGGCGCCCGCGCACAATCGCTTCGGCACCATAGGGGCCTGCATCCTCGATATCGCGTTTGAACCGGCTGCCCCACACGGGCATCGGGTATCCGTGGCCGCGGATACCTTGGCGACCATCAATCGTGTGAATGACCGCCAGCATCGGAAACTGCCCATCATTTGCCGCCGATAGCCCCGTCAGCGGCGGAACCGGAACCGTCATCAACTCGGCCAGCGGCCCGTCGCCCGCGCCGCTTTCACCATGGCACGAGGCGCATGCATCCATGTATTCCTGTTTGCCCGCATCATCCGCGTGCGCTGCAGTGACCAATACCAGACCCAAAGTGACTCCAAGACCTTTCAAATATGTGCTCAACATGATCATTTTCTCCCATTAATCGCGCGATCCCTCGGCCCAAGGCCGGTATCAGACAGTGCCAAAATGCGGGGCAGGAGGCATTAATCCCGATTAATCGGGTGCATCTATCGCAAATGGCCTATGTGATCGTGGGTTGAGGCGCGGCGGCCCACGTTCTAAAGCTTGCCCAACAAGGAGAGTCCCGATGCCCGTATTCTTGGATGCGAAAGCGCCTGATTTCGAAACGGCCTTTGCCCAGCTTCTGACCGCCAAGCGTGAAGAGTCGCCCGATGTCGATGATACGGTCGCCGCGATCATTGCGGATGTGCGCAACCGTGGCGATGCCGCGCTGATCGAGCTGACCGCCAAGTTCGACCGCTTGGAGCTGACCCCCGAAACCCTCCGCTTCACCCCCGAAGAGGTGGATGCGCTGATTGCCGATGTGCCCTTGCACGAACGCCAAGCCCTGCAAATCGCTGCCGACCGCATCCGTGCCTATCACGAACGCCAATTGCCCGAGGATGCCAGTTGGACCGATGAGGCAGGCGCCACCCTTGGCTGGCGCTGGACGCCGGTCAGTGCGGCGGGGCTTTATGTGCCGGGTGGGCTGGCCTCGTACCCATCATCTGTTTTGATGAACGCTATCCCTGCCAAGGTCGCCGGGGTTGAACGGCTGGCCATTACCGTGCCCACACCGGACGGGCAAGCCAACCCGCTGGTTTTGCTGGCCGCGCGTCTGGCCGGGGTGGACGAAATTTACCGCATCGGCGGTGCGCAGGCGATTGCCGCGCTGGCCTACGGCACCGAAACGATCGCGCCTGTCGACAAGATCACCGGGCCGGGCAACGCCTTTGTCGCTGCCGCCAAGCGGCGGGTTTTCGGGCGCGTGGGCATTGATATGATTGCCGGGCCGTCGGAAATTCTGGTGATCGCGGATCGCGACAACAACCCCGATTGGATCGCGCTTGATATGCTCAGCCAAGCCGAACATGACGAAAGCGCGCAGTCGATCCTGATCACCGATGATCCGGCCATGGCCAAGGCGGTTACGGCGGCGATTGACCGCCACCTGCATAGCTTGGAACGCCGCGAGATTGCCGGCGCAAGCTGGCGTGATTTCGGTGCGATCATCACCGTGCCGGACTTGGACCGTGCCGCCGAATTGTCGAACCGCATTGCGCCGGAACATCTGGAACTGTGTGTCGGGGATGCCGACGGGCTGGCCGAAAAAATCACCCATGCGGGGGCGATTTTCCTTGGGGCGTGGACGCCCGAGGCGATTGGCGATTACGTGGGCGGACCCAACCACGTTCTGCCCACGGCGCGTTCGGCGCGCTTTTCGTCGGGTCTGAGCGTGCTGGATTTTGTCAAGCGCACAACCATGGCCCGGATGACGCCGGCCGCCCTGCGTGCGATCGGCCCCGCCGCCGAAACATTAGCCACCTCCGAAAGCCTGCAAGCCCACGGCCTGTCGGTGACAGCCCGCCTTAACCATTTGAACGAGCAATAATACAATGTCGCGTATCAGTCATATCGAGTTGGACGACGCCAACCTGCCGCCGCCCACCCCCGAAATCGAGCAAGAGCGCAAAGTCGCGATGTTCGATCTGATCGAAGAAAATTCCTTTGTGCTGCCCAAGCGGGATGACCGCATGGCACCGGATGGGCCGTATCGGGTGGGTCTTTCGATCCGCGACAAGCGGCTGGTGTTCGATATCCACACCGAGGATGACAGCCCGGCGGCTGAATTTCATTTGTCCCTGTCGCCGTTTCGGCAGGTGGTCAAAGATTAC
>Ga0102938_10004283_pt1 | contig 10511 bp, 9 predicted proteins | sample SalPonR2_B_D2_MG_FD_84516 | JGI IMG/M metagenome (GOLD analysis project Ga0102938, IMG submission 84516) | Salt pond soil microbial communities from South San Francisco under conditions of wetland restoration - Salt Pond MetaG R2_B_D2_MG | ecosystem: Environmental > Aquatic > Marine > Intertidal...
AGATTGTGCAATACTTAAAGAATTATTAATGCCTGTTTTTAAATCAGTCAAACTACTACGGGCTGATTCTAAGTATGTATTGTTACCGGTTAAACCGTAACCTCTCATATTATACATTGTATCCTGTACATAAGTTTGTATGTTAATTATTGATTCTGTTGAAGGCACAAATACATCAGATATTTTTTCTGATCCGTTACTGACCTTACCAAGGTCTAAAAATACTAATCCGTTTGCAATAACTAGTACAACTAGTATGATTGCTAAAGCTGTAAAAACCTTCTTTCCAATTTTCATGTTATTAAATAAATTCATACATTCTCCTCTTCTAATTTAGTGTTTTTAAGCAATTATTCTACTTCTATTTCTTGTATTTCTTCTTTTTCTTTATCCGTTAGAAGTTTATTAGAATCTAACAGCAGTTTCACACCGTCCTTATATTTGCCAACGCCTTTGATATACTCATTTTGAAAGCCGGTCTTATAGCTTGGTGGTGGAACTATATCTTCATCTTTAATAGTTATAACCTCCGATACATTATCAACAATTAAACCTACAGACATATCATCTATATCTATTACTATTATGCAGGTTCTTTCGTCGTAATCAACTGGTTCTTTTTTAAACTTAACTCTTACATCAATTACAGAAATAACTTTACCTCTTAAGTTTATAATTCCTTTTACATAGTTAGGAACTTCAGGGATTTTTGTAATAGGTTGAATACCTACTATTTCAGTTACATACTTGATTTCTAAACCGAAAGATTCTTCACCTAATTTAAAAGTTAAAAATCTTCCTTTTTGAGTATCTTCTTCCTGTCGGATTTCTTTTTTTTCATCTAAGCTCATACTTACCTCCTTTTTATGATATCGTTTTCAACTTTTAGTAAAAATTGAAACTTTTTAGCTATTTTGATTAAAGTTTTTTTATCAAACATATAATCTTTAAAACTTAGAGATATATGTTATTAAAAAATTGACCCACTCTTTTTATAAATCGGATAATTTTTATAAAACTTTAGCAACTAAGTTAAAAAATTAATTAATTATTCATTTTAATAAAACTTATAAATCAATATAATATATATACAAGATATATATTTTTGATATACTATTAATAAAATGATATAATTTTATAACAAAAAATTATATATGAATTTATTTATTTTACTGAAGAAGGTGGTTTATGTGAAAGACAATGATGATGTAGCAAGTAACTTAAAAAAAGCTCTTTTAGGAGTTGATAAATTAAAAACATCGGAAATTTTTAGTGAAATTTTTTCTCAGCACAATAGTTTTGAATTAATAGAAGAAGTTGTTTTAGAAACTCTTAAGCAAATAGGTTATGAATGGGAGAATGGAGATGTATCACTTGCCCAAGTATATATGAGCGGTATTTTATGCGAAAAATTTATGAATGAGTATATTCCTAAATTAAAACTTGATAAAAGAAACTCCCCTAAAATTGGTATAGGAGTACTTTTAGATAAACATTCTTTAGGGAAAAGTATAGTTTCTTCAATAGTAAGTGCAGCAGGCTACGAAATAAAGGACTTAGGAAGCGGATTGACACCTAAAGCTTTGGTTGATCTGGCACAAGAAAATAAAGTAGATATCATACTAATATCCACGTTAATGCTACCTTCAGCTATGAAAGTAAGAGAAGTGCATAGAATGATTAAAGATGAAAATCTCAATATTAAAATAGTTGTAGGAGGTGCTCCTTTTAGATTAGACGATCAACTATGGAAAACTGTTGGAGCAGACGCAAGAGGTAAAACAGCTTCCGATGTTATAGATGTGATAGAAAGGTTGGAGTAATCATGATAAATAAAGAGATGAATTCTTTAGATAGAGTAATGTGTTCATTAAATTTTAAAGAGCCTGACAGAGTACCTTTGTTTTTGCTGCTTTCATTATATGGTGCAAAAGAAATGAAAGTAAGTGTTAAAGAGTATTTTTCTAATTGGAAAAATATTGTAGAAATGCAGATAAAAATGAGAGAAAAATACAGTAACGACTGTCTTTTTACTTTTTTTTATGCTGCTTTAGAAATAGAAGCAATGGGTGGCGAGGTTATATTTTCACAAGATGGTCCTCCTAATTCTGGAGAACCTATAATTAAGTCTAATAAAGACATAGAGAAATTTGAAATTCCATATGTAAAAAATAATAAGCACTTAAGCAAAGTATTAAAGGCTACTAAAGAATTAAAATCTAAAGTAGGTAATGAAGCACCTATAATCGGAGTTGTAATGTCTCCTTTTTCTCTTCCTGTTATGCAGATGGGTTTTGAAAGATATTTAAATTTATTATATTTTGAAAGTAATCATTTTGATATGCTAATGAAAAAAAACGAAGAATTCTGTATAAAATGGTCAAATGCTCAACTGGAAGCAGGAGCTACAGCTATCTGCTATTTTAATCCTCTCGCTTCACCAAATATCATTGATAGGAATACATATCTTGAAACAGGATATAAGGTTGATAAAAGAACTTTAAGTAAAATAGAGGGTCCTACAGCAACTCATCTGGCATCGGGAATAGCACTTCCGGTAATAGATGATATAATTAGTACAGGAACGGAGGTAGTAGGTTTTAGTTCTTCAGATGATTTGACTTTGATAAAAAAAGCAGCAAAAGATAGAATTTGTTTAATTGGGAATCTAAATGGAGTAGAAATGGTAAATTGGGATAAATCTAAAGTTGAAAAAGAAGTTAAAAAACTTATCAAAGAAGCAGGTGATGGCGGTGGATTGATAATCTCAGACAATCATGGAGAAATACCACTGCAGGTTCCTGAAGAAGTTCTTTTAGAAATATCCGAAGCCGTTAGTAAATATGGTAAATATCCACTAGAGAAAGTTAAAGATGATGAGTAAGCTTAATTTAATTGTTTGTGAAAATTTCGAACCTGAATTTAAAAAAGTTGCAGAGAAAAAACATGAAAAACTAAACATCATATCTTATTCGAGCTTTTGTGATAATAAAAATAATATTGAAAATTTAAAAGATATTTTATCAAAGGCTTCTAAATTTAACGAAGAATATACTTTAATTTGCAGTAGATACTGTGGAGCAAAAGATATTATTAAAAAAAATAGCAACATTAAAATTTTAGAATTAAATAACTGTTTTAATCATATTTTGAATGAAGAGATTATAAATTATATAGTAGAAAGTGGAGGCTATCTAATAAGTTTAGCCTGGCTTGAAAAGTGGGAAGAAAACATAAAAAATATGGGCTTCGAAAGAGAAACTGCTGCTAAATTCTATAAAGACTTCTGTAATCATTTGGTTTTTTTAGATACTATTAGAGATAGAACTCAAGAAGAAAAATTAAAACAGCTTTCAAATTTTTTAGATATTCCTTACAAAATCATACCTTGTGGATTACAAACTACAGAATATCTTATTGATAGTATATTATCAGAATGGGAACTTAGCAATAGTAGTAAATCAAATAAAAGAGTTGTTAGTGAACTTCAGGAAGAATGTGCTCAATATGCTTCGATTCTAGATATTTTACATGATGCAGCTTCAAGTAAAAGTAAAAGAGATGTTATAAGCAAAATGAAGGAGATATTTACTTTAATTATGGGGGCATCTTTATTTAAATACTCTGAACACAATGAGAATCAAGATAATCTTTCAAAAGAAAATAAGGAATTCATTATAGGATATAAGAAGAATTATTATTTTGATGAAGAAAATAACATTTTTTTATTAAAAATAAGATACCAAAAAGTCATCCACGGGGTATTAAGAGTAGGAAAATTCAAATTCCCTGAATACACAAATAGATATCTAAATTTTGCAATTAGTATTTCAGAAATATTCGGATTAGTATTGAATAATATTGAGATTTATGAAGAGTTAGTTGATTCTAGAGAGATATTAAAATATAAAAGTTATCATGACTCTCTTACTGATTTATACAACAGAACCTTTCTAAATGAATTAACTACAAAAGATAAATTAAAAAATTATAAAAATTTATGTGTTTTTTCTTTTGACATTGATAATCTTAAACAAATAAACGATAACTACGGACATTTAGAAGGAGACAAGGTAATAGAAGCAGCTGGACATATTCTAAAATTTTCTTTCAGAGAAAATGATTATGTTTTTAGAACTGGAGGGGATGAATTTTTAAGTATAATTATAGATTGCGATGAAACCTTAGCTAAAAGCATAAAAAATAGAATACTATCAAACATTAAAGATTACAACAGTAAAATAGATAATCAAGATTTATATCTAAGTTTATCTATAGGATTTTTTATAGGTAAGGATGATTTAGATTCATTAATAAGTGAATCTGATAAAAGCATGTATAATGATAAAAAAAGAAAGAAAAAATCATAAACATATTTTTTATCCTAAAGATAGTTATATTAGTATCTAAATTAGTTCATATTAAATTTTTTCATTAATAAAACATATGCCTCCGCAGCCTGGACCACCATGAGTGCCTACAACTGCTCCAACTTCAATATCAATAATTTCTCCAACTTTAAAATTCTCTACAAGTGCTTTTTTAATATTTTCGTGAAAATCAGGATCATCTGTATCTAAAATAAAAATCCTTTTATCAGATAAATTAAAATGGTTTTCTTTAATCCAATCTAGCATCCATTTGATACCTTTTTTTCTTCCTCTAACCTTAGCTAAGGTTTCTAACTTACCATCTCCAATAGTTAGAACCGGTTTAAGACTTAAAGCTGAACCTATTGCACCTTTTGCCTTAGATATTTTACCATATTTTATAAGATATTCTAAAGTATCTATGACTAATATACTATCTGAATTTCTTATAAAACTATCTAATCTTAATTCAATATTTTCAATTGAAAGTCCTCTTTTTACGAGATCACCGGCAGCCAAAACTAAAGCAGCCAATGCACCGGTAACTCCTCTAGAGTCTATAAGGTGAATTTTATCAGAACCAATTATATCTTTAGCTATTTTAGCTGAAGGAAAGGTACCACTAAACTCTTCAGCAAGAAAAATTCCTAATACTTCGTCTCCTTCATTAAGAATAGACTCAAATGTTTCAACAAATTTTCCAGGATTAACCTGAGAAGTAGTAGGTAATTTATCTGAATTTCTCAATCTTTCATAGAATTCTTTGTTGCTTATTTCAACTCCGTCGAGATAAGATTCTTCTCCGAAATTTACTGATAATGAAACTACTTTTATGTTGTATTTGTCTGTTAAACCTTTAGGTAAATCACATGTGCTATCTGTAACAATTTTTATACTCATGGAAACCTCCGAAATTTATAGTTTGTATTTTTTCTTAAAGTATTTATCAACATTAAACAAAGCTCTAATTAAAACTTCTTCTTCATCCCTTGGAATCTGTTGTAGTGTATCAGCAACCATCTCTTCATGAAATTTATAGTGAGCATTATAAGCCTGTACACCATCTTCAGTGAGCTTTATTAAAACCTTTCTTCTATCTTCTGTAGATCTTTTTCTAAAAACATAACCTTTTTTAACAAGGTTATCAATACCTGTCGTTAAAGTACCTGAAGTTATCTTTAAAGCTTTCGCTGTTTCTGACATAGTTTTACCTTCACCTAAACCAATATTTTCTATGATGTGAAATTCTGACATTGTTAAATTGTTAAAATCTCCTCTGCAGAGATATTTTTCCTCTATTTTTAATATGTCGTTGAACAGTTTTACTAATATTTTATTTAAAGAACTGTGACTATTTTCCATAATATACCACCTAATTACTTTGATATTCAAAGTATATACATATTAGGTATAATTGTCAATAAAAAATACAATAGCAGATAAACTTTAATTAAATTCTAATTTTTTGTTAATGAAAACTAAAGTTTAATTTCTTAAAATAAAAGTATAAATTATAAAGGAGAGAGAGTTATGGAGTTACTACTAGGATTATTTATATTTTTTATTTTTATTTCCCTTGCAATTAAAGTAAGTTTTGCTTTACTTAAGATTATTTTTGTATTAATTGGATTTGCAGTACTTTTTTCATTTATTCCTATATTAGCAGTACCAGCGGCAATAATTAGCTTAACTATGGTTTTAATAAAAATATTATTTATTCCGATAATAATTATTGGTGGAATAGTTATGTTTTTAAAATTAGTATTCTAAATCTGTACTAAAATAGTCTTGACATAAAGTTCTATTAAGTTTATCATGTAATATAACAATTAAATTACGTGTCTTATCACGAGAAGTGGAGGGAAGGGCCCTATGATACTTCGGCAACCTACGTTATACGCAAGGTGCTAAATCCCTCAGGACTACCTGAAAGATAAGAAGAATCTTGACCTTAATCACTTCTTATCGAAGTGATTTTTTTAGTATTAAAAAAAAGGAGATAACTATGAGTAAAAGAAGAATTGAAACAAATTGTGTACACGGAACATACACCCCTAAATCAGGAGAACCGGTGGTTTTACCAATTAATCAGAGTACAACTTTTAAGTACTATAATTCGGACACTGTAGCTGACTTATTCGATTTAAAAAGCGATCAGCATATGTATTCAAGAATAAGCAACCCTACTGTAGCAGCCTTTGAAGAAAAGATAAGTTTGCTTGAAGGAGGAGTTGGTGCACTGGCAACATCATCTGGACAGTCGGCTACTACATTAGCTCTTTTAAACATCTGTAACGCCGGTGATCATATTATTGCTACTTCATCAATTTACGGTGGTACCTTTAACTTATTAAAAGTAACATTAAAAAAGTTAGGAATAGAATCCACCTTTATAGAGCCGGATTCAAGCGTTGAAGAAATAGTAAAAGCAGGACAAAAAAATACAAAAGTGCTGTTTGGAGAAACTATAGGAAATCCAGGAGTAGGAGTGTTTGATTTCGAAGTTTTTTCCAAAGCATCAAAAGAGTTGGATATACCTTTAATGATAGACAATACCTTAGCAACGCCTTTACTTTGCAAACCACTTGAACTTGGAGCTAACATAGTGATACATTCAGCAACTAAATATATCGACGGTCATTCCACAAGTGTTGGAGGGGTTATAGTTGATGGAGGAAACTTCAACTGGGACAATGGAAAATATCAAGAATTAGTAGAGCCTGATCCAAGCTACCATGGAATTAAATATGTTAAAGATTTTGAAGAAAAAGCTTACATAACTAAGGCAAGGGTTCAGATGATGAGAGATTATGGAATGACTCTTAGCCCTTTTAATGCATTTTTATTTCACAAAGGAATAGAAACACTTCATCTAAGAATGGAAAGACACAGCGATAATGCATTAAAATTAGCAAAATTTTTAGAAGCTCACGAAAAAGTTGAATGGGTTAATTATCCTAAACTTGAAAGTCATAAAACCTATGACTTAGGAAATAAATACCTACCCAACGGAGGAAGTGGAATACTTTCATTTGGTTTAAAAGGAGGTTCAGAATCCGGGAAAAAACTTGCAGAACATCTCGAACTGACATCTTTAGTTGTACATTTAGGTGATTTAAGAACAAGTATTTTGCATCCGGCAAGTACAACCCACAGACAGCTATCTGAAGAACAGCAGATTAAAGCAGGAATACTTCCTGAACTAGTTAGAGTATCAGTAGGTATAGAAAATATAGATGACATAATTGAAGACTTTGATAAAGCAATAGAGGAAGTGGTTTAATGCCTATAATCATTTCAGAAAAACTTCCTGCTTACTCAACTTTAAGAGAAGAAAATGTATTTGTAATGAAAGATCTTAGAGCTCAGACTCAGGATATACGTCCTTTAAAAATAGGTATAGTAAATCTAATGCCTAAAAAAGAAGAAACGGAAACACAGCTTATTAGAATGCTTGCAAATACTCCTCTTCAAGTTGAACTTCAGCTTTTACATATGGAATCTCATGAAGGAAGAAATACAAGAAGAGATCATTTAGATAACTTTTATAAAACCTACGATGATATAAAAAAACAGAAGTTTGACGGTATGATAATAACAGGAGCTCCGGTAGAGACAATTCCTTACGAAGATGTTGATTACTGGGAAGAATTCACAGACATATTAGAATTTACTAAAACTAATGTTTTTAGTACAGTTCACTTATGTTGGGGAGCTCAGGCTTCTCTTTACTATCACTATGGAATTAAAAGAAGGGTTTTGAAAGAAAAATTATTTGGTGTATTTCCCCATGATGTAGTTGAACCAACTTTTAGGCTTATGAGAGGTTTTGATGATAAATTTTATGCTCCTCATTCGAGACATACGGAAATAGATGAAGAGAATTTTCTTAAGGTTCCTAATATCAAAATTCTTGCAAAATCAAAAGAAGCCGGAGTTCATATAGCTTCAACAGATAACATGAGACAAATTTTCATTCAAGGACACGGAGAATACGATAAAAACACTTTAAAAAATGAATATTTAAGAGATTTAGAAAAAGGTCAAAACATTAATATACCGAAAAATTATTTTCAAGAAGATAATCCAAAAAAGGATATATCTATAAAGTGGAGAGGTCACTCAAATCTTCTGTTCAGCAACTGGCTAAACTACTGTGTATATCAAGAAACACCTTATAATTTAGACGATTTAAGATAAAAATTGGGCTTAAGCCCAATTTTTTTAAAAATAAAGTAAAATATAGTGTTATATATTATACATTTACTCATAAAATGGTATAATAAATAAAGAAATATAGTTAAATTGAATGCTATAAATATTTTTAAAAAGGAGTATTTATGAATAACAGTGATTTTTTCAACTTGAGTCTAGACCTAATGTGTGTTATTGATGAGAAAAACAATATTATACAAGCAAATGAATCATGTCGAGAAATACTTGGATATTCCTGTGATGAAATTAAAGGAACAAAAGTTTATAAGTTAGTACATAAAGATGATGTAGAAAAAACAATAAAAGAACTAGAAACCCTAAAGATTAGTAAAAAGCCTACGAATTATATAAATAGATATTTAAAAAAAGACGGAGCTTACTGTCATTTAGAATGGAGAGCTAAATACCATGACAAAAAAATATATGCAGTTGGAAGAGAAGTAGATGAAAAAGTTGAAATAAAAAATAAATTAGAGGCAAGTGAAGAAAATTTCAAGAATTTTTTTGAAACAACAGATAGAATGATTTTCGTATCAAATGAATCGGGAAAAATTATACATATTAATAATTCAGTTAAGGAAAAATTAGGTTATGAAGTTCAGGATGTAAAAGGCAAAAATCTATTAGATTTACATCCGGCAAAGGTAAGAAAAGAGGCAGAAAAAAAACTAAATAAAATTTTAATAGATAGAGAAGGAGAATGTACATTTCCTTTAAAGAAAAAAAATGGAAATCTAGTACAGGTTGAAACAAAAATATGGTTCGGTAAGTGGAATAATAATGATTGTGTATATGCTGTATGTATAGATATATCTAAGGAACAGGAGAATTTAGAAAAATCCAACAAAATTTTCCAAAGCAACCCCACCATTATGGCTATTAATTCTTATGAAACCGGCGAATTTATAGAAGTTAACGATTCTCTATTAAAAGCATCAGGCTATAAGAGAGAAGAAGTAATAGGAAAAACTATTAGAGAATTAAACTTGCTAGTTGACGATGAACTAAACACAGTTATTGAAAAAGAAGTAAAAGAAAAGGGAAAAGTCGAAAATCTTAGAGTAAAATATAAAACAAAAAAAGGATACGAAAGATACGGTCTTGTATACAGTGAAACAATTGAAACTGGCGGAAAAAAATATATTTTAAATATAATGGTTGACGTAACAGAGGAAAGAAAAGCAACATTAGCACTGGAATACAAAAATAAATTTCAAGAAATTTTGATGGAAATCACATCTGAATTTATAAACTCACCTGTAGAAAAAGCATTAAATTTTATAGATAAATCACTGGAAAAGATTGGAAAATTTGTAAAAGCTGATAGAGTTTATATTTTTGATTATGATTTCAGAAATAGAACTATATCAAATACCTACGAATGGTGTGATAAGAACATAGAACCTCAAATCGGTTATTTACAGGAGGTTCCTATGGATAGTGTAATCAGCTGGGTAAAAGAGCATAAAAAAGGAAATACTATTATAATACCAGAAGTAGAAAGTTATACTGGTGACGATCAAGTAAGAAAAATATTGGAAGACCAGGATGTAAAAAGCCTAATAACTGTACCAATGATGGAAGAGGGCAAATGTATAGGATTTGTAGGATTTGATTCTGTTTTAGATTATAAAAAATATAAAGATGAAGAAATACAGCTTCTTAAACTTTTTGCACAAACAATTTTAGATATAAGAAAAAGAGAAAAAAAGGAAGAAGAATTATTAAATTCATTAGAAGAAAAATCAATATTAATGAAAGAAATACATCATAGAGTAAAAAATAATTTACAGCTTGTATCGAGTCTTATATTTCTTCAAAGTTTCTATATAGAAGATATTAAAGTAAAAAAAGCTTTAAAAGATACTGAAAATAGAATAAAATCCATGGCTATGCTACATGAAAAAATATATAGAGCTGAAGAAA
>Ga0102938_10004284_pt1 | contig 10509 bp, 10 predicted proteins | sample SalPonR2_B_D2_MG_FD_84516 | JGI IMG/M metagenome (GOLD analysis project Ga0102938, IMG submission 84516) | Salt pond soil microbial communities from South San Francisco under conditions of wetland restoration - Salt Pond MetaG R2_B_D2_MG | ecosystem: Environmental > Aquatic > Marine >...
TGATGTAAACCTCGGGATGCCCGAAGAACCAGAAGATGTGCTGGAACATCACGGGATCGCCGCCGCCCGCCGCGGCGAAGAAGGAGGTGCCGAAGTACTTGTCGGTCAGCAGCATCGTCACCGCGCCCGCCAGCACCGGCATTACGAGGATCAGCAGGTACGCCGTGATCAGCCAGGTCCAGGTGAACAGCGGCATCTTCATCAGCGTCATGCCGGGCGCGCGCATGTTCATGATGGTGACGATGATGTTGATCGCGCCCATGATCGACGACAGGCCCATCAGGTGAATCGCGAAGATCAGGAACGGGAAGGCGTTGCCGGTCTGCAGCACCAGCGGCGGATACATGGTCCAGCCCGAAGCGGGCGCGCCGCCCGGCAGGAACAGCGTGAGCAGCAGCAGCGTGAACGCGAAGGGCAGGATCCAGAAGCTCCAGTTGTTCAGCCGCGGCAGCGCCATGTCCGGCGCGCCGATCTGCAACGGCACCATCCAGTTGGCCAGGCCCACGAAGGCGGGCATGACGGCGCCGAAGATCATGATCAGCGCGTGCATGGTGGTCATCTGGTTGAAGAAGCCCGGATCCACGAACTGCAGGCCCGGCTGGAACAGCTCCGCGCGGACCACCAGCGCCATCGCGCCGCCGACGAAGAACATCGTCAGGCTGAACACGAGGTACATCGTGCCGATGTCCTTGTGATTGGTGGTCGTCAGCCAGCGGAGCAGGCCGGTGGGATGATGGCCGTGATCGCCGTGTTCAGCATGCGTAGCGGTAGACATCTGCTAATTCTCCCGGGTTCGGCTCAGCGGGCGGCGGCGATATCGGCGGGCGTCACGAGGTCGCCGGTATCGTTGCCCCAGGCATTGCGCTGGTAAGTGATGATGGCTGCCAGCTCTTCGTCGCTCAGCTGGGGACCGAAGGCGGCCATGGCCGTGCCGGAGCGGCCATTGAGGCTGACGTCGATGTGTTCCTCGAGGCCCACACTCGTCCCGGCGAGGGCCGGGAAGCCCGCGGCCGCCAGGCCGCTGCCGTCCGCCTGGTGGCAGGCCGCGCAGTGGCGCACGTGCAGGTTGCGGCCCTGCTCCGTCGCCACGTCCATGCTCCAGGCATCGGCCGTGTCAGCCGCCTGGGCCGGTGCGGCAGCCGCCTCGGGTGCCGTTTCCCCGGCCGGCGGAGCGACTGCGGGGGCGGCCTCGAGGACTTCCCGCGCCACGGCGGGCTTCGCTTCCACGTCGGGCGAATTGGCCTCCAGCCAGGCGTTGAACTCGTCGACCGGCAACACCTCGACCACGATGGGCATGAAGGCGTGATCGCGACCGCACAGCTCCGCGCACTGCCCGCGGAACAGGCCGGTTTCCTCCGCCTGGAACCAGAATTCGTTGATGAAGCCCGGAATCGCGTCTTTCTTGCCGCCGAAATCCGGCACCCACCAGGAATGGATGACGTCGTTGGAGGTCAGGAGGAGCCGGACCTTGGCGCCCACCGGCACCACCAGCGGCCGATCGACATCCAGCAGGTAGTTTTCCACGGTCGCGACGTCGATGCCCGAGTTAAGCTGGCGGGCGCGATTAGATTCCTCGGAAAGGTTGCTGAAGAAGCGGATATCCTCTTCGATGTAGTCGTAATGCCATTTCCACTGGTAACCGGTGACCTGCACGGTCATGTCGCTGTTGCGCGTGTCTTCCATGCGAATCAGCGTATCGGCGGCGGGCACGGCCATCGCCACGAGGATGGCGATGGGAATCACGGTCCAGACGATCTCGACTTTCGTGCTGTGCGTGAACTTCGCCGGCTCGACCCCGCGCGACTTGCGATGGTGGAAAATCGACCAGATCATCGCGCCGAACACCACGACGGCGATCGCGACGACAATGCCGAAAATGAGCATGTGAAGCCCGTAGACCTCGTTGCTGATGGCGGTCACGCCACGCGGCATGTTCAACGCCCAATCGGCCCATGCCGTCGCTTGTACGGCGAGGGTCAATCCCGCGCCAGCCGCCATGCGGCCGATCCACCTGCTCGTGGTCTTGGACATCAGTCCGGGCTCCCCTGCATCAGGACACTCACTCGTCAATCATTCACATTCGTCGCGTCGGGCACTTCGGTTGCCTGTCCGGCCGGCGGTTCGGCAATCAGTTCCGCGAGTCGCCGCCGCAGGCTTTCCCGTTCCGTTTCCGTCAGCACCGCGCCGACCTCCCAGCTCTTGCCATGGCAGCGCAACACCAGCCTGCCGGGGTGTCCGCGCCAGCGGGCACGCTGCAGCTCGAGTCGCGCCCATGCGCGCGGGATCTCGACTCGCTCCTCGACCTGCCCAGTGCCCTTCTCGATGACGATCCGATCGGCATAGATGCTGACGAATTCCCGGTACCTGCCGCGCCGGACCGATAGACCCAGCGCCACGCCAAGAGCAAACAGCTCAACACCTGCGAACGGCAGCACCGGCCAGAAGCCTTTTGCCGCAAGCACCCCCGCGAATCCCAGGGAGGCCGCCGCCGTCACGCCGAAAAACAGTGCCGCGGCCCCTGGCGTCAGCGAAGCATTAGCGCTGACCAGGACATGCCCGAGAAGCCTGTGACTGTTTTCGGAGACTGCGCCAACCTCCCGTGGTGGCCCACGGCGCCGCAAAAGCGCGCTAATCGTAAGTGAATGCCGCAATGCCGCGCAACAACAGTCATGCCCCTCGATGCCCCGTGAGGCTTCGCCAGAGACCCTCCGGGAGCGCCGCCGCGGCTGCGCGGGCCTGGGCTTCCGGCGCCGCGTCGAGGCAGTGCGGCAGCCGCGCCAGTGGGGGGCCGAGGCGCCCCGCCAGCGTGGCGACGTTCTCTTCCAGGCGCGGCATCGCGGTCGTTAGCGGGTTGGCGATCCAGCCCGCGAGTTCGAGACCATCCGCGCGGACGGCCTCTGCGGTCAGCAGCGCATGGTTCAGGCAGCCCAGGCGGAAGCCGACCACCAGCACGACCGGCAGGCCGAGGCCGCGCGCGACGTCGGCCAAGGTCTCCTCACCCGTCAACGGCACGCGCCAGCCGCCCGCCCCCTCTACGACGAGAAACGCCGCGCCGTCGGCGGCACTGCGACAAGCTTTCGCGAGGGCGTCCGCCTCCAGTCGCAAACCCGCCTCCGCGGCCGCGATGTGCGGCGCGACGGCAGGCTCCAGCGCGACCGGGTTGATCACCTCCAGCGGGCGGGACAGCGGCGCGAGCTGCTTGAGCAGTTCCGCGTCCTCGTTGACCAGTCGCCCGTGCTCGCGCCGGCAACCGGCCGACACCGGTTTGCATGCCGCGGCGTTCACGCCCGCAGCGGCAAGCTGCACCAGCAGCGCGGCACAGAACAGGGTCTTGCCCACCTCGGTGTCGGTGCCGGTGACGAAGACGCCGTGCATCAGCGCCGCCGGCCGATGCCGGAAACCGGCACGGCCACTTCGCCGCCGGTCGGGGTCCCGCGCGGCTCCGCCGCCCAGGCATGGCCATAGACCACCTCCCAGCTCGCCGGCAGCCGGCCGTCCCTGCGCAGGTGCTCGTAATGCGCTTCCATCGCGGCGAGGCGCCGGCGCCCCGTGAGGCCCGGATTGCGACCGGCCGTGGCATTGCGGGCGCCCATGGTCTTGAGATCACGCATCAGGCTGCGCACATCGGGGTAGGTGAGCGTGAGGTGCTCCATGTCCATCACCGGTTCGCCGAATCCCGTCCGCATCAGCGCATCGCCGAGATCGTGCATGTCGATGAAGCGGCTGACGTGGGTATGGCCGTCCGCGGCGCTCCACGCGGCCCGCAATTCCTTCAGCGTGTCGGGGCCGAAGGTCGTGAACAGCACCAGGCCGCCGGGCCTGAGCACGCGGCGGAACTCGGCGAATACCTGGTCGGGCACGTCGCACCATTGCAGCATCAGGTTCGAGAACACCAGGTCCACCGACCCGTCGGCCAGCGGCAGGGCCGCGGCGTCCGCGCACACGGGGTCGAGCCGCCGCAGCCAGGGACGCTGCGTGCGTGCCGCACGAAGCATGCCCGGGGCGAGATCGAGTGCGACGAGTTCGGCGCGCCGGTAGTGACGCAAAAGCGCGCGGGCGCCGTGGCCGGTACCGCAGCCGGCATCGAGGATTCGGCGTGGCGCGAGGTTGAACAGTTCGAGCCGCTCCAGGAGGCGACTGCGGACTTCCGCCTGGATGACCGCGACCGCGTCGTACCCGGATGCTGCGGCGTCGAAGGACGCTCGCACGCGGCCCCGGTCCAGGGAAAAAGGATCTTGGCTCATGCCGCCCGTGCCCCGGGGAGAAACGCGGTGACGGCGGCCACGAAATCGTCCGGACATGCCAGGAAGGGCGCGTGCGCGGCGCCCGGCAGCACGCGCAGCCGGCCGTCCGGGAGGGCGGCCGCGAGACGGCGCCCGGCTTCCGCAGGTGTCAGGCGGTCCCGCTCCCCGGCGATCACCAGCGCCGGCTGTCGAACCTCGCCGAGGCGCGTGCGCAGATCGAGTGCGCCGAGAATCTCCAGCCCGACGGCGAGGGCACGGGGGTCGGGCTCTTCCCGTCCCGCCAGCAGGCGACGCAGTTCCGCCAGTCGGGTCGCCGCCTGGCGGTCGCCGCGGAGTTGCAGCGCGAGAAAATCGCGCACGGTCTTCCGGTGGTCCCGGTCCAGCGAGGCTGCGAAGCCTTCGAGCGTGGTTCTTGCCAGTGCGCAGGGCCAGTCGGGCGCCGCCACGAAGCGCGGCGTGGTCGCGACGAGCACGAGCCTGTCGATCGCATGGCCCGCGAGCGCCGCGGCCAGGGCAATCTGGCCACCAAGCGACCACCCGAGCCAGGTTGCGCCGGGTGGGGCGGCCGCAGCCACTGCCGCCACCGCGGCTTCGACGGTGAAGTCGGTATGCTCGCGCGGACTGAGGCCGTGGCCCGGGAGGTCGATGCAGGTGACGCGGCAATGCTGTTCGAGGCCTGGCAACAGGGGCGCCCAGATGCCCGAGTGCAGGCCCCAGCCATGCAGCAGGACGAGGTCGGGCCCATGTCCTGCGGTCTGCGCGTGCAGTTTCATGGCATGACCCCGCCGTCCGTGCCCGTACCTGCCATCGCATCCGCATCCGCATCCGCATCCGCATCCGTATCCGTATCCGTATCCGTATCCGGGGCCCCGGCCGCACGCAGCGCCGGCAGTCCGGCGAGGACTCCCAGCAGTCGGTCGATGTCGTCTTCCGTGTGGACGGCAGAGAGCGTGACCCGCAGTCGCGCGGAACCGGCCGGCACCGTCGGGGGGCGGATCGGGGTCACCCACAGGCCGGCATCGAACAACGCGTCGGCGGCGTCGAGCGCGGCCCGGGCGTCGCCCGCCATGACCGGCTGGATGGGGCTCTGGCTTGCGCCGAGTCGCAAGCCCGAGGCCTGCGCGCCGGCCCGAAAACGCGCCACGAGCATGGCGAGCCGCTCGCGGCGCCAGGATTCTTCGGCGGCGATGGCCAGCGAGACGCGTGTGGCGGCGGCCACGGCGGGCGGCGGTGCGGTGGTGTAGATGTAGCTGCGCGCGCGCTGGATGATCGTCTCGACCACGGCCTCGTCTCCCGCCACGAAGGCGCCGAAAGTGCCGAACGCCTTGCCGAGCGTACCGACCAGGCCGGTGATCATTTTCGGTTCCAGGCCGGCCGCGGCGCAGCTGCCGCGACCTCCGGGGCCGACGACACCCAGGCCATGGGCATCATCCACCAGCAGGGCAGCACCGGTCTCGCCGGCCACCTTCGCCAGGTCGCCCAACGGCGCCAGGTCGCCGTCCATGCTGAAAACGCCGTCGGTGACCAGGAACTTGCGTCTGTCGTCGCCCGCAATACGCATCGAAGCGGCATCGGTGTCGGCGTGGCGGTAGCGCCTTACCGTCGCTCCGGAAAGGCGGCTGGCATCGAGCAACGAGGCATGGTTCAGACGGTCCTCGACGACCAGGTCGCCACGTCCGGCGAGCGCGCAGAGCAGGCCTAGATTCGCCATGTAGCCGGTGGAGAACAACAGCGCGCGCGGGAAGCCGGTGAATGCCGCGAGCTCTTCTTCGAGCGCGTGGTGCTCGGTCGTGTGGCCGGTGACGAGATGGGCGGCACCGCTGCCCGCGCCCCACGCCGTTGCCGCCGCCGCCATCGCCGCGCCGACGCGCGGGTCCCGCGCGAGCCCGAGATAGTCGTTGCTGCAGAAAGCCAGGCAACGGCGGCCGTCGACCTCGAGTTCTGCCGGCGCCAGTCCGGCGTGCCACGCCGTGACGCGCCGACGGCGATACAGGCCGGCCGCGGCGCGTTCCTCCAGTCCGGCGGCGAGCGTCTCAGCCAGGGTTGGCGTCGACACGGGAGTCCGTCCGGCCCGGCTCCGGCACGAGTCCGAGCCGTTCCAGCAAGGCCATGTCGCCGTCGGCGTTCGGGTTGGGCGTCGTGAGGAGTTTCTCGCCGTAGAAGATCGAGTTGGCGCCGGCGAAAAAAGCCATCGCCTGCAACTCCGCGCTCATCTCGGTGCGACCTGCCGAAAGGCGCAGGTGGGAGCCGGGCATCAGCACGCGCGCCACGCCGATGGTGCGCACGAACTCGAAGGGGTCGAGCGGTTCGGCGCCCTCGAGCGGCGTGCCCGGCACCCGCACGAGCTGGTTGATCGGCACGCTCTCGGGATGCGCCGGCAACGTCGCCAGGGTATGGAGCAGCGCCACGCGGTCCTCGCGCGTCTCGCCCATCCCCAGGATCCCGCCGCAACACACTTTGAGGCCCGCATCGCGCACGTGCTGCAGGGTCTCCAGCCGGTCGGCGTAGGTTCGGGTGGTGATGATTTCCGGGTAGAACGCTTCGGACGTATCGAGGTTGTGATTGTAGAAGTCGAGTCCCGCGGCACGCAGCGTGGCGGCCTGTTCGGCCGTCAACATGCCGAGGGTCGCGCAGGTCTCTAGACCGAGTTCGCGCACCCTGCGCACCATCTCGGCCACCGCGGCCAGCTGCTTCGGCTTCGGGTTGCGCCAGGCCGCGCCCATACAGAAGCGGGTCGCGCCGGATTCGCGCGCCAGGCGTGCGCGTGCCACCACGTCTTCAACCTCGAGCAGCGGATCGACCGGCAGCTTCGTGTCGTGACGGATGCTTTGCGGGCAATAGGCGCAGTCTTCGGGACAGGCGCCGGTCTTGACCGAGAGGAGGGTGCTGACCTGCACCTGGTGATGCGGGAAATTGTCGCGATGCACGCCGTGCGCGCGATACAGCAGCTCGAACAGCGGCAGTTCGAAAAGTTCGCGGACTTCCTCGAGGCGCCAGTCGAAACGCGGTTCATTCATGGTATAGGAACTCGTGGTCGGAGAGCCGTTTCCGGGCCTGTAGGCAAGAAAGCGGAACTGTGCCCGTGACCGGGCGTCGCCGCACAATGCGTCGGGAGTATTCGCGGCCGGGGAAGGGGCTGTCAACCGATGTGCGCCTGCGGAGTTGACGACGGGCGGTGGCTGCGGCTGCCGCGCTGGCCGTGCGAGTTGTGCGGGGCGGCCGCGGGTCCGGTCGGCATCTGCGCCCCGTGCCGTGCCGAGCTGCCGTGGATCGGATCCGCCTGCGTGCTCTGCGCGCGTCCGCTGGACGCAACAGGGCCTTGTACCGGTTGTCGCGGCGCGCCGGTGCCGTGGCGGCGGGCGATCGTGCCGCTGGCCTGGCGTTTTCCCGTCGACGCGTTGATCGGCCGCTTCAAGTACGGCGGCGCCCTGCGTTACGGCGCTCTGCTGGGACGACTCCTGGCAGACCATTGCCGGACGCACCGCCCGAACGCGATCGTGCCGGTGCCGCTGCATCGCTCCAGGTTGCTGGAGCGCGGTTTCAACCAGGCCCAGGAACTCGCCCGGCCGGTCGCGGCGAGGCTGGGCGTCCCGTTGCTTTCGGGAGCGTGCAGGCGGACCCGGGCGACGCCGCCGCAGGCGGGCCTCGCCGCCGGCCCGCGTTATCAGAACCTGGCCGGCGCGTTCACCGCCGGACCGGTCGTGCGGGACTTGCATGTCGCGATGATCGACGACGTGTTCACGACCGGTTCGACTGCGGCCGCCCTCGGGGTGGCGCTGCTGGAGGCCGGCGCGGCCTCGGTCGAGGCCTGGGCGGTGGCGCGCGGCGGGACGGGGAGCGCTCAGCCGGATGCGAAGGTGTAATGCAGGAGAATGCCGAGAAAAACGACCATGCCGTAGTAGTTGTTGTTCAGGAAAGCGCGAAAGCAGTCTTCCGGCCGGCGTCGGCGAATCAGCACCTGCTGCCAGACGGACAGCAGGCCTGCCAGGAGCAGCGCGCCGTAATACCAGCCGCCCAGCCCGGCCTGCCGGCCGACGAGCCACAGGGCGATCAGCAGCAGCACCTGCACGGCGCCGATAATCTGCCGGTCCGCTTCCCCGAACAGGATGGCCGTCGAGCGCACGCCAAGTTTCAGGTCGTCGTCCCGGTCGACCATCGCGTACATGGTGTCGTAGACCACCGCCCAGAGCACCACTGCGATGAACATCAGCCAGGCGAGCGGGGGTACCGCGCCGGTCTGTGCGGCAAAGGCCATGGGGACGGACCAGCCGAATGCGGCGCCGAGCCAGACCTGCGGCAGATGCGTGAAGCGCTTGAGAAAAGGGTAGGCGATCGTCAGGACGGCGCCGCCGAGCGCCAGCAGCACCGTGAGCCGGTTGAGGGTGAGCACGAGCGCGAAGGCGGCGGCGCCCAGGGCTGCCGCGATCAGCAGTGATTCGAGGGGTGTCACGGTGCCCCGGGCCAGCGGCCGGTCGCGCGTGCGCTCGACGTGCGGATCGATCCGCCGGTCGGCGAAATCGTTCATCACGCAGCCCGCGGAACGCATCAGCACGACGCCCGCGACGAACACCAGGAAGACATGTGGGTCGGGCCGGCCTTCCGCCGCCACCCACAGCGCCCAGAGTGTCGGCCAGAGCAACAGCAAGGTGCCGATCGGCCGGTGCAGCCGCATCAGCAGGGCGTACTCCCTGAGCTGGGCGGCGAGCCGGGCCGCCGGCCCCCGCGCGTCTACCGGTTCCGGCATCGGGTCAGGCCCGGCAGGAAGATCTCGTAAACGAGCAGCCGCCCGGTGGCCAAGCTGAACAGCGAGCGCCGCGCCCACACCCAGGCGGGCCGGATGTCGATGCCCTCCAGCGCCGGGACGAACAGCGGATGGTCGGGGTCGGTGCGCGTGTACTCGAAGGCCGAACGGTGGATGCCTCCCCGTTCGAGCAGCGCATCGCCCAGCGGCCGGTCGCCGAGCTTCGCGAGCCACGGATCGCCGGCGAGCGTAACGCCTGGCATGAGCGTAGTCGCGCAAACACACAGCGTGGCGCCGCAAAACATGCGCACCCGCCGCGCGCGCGCCGTGTCGAAATCGAGGAGCGGCCGTGCGTCGTCCGGAACGGCTTCATCTGCCTCGCCGAGCAGCTCCAGCCGGAAGCCGTCATTGCAGGCCCGGCGGAGGCGTGATGTCAGCGAGCCGACATCAAGCAACCAGCCCCGCAAGCCGGGGTCCTCCGGCAGCGCGTCGGCGGCGTCGGCGGACAGCCAGGCCAGTGGGCCGGAAAGGCCGGGGTTCCCGGCAATTAGAGAGCTTTTACTGGTCATGCGACGCGGGGCAAGGGAAACAGGTGACCATTATAGATGGGTTCGGCTTCGCGTCAGACCTGACCGTAGCGGGTCGCCGCGCCGATCCATCTCCGGGTGAGCGCCGCGACGGCTTCAGCCGGTCCGCGGAGCATCTGGTCGGCCAGCTCCCGCACGGCCGGCATGAGGTGCTGGTCGCGCACCAGGTCGGCCACTTTCAGCCCGAGCAGGCCCGTCTGGCGAATTCCAAGGACCTCTCCCGGGCCGCGCAACTCGAGGTCCGTGCGCGCAATTTCGAAGCCGTCGTTCGTGTCGCGCATCGCCGCGAGGCGGGTCGTGGCGATGGCCGACAGCGGGGGGCGGTAGAGCAACAGGCAGCTGGCATCCTCTTCCCCGCGTCCCACGCGGCCCCGCAACTGGTGAAGCTGCGCGAGGCCCATGCGCTCCGCGTTCTCGATGATCATGAGGCTGGCCCGGGGCACATCGACGCCGACCTCGATCACTGTCGTGGCGACCAGCAGGTGGATCTCGCCGCCCTTGAAGGCGCGCATGATCTTTTCCTTCTCGGCGGCGCGCAGCCGGCCATGGATCAGGCCGACAGACAGTTCCGGCAGCGCCTCGGTCAGCTTCGCGGCCGTGTCCTCGGCGGCCTGGGCCTGGAGCTGGTCGGATTCCTCGACGAGCGGGCAGACCCAGTAGGCCTGGCGCCCGGCGGCACATGCGTCACGGATGCGCGCGACGATCTCGCTCCGACGGGTCTCGGGCATCGCCACCGTGCGCACGGTGCCGCGCCCGGGTGGCCGCTCGTCGATGATCGCAGTGTCGAGGTCGGCGTAGGTCGCCATCGCGAGGGTGCGCGGAATCGGCGTCGCGGTCAGCACCAGCTGATGAGGGCGGCGCCCCGCGGCCTTGCCCTTGTCGGTCAGCGCGAGCCGCTGGTGCACTCCGAAGCGGTGCTGCTCGTCGATGATCGCCA
>Ga0102938_10004287_pt1 | contig 10506 bp, 7 predicted proteins | sample SalPonR2_B_D2_MG_FD_84516 | JGI IMG/M metagenome (GOLD analysis project Ga0102938, IMG submission 84516) | Salt pond soil microbial communities from South San Francisco under conditions of wetland restoration - Salt Pond MetaG R2_B_D2_MG | ecosystem: Environmental > Aquatic > Marine > Intertidal...
CGAATTTCTGCTTCATCATGAATGCCGCCCAGACTGAACCGTTCAAATTCTCGATTTAACGCACGTGCTATCGACTTGCCAAGTGATGTTTTACCAACGCCGGGAGGTCCGTAAAAGCAGAGGATTGGCGCTTTCATATCTTTCTTCAGCTTTAGAACAGCCAGATACTCTACAATTCGTTTTTTCACCTTCTCCAAACCGTAGTGGTCCTCATCAAGGATTTTCCGGGCACGCTTCAGGTCCAGTTTATCATCAGAAAATTCGCCCCATGGCAGATCCAGTATCCATTCGATGTAGGCATGTATAATTCCGTAATTTGGGGAGGAGTTGGGGGTCATTTCAAGCCGCTGCAGTTCTTTTTCTACAGTCTCTTTGGCATCATCGCTGAGCCCCTCTTTTTCATCAAGTCGTTTTCTCAGCTTCTCAATATCCTGCTGCTCACTGTCTTCGCCGAGTGCTTCCTGAATAGCTTTCATTTGCTGACGAAGATAGAAGTCGCGTTGCTGATCGTCGATATCGGTCTTCACCTTAGAGCGAATCTCTTCGCTTAGGTTCAGTACCTGAAGTTCTTTATTTAAAAACTCCATCACTTTTTCGAGTCTGTCCGTAAACTTCTTGATTTCAAGAATTCCCTGTTTTTCAGCAATGGAAACCTGCAGATTTGAGGAAATAAAGTTCAGCAGAAAAGCCGGACTCGAAATGTTGTTGATAGCAATGGATGCCTCAGACGGAATATTTGGAGAGAGATTTACAATTTTACTCGCAGTCTCCTTAATGGATCGCATGGAAGCATCAAGTTCAACTCCGCTTATATCCATCTCCTGTTGAACAGGTTGTACGTCAGCCCGAAAGAAGGGATCTGTTTGAGTAAACTGTTCAATTTCAATAATGCTTTTACCCTGAATAACTACACTTTTGCTTCCATCAGGCATTTTGATCAATTTCAAAATCTGAGCCACGGTTCCGTACTTATACATATCGGCGGCCTCAGGGTCCTCAACGGATTCATCTTTTTGAGTGACTACACCAATTGTTTTATCACTTTCGTATGCTTCTTTTACTAAAGCGAGAGAACGGTCTCGGCCCACCGTAATTGGAACAACAACACCCGGGAATAGCACCGTATTTTTCAGGGGAAGAATTGGAAGATTGTCAGGTACTTCTGATTCAGTCAGCCTTTTTTCTTCCTCTTCACTCATCAAGGGAATAGCCTGTTCAAAATCGTCAAAGTTTTCGCCCTGATCGTCAAATGTCGTCTGTATTTTAAACCGTTGGTCAAACATGTAAAAGACTTAAATTAATTTTTTTATCTGTTTCTCTGATAAGTGGCAAATTCGAAGCCAAAAGTATGGTTGGTACCATAACGTCATATCTTCTTTTTCTGTTCTGCCATATTGAGTGAAGCGAGATATTACATGACACTTGGTCAGTCATCTGATAACTCGCATTTAAAGTGAATAAAAATTTAGTGTAGATACACTACTATTTATGGAATATAAACCTTTATACCGGCCATAGATGCTCCAACAATCTCATTTGTAGGGCCAATCTGGCTGCTCTTAACTTTTAATGCCGTTTTCAACTCAAAATACTTGCTTTCAACGCGGAACCCTAATGTGTAGTAACCGGGCAGATGCGGAGCGATTCGTGTGCCCAACCGAAGTGGTAAAAAAGGAAGGAGTTTCAGCTCTGTACCCAAATATACTACAGGAGCTTTTGATGCAAATTCATGATTTATGACAGGCAGACGTACATCACCCATTAGTTTAATCCTGTTAATTTGAAACAGAGCCCCGGCCTGAACGGAGGTTGGCATCATAGTGTAAAATGTATCCTCAGATTGATCAGAATCGAGTTCAAAAGGTGTATCGTCCTGATTATTCAGAAAGAACCAATGCTCATTTGGAGCACCGGAAAATCTAAAGTCAGATACACCCGGGAGTTCTGTGAGTTCTTCTTCAACTCTTTGTGTAGACATTTTGTACGGCTGGTCAAACTGATAGATTGCTCCCAAATCTGTAATTGAAAAGCTGAGCCGAAGTGACTTTTGAGTAGTGGCCGTCTCTCGCTGAAGGAAGGAGAGATCACCACCGAATGTGATCATGTATGTAATACCAACATCCAGGCCAAAGCCTATTCCGGCCGGTTTCGAAAGATCTGATAATGAACCGTCAATAAATGAAACCGTTCCATTTTGAGTGACGAATGGCCGGTTTTCAGTAAAAGATCCGGTACTGTATTGTTGATAGCGAGCAGATCTAACCCAATTTTCATCCCCATCATGATAATGATATACATTGTCGTATTGGGCATCAATGTGAGAGCCGGCAATAACAATTTTTGGAGCAATTCCGACTATAAACTCCGAAAGTTGAGGGGATAAACCGTTTAAAAAATCGAAGGATTCCGCATATCCAAAAGAGAGTTCATGCAGTGTCTGATATTGGTGGCGGAAAGATCGATCCAAGTAAAGGTTATCCCCGTTCTCAACAGCCGTGGATGAGAAATATCCTTTGCCCAACTCATATTTACTGAATACTCTGGTGCGAAGAGATAGAGCATAAGATTTTCTGTCCCCTTTCCATTTCACACCAAACCAGTGTAGATCGGCCATTGACTGAAAAGGTGCAACCCTGCGAGACCCGGGATAATTTCTTCTCAATATTGAGCTTCTGTCTGCTTCGATCAGTTCATAATCGCTGTTCAGACTTTTGTATGGGAGAAAAGCTGAGCGAAATTGTTGAGTCCTTGCGGAAAAATCAGTTTCCGGTAAAAGATACTCATTGTACACTCCACTCTGTAACAGAGAAATTTGAAGTGAATATTTTTTTTCTTGTATGCGAAGATTTGCAGGATTAACAAACAGTGCTTCGTAACCGGTAAGATATGCAGTACCACCGCCACCCAAAGCCATATTTTCGGCCGATAGCGAAATCTGGGCAAATGCACTTACTGAAATACATAAAGAGAGTACCACTCCCAGAGTGGCAATACTTAAAAATTTTAACAAGGGATTTTCCTCGATTAACTGAGAACTTTTAACTTAGCGGCCCGAAGCATTAATGTTTTTTGTCCGCGACTCTTAAAAAATACAACAACTCTGGTATCTTTGCCTGATCCTGCCCGCTGAATAATTTTCCCGGGACCAAATTTTGGATGTATAACCTGCACTCCCGTTCGAAAAGGATCATCATCGTACTCATATTCGTAAGTAGAGGACGCGGATGAAGGCTTTTTGGATTGAATCGGAGATTTCCAGTCGTGCTCGTATTCTATAGTTGTGTTATTTGATTGACTGTCTGTTTCCCCAAAACGGTTGTTTTTCTGCTGTATTGTTGAACCTGTTTCATTACGGACCACTCCTGAATCTACCTCGTCTAAAAATCTGGATCGAGCCTGTCGCTGTTCTTCACCATACTTGTATCTCAGTTTACTGAAACTGAAAAAGAGCTGTTTTTCGGCTCGGGTAATAGCTACGTAAAAAAGGCGTCTCTCTTCCTCAGTATTGGCTTCTTCACCTTCTCTTGGCCCCATAGGGAAGAGGTTTTCTTCCAGGCCGACGATAAAGATGACCGGGAACTCAAGACCTTTCGATGCGTGAACCGTCATCAGGGTTACCGCAGGCTTATCTTCATCATACTTGTCTGAATCGGTAATCAGGTTGATCTCCTGTAAAAAATTGGAAAGCTTCGGATTCTTGGTGTTTTGCTGATAGTACGCAATGGCGTTTTGAAGCTCCAGCACGTTGTCTCGCCGAGTCAAAGCTTTCGCATCGTTTTGCTCAACCAATGCCTTCAGATAGCCGCTTTTTTCCAGCATCTTTTTGGTAACATCCAGTATTGGAGATCCGGAATCCAGCAGATCCTTTAAGCTTTCAATCATGTGAATGAAATCTGCAATTTTGGCTTTTGCTGGTTTATAAATGTCTGCAGAGTCAACATCGTGTAAAATCCTCCAGACACTCTGACCGGTAGCGCGGGCTTTTTTGAGAAGTTCATTCAGCGTTTTATTGCCAATACCGCGACTCGGTTCGTTGATGATTCTAAGCAGAGCCTGTTCATCCTCCGGATTAATCAGAAGAGTTAAATACGCCAGCACATCTTTAATCTCTTTACGCTGATAGAAGGAGAGCCCGCCCACCAATTGGTATGTAATATCTTTTCGTCGAAATGCCTCCTCAAATATCCTGCTCTGATAGTTTGTCCGGTACAAAATCGCGAAGTCATTATTTTGATAGCCGTGACGCAGTTTAAGATTTTGGATATAGTTCGCTATTCGATTTGCCTCGTCCCGTTCGTCAAAGTTTTCCAATAATGTAACGGTCTCGCCCTCTTCATTATCAGTCCAAAGCGTTTTATCGAGCTGCTTTTCATTTCGTTTTATAATAGAATCCGCACATTGAAGAATATACTTGGTAGATCGATAGTTTTGCTCCAGCGGAACTTCCAGTGCATCGTCGTAATCGTTCTTAAAATTTAGAATATTGCTGATGTCTGCTCCTCTGAACGAGTAGATACTTTGTGCATCATCGCCTACCACACAAATATTTTGATATTTATCGGCCAGCATGCGGGTTACTTTATACTGAGCGTGATTGGTATCCTGATACTCATCAATCATGATATAACGGAACCGGTCCTGGTACTTTTCCAGAACATCAGGGTGCTCTTCAAATAGTTCGATCGGTTTGATGAGCAGATCATCAAAGTCCATCGCATTGGCCTGTTTTAAACGCTTGGCATAAATCTGAAAAACTCTTGCAGTAATATCATCCAGCGTACTTTGCACAAACTTATGTTGATACTGTTCGGGGGAGATTAGCTGGTTTTTGGCATCGCTGATTTTGAACTGAATGGTTCTGGGACGAATCTCACGGGGATCGTAATTCAACTCTTTGAGAATCAGCTTGATGGCATTTTCGGCATCTGTTGTATCGTAAATGGAGTATTGGCTGTTAAAACCGATCTTGTCAGCCTCAAAACGAAGAATTTTTGAAAAGATAGAGTGAAATGTTCCCATCCATAGTCCGGAAGCCTTTTCTCCAATCAGCCCCTGAATACGTTCCTGCATTTCGCGGGCGGCCTTATTCGTAAACGTAAGCGAAAGAATATTTTTTGGAAGTGCATACTGCTTTTGGAGTAGATGCGCGATGCGATAGGTGAGTACTCTTGTTTTACCACTTCCCGCTCCTGCAATAATTAAAAGAGGTCCGTTTACATGAGATGCAGCTTTTCTTTGCTGTTCATTTAAATCGTTGAGAAAGTCGGATGATTTTTTTGAGTTTGAATCGGGCTGAAGAGTAAACTGCTTCATTAAAATACACTTTCAGGTTAGAATAACTTCGAATCGGTAAAACTACGAATAATTGAGCAAGGGAGTGGAGGAAAATTTGGAAAAAATTGTCTGCTCAGTGGATGATCAGAAACTGAAGATCCATCACATTGTTTCCGGTTGGACCCGTTTTGATATGTCCGCCAAGTTTATCAAAAAATGAGTAACTGTCGTTTCTTCGCAGATAGTCGTTTGCATCAAGGCCAAGTTTCCCGGCCTCGTTTAGACTATTTTGATTGACTACAGCTCCGGCCGCATCCGTTGGGCCGTCAATACCGTCGGTACCGGCACTTAAAAATATGATCTCTTGTTCGAACTCATCTAAATGTTTAGCCATCCGAAGGGCGAGTTCCTGATTGCGTCCGCCTTTTCCATCTCCGGTCACCTCAATACTGCACTCTCCGAAAAAAATAAATGCTTGTGGCTTTCTCTCTGCATTCGTAGCGGTTGGAATTTTTGATACGATATGCTGTTCAAAATCATCTATGGATCCTGTCCAGGGTTGATCGTCTCTAGTGACCCGGATACCTTTTTGCTCCATCAACTCTTGGGCAATATTGGCCACTTTTTCTGCAGACAGTATGATTTGACTGTGATGGTTCGGTATCTCTTGAGTCTCGAAAAGATCATTTTCCCGGGCATTGGTTGAAAGAAAAGATGTTATGGATTCAGGAATTCTCTTCCAGAGCTTTTTATTCTTTAAGAGTGAGATAACATCAGAAAAATGAAAACTTTGAGGTATGGTTGGGCCGCTGCCAATATCCATTATGTCATCATTGGGAACGTCTGATATGATGAGGTCAAAAAGCTGAAGATCGTAAATGTGCTGCAAAAGTCGGCCTGCTTTGATATCGGAGACAGATTTTCTGATTAAATTCATTTCATGAATCCCGGTACCGCTGTTTAGCAGTATTTGATAGAGTTTAACGATGTCATCAAATGGTATTGATGAAGACGGCCTGCAAAGAAGAGAGGAGGTACCTCCCGATAGAAGATTTAGCACAATTGAGTGTTTGGGTATTAACTCTACAAAATCCAGCAAGCGGTTGGCAGCAAGAACGGATTCATTGTCTGGAATTGGATGGGAGGAAGTCAGAACTTCAATATTCTTCGGTAGGTTATTTTTGGGTAGAGAATCTGTTATGACCATGCCACCGGATAGATTACCACCTAAGATGTTACTGGCAGCATTTGCCATTTCAACGGATGCTTTACCGGATCCGATGACAACTATATTCTGATTTGCAGACATCTCAACGTCCAAGCCAAAAACTTGAAGTGTATTCAGCTGAGGGTCCATTTTAAGAAAAGAGGGGATGAGATGTTCCGGTGATGAGCGGTTTAGGGCGTCAAGAAAAAACGTTACAGCTGTTGATGGATCAATTCTCATAGGTAGACCTTGATGTGAGCAGATGATTCAGTTGGAATGACTGTTAAATCACATCATAAGATAAAGAAACGGTTAGAGCACATTAAAGGAGCCTTTTAACAAAGATTAATTTCATTATTAAAATTTTCTAATATTAATAAATTATATATATTAGTTGGACGATAAGTCTAAAGAGAAGTTATCAAATCAAGATTTAGCAAACTTTAGTAACAAATGTAACAAATAGGAAGTGATATGAGTGTTCAGGCAAATCAAAGGGTAGATTATTCAGCTTTAGTCAATTATATACAACAAGAGAATGCCAGGCAGGTAAACCAACTTTTAAAAGAGCTCATTCCAAAATTGGTTGAGTATTTGCAGGTAACTCTTGCAGCAACTGAAGAAACTGCCAAAGAGTGTGTACAGCAGGCTTTTTTGAATGTTTATGAAAGAATTATTGATGGAAAGCTTAAAGATCCGAAATCGCTTTTATCATACATGATGATGACTTCACGAAATGAATACTTCAATCAGTACAAAAAAAATAAACGATATGTTGATAATGAACATGTAGTTGGATCTGAGTCAGATCCAGCCAGTCAAATTGATCGTTTGGTAGACCAGGAGAGAAAAGAGTTGCTGTTTGATTGCATTGAAGAATTGGACGAAGATTCACAAATGTTCATTCTCTACTTCATCAATCATCCGGATGCAACCACCAGGGAAGCAAGTGATTATTTTGATTTAACAGAGGCAAACGTAAGAACAAAAAAATACAGAATCACTCACCAACTGCACTCACTCTATAAATTTAAAGCCAACGGCTTGGACTGTTAGATCGCGAAATTGATAATCCATTTGTTTTACGGAATTTAAGATATCTGAAATAATGAGTTGTGTATTTTGTATATTTGCAACCTTTAAATCAGTAATAAAACGACTCAATTGGATTTTTTAGCATCGTATGCAACGCTATTTGAAAAGCAGTTGCAAAACCTGGATTTTCCTTCAAAACCAGAAACACTTTATCGTCCTCAACGCTACATATTGAAGAATGGCGGTAAACGTATCCGGCCAATTTTATCACTTATCAGCTGTGGCATTTGTGGATCGGATCCGGAGAAAGCTATGCCGGCAGCATTGGCCGTTGAACTCCTTCATAATTTTACACTGATCCACGATGACATTATGGATCAGGCCGACAGTCGGAGAGGTAAATCTTCTGTTCATAAAAAATGGGATGAAGCTACGGCAATTCTAGCCGGAGACAGTATGTTTACCTACTCTTTGCTTCAATTGCAGAATATTTCAGAAAACGTGGATCACAAAAAAATCAGTGATCTGTTTTTAAAAGCAATTAACAGGGTTTGCGAAGGGCAGGCCATGGACATGGAGTTTGAATCCCGTACTGATGTCTCCATCGAAGAGTACCATCAAATGATTAACGGTAAAACAGGTGTACTGATCGGTGCAGCTATGCAAATGGGAGGCATGTGCGGCAATGCTGATCAGGAAAAGCTGGAAAAACTCTCACTAATCGGGCACTCACTTGGGCTTGCTTTTCAGATACAGGACGACTGGCTGGATGTTTATGGAGACCCTGAAAAATTTGGCAAAAAGAAAGCGGGGGATATTCGGGAGGGCAAGAAAACATTATTGATGCTCAGTGCGTTAGAACGATGCAGCAATGCAGAACGGAATGATATTCTTGGATATATCGAAAATAAACCGCTGTCAGAATCTGAAGTGGATAAGGTGATTCAGATATTTGAATCATATGGAATAGAAGAGGATACCAGGGATAAGTTTTTACAACACTACAGCCGGGCAGAAAATGCTCTTCAGGAATTTGGTGATTCCAACTATAAACAAGATCTTCAACATCTTATTAAATTTTTGAAAAATCGTGAAAGTTAAATACATGCGTAATCTATTATTTCTATTTGCAGCAATGCTTCTTTTTGCCTCATGCCGAAGCAATGAGTTGATTCGACCGGGCGATTCACTTGAAGTAGCTTACGAAAAGGCTCTTAATCAATATGAACAAGAAAATTATGCCGAAGCCGCCCGGGCTTTTGAGACGGTAATATCTATAGGCCGAGGCACCGATATTGGGCAGGAAGCACAATATTATCTGGCTGAAAGTTATTTTAATAATCGCAGATATCTGTTGGCGGCCTCAGAGTATGAAAGGTATGCTCAATTTCATCCAAATTCACCCAGACGTGAAGAAGCTGATTTTAAGAAAGCTCTCAGTTACTACAATTTAAGCCCAAGATATCGCCTTGATCAATCGTACACATATCAGGCAATAGAAAATTTCAGGCTTCTGTTATCTCGTTTTCCAAATTCAGAGTATGCAGAAGAGGCAGCAGAATCTATTTCGGAATTGAGGGGTAAACTGGCTCGTAAATCATATAATGCCGGAGAATTTTATAAACGAACCAGCCGGTATGAAGCTGCAGCCATCTATTTTGATGTTGTAATTGACGATTACCCGGAAACTTCCTGGGCCGAGCTGGCACTGGTTGACCAGATGGAGTCATATATTCTCTATGCTGAAAACAGTATCGCTGCCCGACAAGCTGAACGTTTTGAAATGGCACTCGAATCCTACGAAACCTATCTTCAGCTTTTCCCGAGAGGAGAGAATAGAAGCCGTGTTGAAGATCTTTATGACAGGGCTCAGCGAGGGTTGAATGAAGCTACTGATAATGAGTCTGTTGCTCAAAACTAATTAGATCCTGTTGTGAAACGGATTGGACTTTTTGGGGGATCTTTTGATCCGGTTCATAACGGACATATTGAAGCTGTGGACTCTTTTCTAAAGAGCGGTTTAATCGATGAGATATGGATATTGCTCACCCCCGTTTCACCACATAAGAAAGATCAAGAAAAGACTGATTTTAAGCATCGCTACAACATGTTAAAACTCGCTTTTCAAGAGAGTGATAACACCAAAATCAGTGATATTGAGAAAGATCTGCCCAAGCCGTCTTACACTCTCCAAACCATTCATCACTTAAAGGAAAAGTATCCTGAATACACCTTTTTTTTATGCTTGGGTGAGGATAGTCTTCAGTCGTTTCATAAATGGCATAAATACAAAGAAATTCTCCAGGAATGTGCATTAATGGTGGTAGACCGGCCGGGATCTGATCACAAAAGTGTTGATTCGGACATTCTGGAAAAAACTATATTTGTAGATCATAGCCCGATGGACATTTCATCGTCTGAAATCCGGCAGACTACTGACTCTTCTTCATTAGTGAACCTGCCAAATGTTGTTCAAAAATATATTCAAAAAAATAACCTCTATAACGACTCCAGATGAGACGAAAAGACTTTCTTAAAACAGCCGGCATGGGGATGGCTGGACTGTCTGTATTTACCGGTTCCCAGAAAAAGGATTACGATTCGCTGAACAAACCTAAGCGTTTAAAGAAGGGAGACCGCATTGCTTTGACGGCCCCGGCCGGAATTGTTTATGAAGATTCAGAATTTGAACGAATGAAACAGGAGCTTGAGTCATTCGGGTTTGAAGTGGTTTTTGGTGAATATGTTAAGGAGCGATATGGATACCTGGCCGGGACTGATCAGCAGCGTGCCAGGGATTTGAACAGCTTTTTTGAAGATCCTGATATTGACGGAATTGTAGCTGTACGTGGTGGCTGGGGTTGCGCCAGAATATTGCCGCACCTTGATTTTGAGATGATCAAGAGTAATCCGAAAGTCTACTGCGGATTTAGTGACAACACCACACTCCATATGGCATTTTTACATCGATCAAATTTAGTTTCGTTTCA
>Ga0102938_10004288_pt1 | contig 10506 bp, 6 predicted proteins | sample SalPonR2_B_D2_MG_FD_84516 | JGI IMG/M metagenome (GOLD analysis project Ga0102938, IMG submission 84516) | Salt pond soil microbial communities from South San Francisco under conditions of wetland restoration - Salt Pond MetaG R2_B_D2_MG | ecosystem: Environmental > Aquatic > Marine > Intertidal...
ATCTGTCGTCAAGCGGGCCTGCCCGACGGGGTGGTCAACATCGTGACCGGAGACGGCGCTGTGGGCGAGATGATCACGGCAGCGGATGTGGACAAGATCGCCTTTACCGGTTCCACCGAGGTCGGGCGCAAGATCCGCGCGGCCACTGCGGGACGCGGCATCGCCCTCACCCTTGAACTGGGCGGCAAATCGCCTTTCATCGTGTTCGAGGATGCCGATATCGACAGCGCGATCGAGGGACTGGTCGATGCGATCTGGTTCAATCAGGGGCAGGTGTGTTGCGCGGGCTCCCGTCTGCTGGTTCAGGAGGGCCTTTCCGACGCTTTCCATACGCGCCTCAAGGCCCGCATGGACAAGCTTCGCATCGGCGACCCGCTGGACAAGTGCATCGACATGGGTGCCATTGTCGACCCGGTGCAGCTTGACCGGATCAAGACACTGGTCGCGGGCGCCGAGGGCCGGATCCATCATGCGGCCTGCCCGGTGCCCGCAGGCTGTTACTACCCGCCCACGCTGATCTCTGGACTATCGTCCGCCTCCCACCTGATGCAGGAAGAGATCTTTGGTCCGGTTCTTGTCTCCACCACGTTTCGCACGCCCTCGGAGGCGGTCGAACTGGCAAACAACACGCGCTACGGACTGGCCGCCAGCGTCTGGTCAGAGAACATCAACACCGCGCTGGACGTTGCCCCTAAGCTGGAGGCCGGCGTGATCTGGGTCAACGGCACCAACATGTTCGACGCCGCCGCCGGTTTCGGCGGATTGCGCGAAAGCGGCTTTGGCCGCGAGGGTGGCTGGGAAGGGTTGCGCGCCTATACCCGGCCCATGGAAATCCCCCAACCCCTCGCCCCGATTGAGCCGTTCGCGGGCGAGACGGTGGAAGCCCAGCCCGTAGACCGCACCGCCAAGCTGTATATCGGCGGCAAGCAGACCCGCCCCGACGGCGGATATGCGCGCTGCATCCACGACGCGCGGGGACAACTGATCGGTCAGGCGCCCATCGCCAACCGCAAGGACATCCGCAACGCCGTGGAGGCCGCGCGCGGCGCAAAAGGCTGGACGGCAGCCACCGCGCATAATCGAGCGCAGGTGCTGTATTACATCGGTGAAAACCTGTCGGCCCGCGCCACAGACTTTGCCAAGCTGATCGACCGGCTGACCGGGGGGGCCACCGGCGCGGCGGAGGTCGAGGCCAGCGTGAACCGGCTGTTCACCTACGCGGCCTGGGCAGACAAATTCGATGGCAGCGTGCGCGACGTCCCCATTCGCGGCGTCGCCTTGGCAATGAACGAACCCTGTGGGCTGATCGGGGCGCTCTGCCCTGACGACGTGCCGCTGCTGGGGTTGATTTCGCTCATGGCGCCCGCAATGGCGATGGGCAACCGCGTGGTGCTTGTGGCGTCCGAACCCTTTCCGCTGGCCGCCCTTGAGTTTACCCAGATTCTGGAAACCTCTGACGTGCCGGGGGGCGTGGTCAACATATTGACAGGCAGCCACGCCGAGCTGGCACCCACGCTGGCCGCGCATCTGGATCTGGAGGCGGTCTGGTCCTTTTCCTCCACAGACCTGGCAGAAAGCATCGAATGCGCCGCAGCGGGCAATCTCAAACGAACATGGGTCAACAACGCAGAGGCCCGCGACTGGATGAGCCCGGCGGGCGAAGGCCGGGCCTTTCTCGACGCTGCAACAGACGTCAAGACGATCTGGGTGCCCTATGGAGCCTGAGATCCAGCGCGATGCGATCTCCAACGAACGCGCCGGTCAGTCGATTTCCGCCCGAGTGACAAATGGTCAGAAGCTGTCCTGTCCCCTGCACATTGAGAATTTACATCCCCAATGCTATATTCTACGCACGCCCGAGCGTCAGGGCGCATCATGGCGCTTTGTGAATAGGAGGACATTGTCCTGTCTGCGACGACAACCGCGGTACATGCCGCTGAACAAGGCCGGGGCTTCTCGGCCATGACATCGAACCGGCCAAATGCCGAAGACCTGTTGGAGGCCGTGCTCGAAATCCTTTCGGACAACAAGGCGGAAGACATCGTGCAGATTGATCTGCGCGGGAAGTCGTCCGTTTGCGACTACATGGTCATCGCCTCGGGGAGATCCTCGCGGCAAGTCGCTGCCCTGTCGGAAAAATTGGCCGAAGAGCTGAAGCAGGCCCATGCCGTGCCATCCACCATGGAAGGCAAGGAAACCGGAGACTGGGTGCTCATCGACGCCGGGGATATCGTGGTGCATGTCTTTCGACCGGAGGTGCGCGAGTTCTACCAGCTCGAAAAGATGTGGTTGCCTGTGGGGTCTCCCCAGGCCTGACGCATGAGAGTGCATCTTTGCGTGGTCGGCCGGCTCCGGAAAGGGCCGGAGAAGACTCTGGTCGATGAGTATCTGATGCGATTCGACCGCAGCGGCCGCGCCATGGCACTCGGACCGGCGGTCCTGCACGAGGTCGAGGACAAGAAGGGCGGCGGGGTCACGGCTGAGGCTGCGCTGCTGCGCCGGGCTATCCCGAACGGGGCCAAGATCTGCGCACTTGACGAGCGTGGACAGCGCTGGTCCTCGCCGGAGTTTTCACAAAGACTTGCGCGCTGGCGGGACGACGGGGAACAGGACCTTGCCTTCGTGATCGGCGGGGCCGACGGGATAGACGCTGGCTTGCGGGACGATGCACAGGACCTTCTTTCCTTCGGTCCGATGGTCTGGCCACATATGCTGGTCCGGGTGATGCTTGCCGAACAGATGTACCGTGCGGCGACCATTCTTGCGGGCACGCCATACCACAGGGTTTGAGGGGCTCCGCCCCCGCCGCCCTTTCGGGCGGCTCCCCCGGGATATTTATCGCCCGAAGAAGGGCCGCGTGCCGCGATAAGACCGCGTCAGGTGGCGTAGGCGATCCATAGAAGGGCAAGGCCAAGGATCACCCGATAGACCACATAGGGCGTGAAACTGACCGAGCGCAGCAGACGCATCATGAAGGAAAGCGCACCGATCGCCGCGACGAAGGCGAAACCCGCCGCGATCGCGCCGTCACGTGCCGCTGCCGCATCTGCTGTTGCCGCGACCTCAACCCCCAGAAGCGCACCGGACGCAAGGATGGTGGGAATCGACATGAGCATGGCGAGCTTTGCGCCGTCGTGGCGGGTATAGCCCAGATACCGCGCAGCGGTGATCGTGATGCCGGACCTCGACGTTCCGGGTATCAGCGCCACTGCCTGCCAGAGGCCCATTACGATGGCCTCGCGCAGCGTCCAGTCCGTCTGGACCCTTGTCTGGGGGCTGCGCATGTCGACCCAGTAGAGCACCAGCCCGAAGATCAGCATGGCCCAGCCGATCACCGCCGTGGAACGCAGCATGCCGTCAAGGCCACTGAGCTTCAGCGCGAGACCACACAAGATCACGGGGATTGTCGCGATCAGCAGGAGAAAGGCGAGACGGGCACCCGGCGTGTCGATGCGGCCCCTGACCATCCGCAACGTGCCAAACGCTGCCATCTTCACGTCGGAGCGGAAATAAAGGATGACCGCGAGGAGCGTGCCAAGGTGCACGGCCACGTCGATGACCTGTCCCTGATCCTGCATTCCGGAAAGATTCGGCAGCAGGATCAGATGACCCGAGGACGATATCGGCAGGAACTCCGTAACACCTTGGATCAGGGCGAGAATAAGGAGGTGTGTCAACGGCATTGGGGTGGGTCCGATCATTCTTGTGCTCTTTGGTATAACCCCTTGTTTCAGCGATAAAAGCGGGAATATATGTCCGGTTTGATACCTAAAATTACCGCATTGCAGCATGACATGCCGGTACATGCCGGTTCACCGCCAAAATAATTGCCATATAGGTCAGCATTTGTGACTTTTATTTCTCTGACAGCTTCGGTAAGGAGGCCTCCACACAAGCTTCAACTGCGAAGGGTCGAGGAATGGCAAAGCAACAGATGCTGAAGTTCGTCACCGTCGAACGCGAGACGCCCGAGAAACGCGGCGCCGCGGCGCGGAAGTCGGATTTCGATGAGATCTACGCGGAATACGCTGAAACCAAGGCCGAGGAACAGGCCGGGCGCTGCAGCCAGTGCGGCGTGCCTTATTGCCAGACCCATTGCCCGTTGCACAACAATATTCCCGATTGGCTGCGACTGACCGCGACAGGACGCCTTCGGGAGGCCTATGAGATCAGCCAGGCCACCAATACCTTTCCCGAGATCTGCGGCCGGATCTGTCCGCAAGACCGGCTTTGCGAGGGCAATTGCGTCATCGAGCAATCCGGTCATGGCACCGTCACCATCGGCGCGGTGGAGAAATACATCACCGACACCGCCTGGGACGAAGGCTGGGTCCAGCCCATCAACCCGGCGCAGGAACGCAGTGAAAGCGTTGGCATCATCGGCGCAGGCCCCGGCGGACTGGCGGCAGCGGACATGCTGCGCCGGGCCGGCGTGCAAGTCACTGTATATGATCGCTACGATCGGGCGGGCGGGCTGATGACCTACGGCATTCCCGGGTTCAAGCTGGAAAAGCCGATCGTCATGCGCCGCAATGAACAGCTTGAACAGGGCGGCGTGCGCTTTGTCATGAATTGCAACGTGCGCGACGACATTTCCTTTGAGGAAATCCGGGCACAACACGACGCGGTCATCCTGGCAACGGGTGTCTACAAGTCGCGCGATCTCGATGCGCCGGGTTCGGATGCCGGCGGACTCGTGCGGGCCATCGACTATCTGACCGCCTCCAACCGGGCGGTGAACTTTGGTGACGACGTTCCCGCATTCACGAACGGCTAATTGAATGCCAAGGGCAAGCGCGTCGTGGTGATCGGTGGCGGCGACACGGCCATGGATTGTGTGCGCACCGCCATCCGCCAGGGCGCCGAAAGCGTAAAATGCCTGTATCGCCGGGACCGGACCAACATGCCCGGCAGCCAACGCGAAGTCCAGAATGCCGAGGAGGAGGGTGTGGTTTTCGAATGGCTGACCGCGCCCAAGGGCTTCAAGGGCGACCCGGTCGAAGCGGTCGTCGTGGAGCGGATGCGCCTGGGCGCGCCGGATGCGACGGGCCGCCAGAAACCGGAAGTGATCGAAGGGTCGGATTACGACGAACCTGCGGATCTTGTGATCAAGGCGCTTGGCTTCGAGGCCGAGGATCTGCCAATGCTCTGGGGGTGTCCGGAACTGGAAGTGACGCGCTGGGGCACCGTCAAGGCGGAATTCACCTCCGGTCGCACGGCTCTGCCGGGCGTTTACGCGGTGGGCGACATCGTTCGCGGCGCGAGCCTTGTGGTCTGGGCCATCCGCGACGGGCGCGATTGCGTCGAGGCGCTGCTGTCGGACCTTGCATCAAAGGATGCGGTTGCGGCGGAATGACGTTCTGAAACCGGATCACGAGGGCCTTTCCCATGTGACGGCCCCCGCAAGGCGGCTTGGTCTGAGAAGGAACACGACCGGTTCTACGGAGAGATCCTCGGTATCGACCGTATGGAGGCGAAACAATGGCACGGGCGGAGATGATCGGCATGCAACGGGCGGGCCTTTCGGCGGCGTTGGCGCTTTTCTGCGCGCCGGGTGCCCAGGGTCAGGGCGCCGGCGCCTTCGTGCCACCCGAGGGATGCCAGACCTACCTCACGGTGCAGTCGCGCAGTTGCGTCGTGACAAACCACTTTGTCTGCCCCCAGATTGATCCGGATGACAAGTTTCGAACCGATTTCGGCGAGGCTGGACCGTTTTTCACAAGCCGTATCGACGGGGATGCGCAATGGGTGGCCAGTGGGCCGCCTGACGATCCGCAAAGAACCCGCACGGTGGACCCGGTCAACGATCGAGGCAGCGCCCGCGAGTTGATCGAAACGGGCGTCGACAGCTTTGACTTCTATCAGACGAACCCTGTCGAGGGGCGGACTCGCGTGACCGGCTTTGACCGCGTGCTCGGCGAGGTGGAAATCGATGGGGAGCCACTCTATCGCACCGAATTCGAGATGACGCGCCGCGACGCAAGCGGACAGGTGATCGAACATGCCATCGGTCGGGAATACGTATCCGACAGGCACCGACGGTTCTTTGCAGGCTACTCCGCCGATCTTGTCGATGGCGCAGAGCGCAACAAACGCGATCGCAGCCCGGTCGAATTCATCTATCCAGGCGAGCAAGGTTTCGGCGCGACCTATCCGCGTTACGACTGCGACCTGATGAGCGCCCTGCCCCGCCCGGAGGATGCGGCATGAAGACCCGGGAAGGCGGATGCTTGTGCGGTGCGGTCCGTTTCACCGCGAGAAACGTGCCGGCAAAGGCTGTCGCCTGCCATTGCGACATGTGCCGCCCTTGGACCGGGTCCGCGCTGATCGGCGTGACAGTGCCTGAGGGTGACGACACCTCGGAAGACGAGACAGATCTGGCACGCATCCAATCCTCGCATTGGGATTTTTGCAAAATCTCCCTGTCGGAATATCTTGAAGGGCGTAAGGGCCAGCAAGAGGGGACGCCTTGCCGGCGTCATTGCCCGGATACATCAGCGGCCGCGCAAGTCATGAAGATCCGGAATCGCCGGACCTCGACAAGTGGGGATCTGCCGAACGGACGGGACCGAGGCGTGAGCGTTTCGATCCCGAGATGGACAACCAACATTGCCGGGCGATGCAACCATGCACGTCTTGGCCGGCACGGGGGTCATGGGACCCTCCGCGCCAGAATATCACCCTGAGAGAGGAGTTTCCCCGATGACAACCTATGATGCCGATTGGGTCCGCGCCGAGGAAACAAAGCGCAAGTGGATGGCCGAGAACGGCCTGTATCACGAAAGCGAAGAGCACGCCTCCTGTGGGGTCGGCCTTGTGGTGAATCTTGATGGCAAGCCGTCGCGCGGCGTCGTGGAGGCCGGCATCACCGCGCTCAAGGCGGTTTGGCACCGCGGCGCGGTGGATGCCGATGGCAAGACCGGCGATGGCGCGGGTATTCATGTGCAGATCCCGGTCGCGTTCTTCTATGACCAGATCGGCCGCACCGGCCACAGCCCGCGCAAGGGCGAACTGATGGCTGTAGGCCAGGTCTTCCTGCCGCGGACAGACTTTGGCGCACAAGAGACCTGCCGGACCATCGTGGAAACCGAAGTGCTGCGCATGGGCCATTCGATCTACGGCTGGCGCCATGTGCCGGTGAATGTCGAGGTGCTGGGCGAAAAGGCCAATGCGACCCGCCCCGAGATCGAGCAGATCATCATCTCGAACGCCAAGGGCGTGGATGAGGAAACCTTCGAACGCGAACTCTATGTGATCCGGAGGCGCATCGAAAAGGCGGCGGCGGCGGCCGGCGTGGGCCATCTCTACATCGCCTCTCTGTCGTGCCGGTCGATCATCTACAAGGGCATGATGCTCGCCGAGCAGGTGGCGGAATTCTATCCGGATCTTCAGGATGAGCGGTTTGAGTCGGCCTTTGCGATCTACCATCAGCGGTATTCGACCAACACCTTCCCGCAGTGGTGGCTGGCACAGCCCTTCCGGATGCTGGCCCACAACGGCGAGATCAACACGCTGAAGGGCAACATCAACTGGATGAAAAGCCATGAGATCCGCATGGCCAGCGGCGCCTTCGGCGATATGGCCGAAGACATCAAGCCCATCGTGCCCAACGGGTCTTCGGATTCCGCCGCGCTGGATTCGGTGTTCGAGGTTCTGGTCCGCGCAGGCCGCAACGCGCCCATGGCCAAGACCATGCTGGTGCCGGAATCGTGGTCCAAGCAGGCAGTCGAACTGCCGCAAAGCTGGCGCGACATGTATTCCTACTGCAACTCCGTTATGGAACCGTGGGACGGCCCCGCCGCCCTTGCCATGACCGACGGACGCTGGGTCTGCGGCGGGCTGGACCGTAACGGCCTGCGCCCGATGCGCTACGTCGTGACGGGAGACGGATTGCTTATCGCCGGTTCCGAAATCGGAATGGTGCCCACGGATGAGGCCACCGCCCGCGAAAAAGGCGCGCTTGGCCCCGGTCAGATGATCGCCGTCGACATGCAGGAGGGCAAGCTCTACCACGATGTCGAGATCAAGGATCGCCTTGCCGCCAGCCAGCCCTTCGGCGACTGGGTCGGCAAGATCACCGAACTGGACGCGCCGCTTTCCGCACTGACAGAGGCGCCCCTGTTCGAGGGGGCCGAATTGCGCCGCCGCCAGATCGCCGCCGGCTACACGATGGAGGAGCTGGAACAGATCCTTGCGCCGATGGCCGAGGACGGCAAGGAATCGCTCGCGTCCATGGGGGATGACACGCCCTCCGCGGTTCTGTCGAAAAAATATCGCCCGCTCAGCCATTACTTCCGCCAGAACTTCAGCCAGGTGACCAACCCGCCGATCGACAGTCTGCGCGAATTCCGCGTGATGAGCCTGAAGACCCGCTTCGGCAACCTCAAGAACGTGCTGGACGAGGACAGCAGCCAGACGGAAATCCTTGTGGTGGACAGTCCCTTCGTGGGGAACGCGCAATTCGACGCGCTCAAGGAACACTTCAACGCGCCCTGCACGGAAATCGATTGCAGCTTTGCCAGCGGCGCCGGTGCCCTGCGCGAAGGGCTGGCCCGCATCCGGGCCGAAGCCGAGGATGCCGTGCGCTCCGGCGCGGGACATATCATCCTGAGCGATGAACATTGCGGCCCCGACCGCGTCGCCATGCCGATGATCCTCGCGACGAGCGCCGTGCACAGCCACCTGACGCGCAAGGGTCTGCGCACCTTTTGCAGCCTCAGCGTGCGCAGCGCCGAATGCATCGACCCGCATTACTTTGCCGTTCTGATCGGCGCGGGTGCCACCGTGGTCAACGCCTATCTGGCCGAGGACAGTCTTGCAGACCGTATCAAGCGCGGACTACTGGACCTGACCCTCACCGAGGCCGTCACCAAATACCGTGAGGCCATCGACCAAGGCCTGCTAAAGATCATGTCCAAGATGGGTATCTCGGTTGTTTCATCCTATCGCGGCGGCCTGAACTTCGAGGCAGTGGGCCTCAGCCGGGCCATGTGTGCGGAATACTTCCCCGGCATGATCAGCCGCATTTCCGGGATCGGTGTCAGCGGCATCCAGAAAAAGGCCGAGGAGGTCCATGCTCTTGGCTTCAAGGGCGGGCAGGACGTGCTGCCCATCGGTGGATTCTACAAGGCGCGCAAATCCGGCGAAACGCATGCCTGGGGCGCGCAAACCATGCATCTGATGCAAGCCGCCTGCGACCGCGCCTCCTACGAGATGTGGAAACAGTATTCGCGCGCCATGCAGGCCAACCCGCCGATCCACCTGCGTGACTTGCTGGCGATCAAACCCTTGGGCAAATCACTGCCCATCGAAGAGGTGGAATCGATCACCTCGATCCGCAAACGCTTTGTGACGCCTGGGATGTCGCTGGGCGCGCTCTCGCCAGAGGCCCACAAGACCCTGAACGTCGCGATGAACCGGATCGGCGCAAAGTCCGACAGCGGCGAGGGCGGCGAAGACCCGGCGCATTTCGTGCCCGAGCCGAACGGCGACAACCCCAGCGCCAAGATCAAGCAGGTGGCCTCCGGCCGCTTTGGCGTCACCGCCGAATACCTGAACCACTGCGAGGAACTGGAGATCAAGGTGGCGCAGGGCGCCAAGCCCGGCGAGGGCGGCCAGCTTCCCGGCATGAAAGTCACGAAACTGATCGCCAAGCTGCGGCATTCGACACCGGGCGTGACGCTGATCTCGCCCCCGCCGCATCACGATATCTACTCGATCGAGGATCTGGCGCAGCTGATCTACGACCTCAAGCAGATCAACCCGCGCTGCAAGGTGACAGTCAAACTGGTGGCCTCGTCCGGGGTCGGCACCATTGCAGCGGGCGTGGCCAAGGCCAAGGCCGATGTTATCCTGATTTCGGGCCACAACGGCGGCACCGGCGCCAGCCCGGCCACCTCGATCAAATATGCCGGCCTGCCCTGGGAAATGGGCCTGACCGAGGCGCATCAGGTGCTGGCGATGAACAACCTGCGCGAACGGGTGACGCTGCGCACCGATGGCGGTCTGCGCACAGGCCGCGACATCGTCATGGCGGCGATGCTGGGGGCTGAGGAATACGGCATTGGCACAGCGGCATTGATCGCCATGGGCTGCATCATGGTGCGCCAGTGCCAGTCCAACACCTGCCCGGTCGGGGTCTGCACGCAGGACGAAAGCCTGCGCGCCAAATTTACCGGCAACGCGGACAAGGTAGTGAACCTGATCACCTTTTACGCGCAGGAAGTTCGTGAAATCCTGGCCGAAATCGGTGCGCATTCTCTCGACGAGGTGATTGGTCGCGCGGACCTGCTCAGCCAGGTCTCTCGCGGGGCGCAGCATCTGGATGATCTCGACCTGAACCCGCTGTTGATCCGCGTCGACGGATCCGATGACATAACCTATGACCGCGACCGCCCCCGCAACGCGGTGAACGACACGCTTGACGCGGAAATCGTGCGGGATGCCGCACGCTTCCTGCAAGACGGTGAAAAGATGCAACTCTCCTATGCAATCATGAACACGCAC
>Ga0102938_10004293_pt1 | contig 10499 bp, 8 predicted proteins | sample SalPonR2_B_D2_MG_FD_84516 | JGI IMG/M metagenome (GOLD analysis project Ga0102938, IMG submission 84516) | Salt pond soil microbial communities from South San Francisco under conditions of wetland restoration - Salt Pond MetaG R2_B_D2_MG | ecosystem: Environmental > Aquatic > Marine > Intertidal...
CCAGGTAGAGTCCGTAGACGGTCGTGATTGCAAATCCGGCCCACAGCCAGGGCGCGACGACTTTTGCGAATCGATAGAAACTCGGCGCAGAACCGAGCTTGTGAAACCAGAGCTTCAGCGTTTTCCAGATCATTCCAGGTTCATCCTCAGAGCAGCGGCTATTCCGATTGGGGCAAGCGTCAGGCTCAGTATTGTAAAGGCCGCCAGCAGTCCGAGATGCGCACTCGGATCAAGGCTGTCGGCAGCCATTGAAACCGCGCCGGTGGCAAATATGACCAGCGGCACGATCAGCGGAAATATCAGGATCGACAAGAGCACGCTGGCCCCCCGTGTGGACAGGGTCAGGGACGCCGCGAGTCCGCCCAGAAGGCTCAGCGCAGGAGTGCCGATCAGCAGGCTGACGATCAGCGTGCCCAGGGCATGCCGCGGCAGGTGGAGCATTTCGGCGGCAAGCGGCGAAAACAGGATGACCGGCAGGCCGGTGATCAGCCAGTGCGAGCACAAACGGGCCAGTACGCGCCTGTACACGGAATGCTCGCCGACGAACCACTGCTCGAGCGTGCCGTCTTCGAGATCCGGCCTGAACAGGTGCTCGAGGGCCAGCAGGCTGGCGAGCAGTGCTGCGACCCAGACCATGCCCGGGGCCATGCGCGCCAGCAGGTTGGGTCCGGGGCCGACGCCCAGCGGGATCAGCACGATTACCGTGAACAGGAAGAAGAGCGGCAGAAGCGATTCGCCGAGGCGCCGGAACGCCAGTTTCATGTCGCGCCTGAACAGCGCCGAGGCCGAGCCAGTGCCAGTCATGCTTCTTCCTCTACAAAGCCGGCTTGCAGCACGATGTTGTCGAGCTGCGAGGCATCCACCCTGGGGTGGCGCTGATGGGTTGCAAGCACAACGCCGCCGCCGTCGGCCAGGTGCCGGTTGATCAGGTCGTCGACGCCGGCGCACCCGGCGTCGTCCAGACTGGCGTAGGGTTCGTCGAGCAGCCAGATCGGCGTCTTGCGAACCAGCAGCCGGGCCAGCCCCAGCCTTCTCTTCTGCCCGGCCGAAAGTGCGCGCGAAGGACGTGACCCCAGACCGGCGAGCCCGACCTGTGCAAGCGCCTCTGCGAGTGCCACGCCCGGCGGGCCGACGCGCTGTTCGTAGTCGAGGTTCTCGCGACAGGTCAGATCGCCCTTGACGGCGGGCAGGTGGCCCACGAATGCGACCGGGGCGTTGTGGCGCAGCGTGCCGCTGACCGGCGCGAGAATGCCGGCGAGAAGCCGCAGCAACGTGGTCTTGCCGACCCCGTTCGGGCCGGTCAGCACGATTGCGCGACCAGCCTGCAACGCGACGTCGACCGGTCGGAAAACCGGGTTGCCGTAGCGGTGAAACTCGAGTTGGTTCGCTTCCAGCAGCCGGCTCACGGGGCAGTCCCCGGTGCCGTGCCGGGGGCGTCATGCGATGCGCCGTATATCCTGAGCTGGGCCGCGGCGCCGGGAAAACCGGCCAGGATTGCCCGCTGCCCGAAGCGCTGCGCAAGCCGATCGGCCTGCTCGATGGTTCGCGGGGTAAACAGCCAGGCCGGCTCGTCGGGCCAGTTCCCGGCGGGATCGCGATTGCAGACGGGCAGGAGCGTCGAAGGCCGTGATCGGCGCAGGTCTTGTTCCAGCACTCGTTGCGCTGCCGAGTTCGATTCGGCGCTGCACGCCCGTCCGTCCGGATTGTGAGCGGTGATCACGGCCCACGGCCTCTCGCCCAGCAGCCGGTCGAGTCCGGGGTTTCTTTCGTCGACGCGGATCACGATGGCGGCCTCCGGGGCATCGACGATGTATTCGGCGGCCGTGAAGGCGGCGACCAGGGCTTCGAGTCGACCATCGGGACGATCTTCGTATCGGTTGTCGCCACAATTGCCGCGATAATCGTGAAGAGAATCGTCGGGATGGTCGGGCGTTCTGGCAAGATTCAGCATCGGTTTCCGGTCACAGTGGGGAGTGGCCAATGGGCTACAATTGAAAGTGCCGGCGATACCTGCGGGCCGGCGTCCTTTTATCCTATTTTACCCGCCTGGGTTTCGGCAACTTGATTGATGACAAATTTTGACTAAGAACAAGTTTGATTACGACCTGTTTGTAATTGGCGGCGGCTCCGGCGGCGTGCGTGCGGCTCGCATTTCAGCCGGGCACGGCGCGCGGGTCGGCCTGTGCGAGGAATCGCGACTGGGCGGCACCTGCGTCATCCGCGGATGCGTGCCCAAAAAGCTGCTGGTGTTCGCCAGCCAGTTCAGCGAGGCCTTCGAAGACGCGGCCGGCTATGGCTGGAGCGTCGGCGAGTCCGGCTTTTCCTGGCGCGACATGGTTGCGGCCAAGGAGCGCGAGATTACCCGCCTGGAAGGCGTTTACGGCAGGTTGCTTGCCAACGCCGGGGTCGAAGTGCACCCGGGGCGCGGCACCTTGCTGGATGACCACACCGTGCTGGTCGGCGAACGCCGTATCAGCGCCGAGAAAATTCTGATCGCTGTCGGCGGCAGGCCGTATCGCCTCGATATCCCCGGCGCGGCGCTCGGCATCGTTTCCGATGACGCGTTCGACCTGCCCGACTTTCCACAGCGCCTGCTCGTTGTCGGCGGGGGGTACATCGCGGTGGAATTCGCCGGCATCTTCCGGGGTCTCGGCGCGCAGGTCACGCTCAGTTACCGTCGCGAAAGAATCCTGCGCAACTTCGACGGCGACGTCAGGCGAGTGGTCGAGGCGGGCATGCTGGGCAGGGGCATCGAGTTTCGCTACAACAACCATCCGACGCGCATCGTCGAAACCGACGGCGGCAAGCGTCACGTGGCCTTCTCGGACGACACTTCGGGCGAATTCGACGCGGTGCTGTTCGCAACCGGCCGGCACCCCTACACCGGTGGACTGGGGCTCGAAAACGCCGATGTGGCAACCGGGCCCAAGGGACTGATCGTGGTTGACGAATACAACAGGACATCGGTCGAAAGCATCTACGCGGTCGGCGACGTGACAGACCGCATTGCGCTGACACCGGTGGCGCTGATGGAGGGTCACGCATTTGCCGACACGCAGTTCGGCGGCATGGACCGCCCGGTCGACCATGCCAACGTCCCGTCAGCGGTCTTCAGTCAGCCGCCCTCGTCGAGCGTCGGTCTGACCGAGGAGGAGGCGCGCAATCAGTGCGATTCGGTCCGGGTTTTCCGCTCCGAATTCACGCCGATGAAATACACGCTGAGCGGCCGCAGCGAGAAGGCCCTGATGAAGATCCTGGTCGATGGTGAAACCGACCGCGTCATCGGCCTGCACGTGGTGGGGCCCGAGGCGGCGGAAATGGTCCAGGGCTTCGCGGTGGCCGTTCGCGCGGGTTTGACCAAAGCCGATTTTGACCGCACTATAGGTATCCATCCGACCAGCGCCGAAGAGCTGGTCACGATGCGCGAGGCCGTCGCCTGAGACGGGCCGGTCCTGCAACCGTTAGACGAATACATTTTTCTCAAATACAGCAATCAATGGTGAAGGCATGTCGAATAGACGGATAGTTCAGGGGCTGCTGGCGTTGGCCGTCGTAGTCACATCGGGATCGGTCTGGGCCAAGAAGCCCACGATCGACGAGTCGGTCTGGATCGTGGAGCTGGAAGATGCGCCCACTGTCGAGTTCAGGGGGGAGACGCCGCAATCGGTCCTGGCCGAAGGGCGGGCGCCAGGGAAAGCCATGGCGGCGACGGCGCCTTCGGTAACCGGCGAGCGCAGACTGCGTATGGATTCGCCTGCGGTCAGGCAGTACGTCGAGCATCTCGATCGCCGGCGCGCGCAGGTGCTGGATCGGGCGGCTTCCGAACTGGGCATGTCCATCAAGCCCAAATTCGTGTATCGGCACATCAGGAACGGATTCGCCGCGCCCATGAGTGCGGCGGAGGCCGCGCGCCTGTCCAGGATGCCGGGCGTGCGCGCTGTCCATCCCAATATCATCCAGCACGTACAGACCGATGCCGGACCGCAATGGATAGGCGCGGATGATCTGTGGACCGGCGCCACCGGCGCGCCCAACCCGACACGCGGCGAGGGCACCGTCCTGGGTGTGATCGACACCGGCGTCAACTGGGAATCGATATTCTTCGACGTTTCGCTGCTGTCGACGCCGATGAACAACCCGCGCGGCCAGTTTTTCGGCCTTTGCAGCGACGCCGGACTGAATATCCCATGCAACGAGAAGCTTATCGGGGTCTATGATTTCACCGACGAAGACACCAACGGTTTCGACCCCGACGGACACGGTTCGCACGTGGCCTCGACCGCGGTCGGGGTTCCGCTTTCGTTCAACCTGAACTTCGGCACAGGCCCGATTTCGTTCCAGGTATCGGGCGTCGCGCCGCGCGCCAGTTTCATCGCCTACAAGGCCTGCGAGGCCGATCCGGACGAGCCTGCCGGCAACTTCGTCTGCCCCGGCGACGCGACCTCCGCAGCCCTGGAGCAGGCGGTCGAAGACGGCGTCGACGCGGTCAATTTCTCGATCGGCGGTGAAGCGTTCAGCCCCTGGAGCCCGCAGGGCAACCAGCGGGTGTTCCTGAACCTGCGCGAAGCCGGCGTCGTGCCGGTGACCTCGGCCGGCAATTCCGGCCCCGAGGATTCCACCGTCGGCAGTCCGGCCAACGTGCCCTGGGTCATGGCAGTCGCCAACGGGCTGCACGGCCGCATCCTGGCCAATCGCCTTGTCAACGTCAGCGGTGGGCCTTTTGCGCTCGGCGACCTGGTCGGCGAGGGCATCACCAACGGCACGGCAACGCTGCCGATCGTGCACGCGCGCGACTTCGGCAACGCGCTGTGCGGCGTGGGCCCGGCCGAGTCGGGCCCGTCTTGCGGAGACAACACGGGTGCCAGCAATCCGTTCGCGCCCAACACCTTCAACGGCCAGATCGTGGTCTGCGATCGGGGCCAGTACGGCCGGATCGAGAAGGGCAAGAATGTGCAGCTCGCCGGCGCGGCCGGCATGATCCTGGCCAATACCGACGCCCAGGGCGAATCGACAAATGCGGACCAGCACTGCCTGCCGGCCACGCATGTCGGCGATGCCGACGGCGATCGGCTGCGCGACTGGCTCGATTCGGGAAGCGGTCAGCAGGGCCGCCTGACGGGCACCCAGCGCTTCGTCGACTCGTCCGCCGCCGGCCGGCTCAACGATTCGAGCTCGCGCGGACCGGCTGGGGGTGCACCCGACGTGATGAAGCCGAACGTGACGGCGCCGGGCACCAATATCCTCGCCGCCGGCACGGAAACCGACCTTGCGGGCACCGGGCCGGGTAACGATGCGGCCAACCAGATTCTGTTCCTGACCGGCACGTCCATGTCGTCGCCGCACGTGGCAGGCGCCGCCTTGCTGTTGCGCTCGGCGAACCCGGACTGGGGGGTGGACGAAGTGATCTCGGCGCTGGAGACGACTGCAAATGCGGATATCGTGCGCAATTCCGACGATTCCGAAGCGCGCGTTCCGGACCGGGGCGCAGGCGGGGTGCAGGTGGATCTCGCGGCCCAGGCCGGTCTCTATCTGCCGGTCTCGGAAGCCGAATTTCTTGCCGCCAACCCGTTCGACGGCGGCGATCCCGGCGCATTGAACCTGCCGGGCGTGGTCAGCGAGAACTGCGTCGGCACCTGCGAGTTCACCCGAACAGTGCGGGCACTGGGCGCCGGCGCCTGGAACGTTTCCGTCGAAGGCGACCTCGATATCGAAGTCACGCCGAGTTCGTTCACTCTGAGCGAAGGTCAGCAGCGCGACCTGCAGATCGAAGTGTCGCGCGGCAGCGTGGAGTTGGGTGAATGGGGCGCCGGGAGCGTCGTGTTGACCCCGGTCGCGGGCACTTTCACGACCCAGCGGCTTCCGGTCGGAGCACTCATCGCTTCCGGCGAGGTGCCTGGCCCGCAAAGCTTTACGACCCAGGGCAACCGCGGACGGGGCGAGCTGACGATTCCGGAACTTGTCGACGTCAGTGAACTGGTGGTGCGGACGAGTTCGCTGCTGCTGCCGGCCCGGCGTGTGCCGACCCTGGCGCAGGATCCGACGCGCACCAACCCGTTCGACGGGCCGGCCGGGACCGTGACCGAGATTGTCGAGGTGCCCGCCGACGCGCTCCTGCTGTATGCCGAAACGTTCGCATCGACGGCATCGGACATCGATCTGTATGTCGGTCGCGATTCCAATGGTGACGGTGTCGCGCAGGAAAGCGAGATTGCCTGCGCCTCGCTGACGATAGAAGATCTCGAGCGTTGCGACATCGAGTTCCCGGAAGCGGGCGACTGGTGGGTGCTGGTTCAGAACTTCTCGGCCGGCGGCTTCAACAGCACCAACGATGCGCCGTTCGAATTCGCCGTGTTTGCCGAGGAGCGCGATCCGAGCCTGGTGGTGAATGCACCCGGTGCACACCCGGGCGGCCCGCTTACGCTGCCGGTTTACTGGGACCAGCCGGCCATGGCACGCGGCGAAGGTTGGCAGGGCGTCGTCGCGCTGGCTTCGTCTCCCGACCAGCTTGCCGATGTCGGCGTCGTGCCGGTGCGCGTGACGCGGACCGGTGACAATCTGCCCGCCGAAACCGCGCTTTTCAATGGCCAGCCTTACCCGGTGGTCCTGCCGTCGGGTGCTGTGCACGACCTGCTTTTCATCGATGTCCCGCCGGGCATGACGAACTTGAACGTCGAAGTCGAGGGCGACATTTCCGACGTCACGCTTCGCCGAAGGACTTTCGACGAACTTGCCGCCAGCGTGCCGCAGTCGCCACCCGCGCCCGAACAGGTGGTCTTGCAGGCAAGCCAGGACGGTGAAACCTGGACCGCCAGCCTGGACAGCCCGTCGGCCGGCCGTTATTACGTGGTGCTGGAGAACGACTCGCCGATTGAAACCAGCGTTGTCGTGAGCGCCAGCGTGACCGAGCCGCAGTCAGGTACGCCGCCACCCGGCGGCTCGAATACCGGACGCGGACTCTGGGGGCCGGCCGAACGGGCGATCAACCAGGGTCTGGACTGGCAGGCCGGCGGTGGCGGGCGCTTCGCTGTCTGGTACACATATGACGAGGCGGGCTCTCCGACCTTCTACATCACCGACACTGTGCCGGACGACGGCAGCAGTTTCTTCACCGCCGTGTTGTTCCGAGCCACAAGTAACGACGCCCGCTCGTCGCTCAAGGTCGTAGGCGAGGTCCAGGTCACCCGAATCAGGGAGCAGCGCTTCATGTATGCCTGGCGGCTTAACGGCAATCACGGCGCGGAAATGTTCAACCCGGTCAGTGGCAGCACCTGTCCGACGATTCCGGAACTGGGCGACGAGCCGGTGCCGCTGCTGGGCCACTGGTTCTCGCCAGATACGGCCGCCGGCGGCGTGACACTGCTTATCACCGATTCGACCGAAGCGTGGATTCGCTACTACTACGACAACGCCAACTCGCCACGCTGGGTGCTCGCCGATACCGAGCTGCCGCCGACGGTGCCGGGTGGAAATCGCATGGAAGTGCTCGATTTCCGCGGTTTCTGCATTTATTGCGACGAAGTTGCGGTCACCAACGACGTGGTCGGTACGCTGGAGCGTCAGTTCATCGACGAGAGCACGGTGCGGGAGATTTCGGACTTCGTCGCGAACCCGCCGCTGAACAGCAGCGTCGACATCGATCGTGAGATCATCCGGCTTTCCAATCCCGTGAGCTGCACGAACCAATGAGCGACACGATGACCATGATTTTCCGAACCGCGTCATGATCGACCGGACACCTGAACTGGAGCAGGGCGACCCGTGCGCCCTGCGCGATCTCGTACTCGAGGTGCTCGACGATGCCAAGGCGCAGGAGATCGAGGTCTTCGATCTTCGCGAACGCAACACCTTCGCCGATTTCATGGTGGTTGCCAGCGGCACCTCCAGCCGGGCCAACAAGGCCATGGCCGACCGCCTGGGCATGAAGATCAAGTCGCTGGGACTCCCGCCGCCGCTGGGCGTGGAAGGACAGCAGGAGGGCGAGTGGGTGCTGGTCGATCTCAACGACGTGGTCGTGCACCTGATGCTGCCGCAGACGCGGGCCTTCTACAACCTCGAGAAGCTCTGGGACGAGACCACAAGAAGTCGTCCGGCCCAGTCCAGCTGACGGGCCTGCGCGGTTGCAGATTCGACTGATTGCAATCGGGCGCTCGATGCCGGAGTGGGTCGCGCGGGGATGGCATGAATACGCGCGACGAATGCCCCCGCAGATCGCCCTGGAACTGGTCGAGGTGCCGCCTCCGCGAGCTACGGGCGGCGATGAACGGCGCCGCGAAGGCGAGGCGCTGCTGGCCAGATGTGCCGACTCGGGTCCCCGGATCGCTCTGGACGAGCGTGGTTCCGAGTGGTCGACCCGCGACCTGGCCGGCCGGCTGGACGACTGGATGATGACCGGTGAGACCGTCTCACTGCTCGTCGGCGGCGCGTCGGGCCATTCGAAGGCGTTGCTTTCGGCCTGCACGGCAAGGTGGTCGCTTAGCAAGCTTACGTTTCCGCACATGCTGGTCAGGGTGGTGGTCGGCGAGCAGCTGTATCGCGCCTGGACCGTTGTTTCAGGACATCCCTACCATCGTGATTGAGCCCGCAGACACGTGAGCGAACCCATCGACAGCATTGCCGGTGGACACGAAGCACGCCGGCTGATTCTCGCATCGGCTTCGCCCCGGCGCCGGGAGTTGCTGGCGATTCTTGTCGGCGAGTTCGAGGTGCGTCCCGCCGATATCGACGAGCGGCCGATAGACGGCGAGCCGCCTGCCGACTACGTGATGAGGCTTGCGGTCGAAAAGGCGCGCGCCGTCTCAGCGGTGTCGCCGGGGCACTGGGTGATCGGCTCCGACACCGAGGTCGTGCTCGAAAATGTGTGCCTGGGCAAGCCTCGCGACGAGGCCCGAGCGTGCGATATGCTGCGAGGCCTCTCCGGTCGCAGCCACCGCGTGTATTCGTCGGTGGCGCTGGTCGGCCCCGATGGTTCGTCCAGGACGGCCCTGAGCGTCTCGGAAGTCCGATTCGAAACCCTGCCGGAAGAGTGGATACGCCGGTACGCCGAATCCGGAGATCCGCTGGACAAGGCCGGCGGCTATGCGATACAGGGCCGGGCCGCGGCGTGGATCTCGAACCTGGACGGAAGCTACAGCGGCGTGGTCGGATTGCCGCTGTACGAAACCGCCGGCCTGCTGCGCGGCGCCGGTCTTCTGCCGGATTGACGGGGCCCGACGCTCGCGCGGCCTGCGCGCAAGTACGTATATGATTGCCAGATAATCCAGGAGCGCTCGCCGAGAGCCACCATGAGTAACGAACTGCTGATCAACGTAACGCCTTCCGAGAGCCGGGTTGCCCTGGTCGAGAACGGGCTGTTGCAGGAGCTGCACCTGGAGCGCATGGGCGATATCAGCTATGTGGGCAACATCTACATGGGCCGCGTCGAACGCGTTCTGCCCGGCATGCAGGCGGCATTCGTCGATATCGGTCTCAACCGCACCGCGTTCCTGCATGCCGGCGAGATCGCGCGTTCGCGGCCGGAGCTGGAGTCGGACGCGGTCGACGAACACGGAGAGCCGCAGATTCCGCCGATCGGCGAAATGATCCAGGAGGGCCAGCGTCTTCCGGTCCAGGTGGTGAAAGACCCCATGGGTTCGAAGGGCGCACGGCTCACGACCCAACTCAGCCTTCCGTCCCGTTACCTGGTCTATCTGCCGGGCGCCAGCAGCATCGGCGTCTCGCTACGCATAGAAAACGAAGCAGAGCGCACGCGGTTGCGCGAGCTGGTCGGCAAGATTCTCGAAGATCACGGCCAGGCGGGCAACGGCCTGATTCTCAGGACCAACGCCGAAGGGGTGGGTGCAACAGAGCTGAAGCGGGATCTCGAGTACCTGCGGCGCCTCTGGTCCGGGGTGGCCAGGAAACTCGAAAACGGCTGCGAACCGGGCACCTGCATCTACGAGGACCTGTCGCTGCCGTTGCGCGCGCTGCGCGATCTGATGCATGCCGGGATCGAGCGGGTTCGTTTCGACGATAGCGACACTTACGCCCATGCGCGCGGCTTTTCCGATACCTTCATCGGCGAATGGTCAGAGCGGCTGGAATCGTTTTCGGGACCCGGGCCGCTGTTCGATCTCTACGGCGTGGAGGATGAAATATCGCGGGCGTTGAGGCGCAACGTGTCGCTCAAGTCGGGCGGGCACCTGACCATCGACCAGACCGAGGCCATGACGACCATAGACGTCAATACCGGCGGCTATGTCGGTACCCGCAACTTCGCCGAGACGGTCTACAAGACCAATATGGAGGCAGCGCAGGCGCTTGCGCGCCAGCTCAGGCTGCGAAACCTCGGCGGCATCATCATCATCGATTTCATCGACATGACCGACGAGGAGCACAAGCGCCAGGTCATGCGGGTGCTCCACCAGTCGCTGGCGCGGGACCCGGCACGAACCACCGTGTCCGAGATCTCTGCGCTGGGGTTGGTGGAGATGACCCGCAAGCGGACCACCGAGAGCCTGGAG
>Ga0102938_10004294_pt1 | contig 10499 bp, 10 predicted proteins | sample SalPonR2_B_D2_MG_FD_84516 | JGI IMG/M metagenome (GOLD analysis project Ga0102938, IMG submission 84516) | Salt pond soil microbial communities from South San Francisco under conditions of wetland restoration - Salt Pond MetaG R2_B_D2_MG | ecosystem: Environmental > Aquatic > Marine >...
CTCGGCTTCCGCCTTCGGCGGCGGCGCCGCGCTGATCTTCGGCGCCGGCGGCGGCCAGGTGATCTCGCCCTCCTTCACCACCGTGGCGCCGCGGACCACCTCGTCGTCGAAGTCGACGACGATGTTGCCGTCCTTCTCCGGCGTCATGTCGGTCAGCAGGTGACGCAGGTTGGTGCCGTAGAGCTGGCTGGACTGGGCTGCGAGCCGGCTCGGCAGATCGGTGTAGCCGATGATGGTCACGCCGTGCTGCTCCACCACCTCGTTCGGCTCGGTCAGCTCGCAGTTGCCGCCCTGCTCCGAGGCCAGGTCGACGACGACGCTGCCCGGCTTCATCGACTCCACCATCTCCGCGGTGATGAGCTTCGGCGCCGGCTTGCCCGGGATGAGCGCCGTGGTGATGATGATGTCCACGTCCTTCGCCTGCTCGGCGAACAGCGCCATCTCGGCCTTGATGAACTCCTCGCTCATCACCTTGGCGTAGCCGCCCTCGCCGGAGCCTTCCTCCTCGAACTCGAGCATCAGGAACTCGGCGTCCATGCTCTCCACCTGCTCCTTTACCTCGGGGCGGGTGTCGAAGGAGCGCACGATGGCGCCCATGCCGCGGGCGGCGCCGATGGCTGCCAGCCCGGCCACGCCGGCGCCGATCACCAGCACCTTGGCGGGCGGGATCTTGCCGGCCGCGGTGATCTGGCCGGTGAAGAAGCGCCCGAAATGCTGGGCCGCCTCGATGACGGCGCGGTAGCCGGCGATGTTTGCCATGGAAGACAGCGCGTCCATCTTCTGGGCGCGGGAGATGCGCGGGACGGAGTCCATCGCGAGCACCGTCACCTTCTTCTCGGCGAGCCGGTTCAGGAGATCCTCGTTCTGGGCCGGCCACAGGAAGCTCACCAGAGTCTGGCCCTCCTGCAGGAGCTCCACCTCCTCGCTCTCCGGCGGACGCACCTTCATGACGATGTCGCTGGTCTTCCAGAGTTCATGAGCATTCTCGACGATGCTCGCGCCGGCCTCGCTGTAGGCCTCGTCGGAGAAATCCGCGGCGCTGCCGGCGCCGCTCTCCACCTGCACCGAGAATCCGAGCTTGATCAGCTGGCCGACCACGTCCGGGGTAGTGGCCACGCGTTTTTCGCCGGGCCATGTCTCCCGGGGCACACCGATCTTCATAGGGTTCTCCACGTTGAGTTCTTTGTTCTCGGGCCCATCGGCGGGCCGGGCCAATCCCCAATGATACGGAAGAATCGCTCCCGCGTCAGACGGTGATGAGGTGCCAGACCCAGGCGATGGCCAGGATATTCAGTACCGCGGGGGCGATGCCGAGCACCCGCGGGAGCCGGCCCAGCGAGTGCAGGCGGGGCAGTGTCTGCAGCAGCAGCCACACCGCGATCAGCGCGGCCAGGCTCAGCAGCGCCAGCACCGCCAGCGTGGCCGTCGCCGCCGGACTTGCGGCCTCGGCCGGCACCAGCCGCGGCGCCACCGCCGCGGCAAACATCACCAGGGCCCAGAGGGCCGCCAGGACATAAATCCCCTGGGAGGAGGGCCTTGGAGCCGCGTCATCCATCTCCATCGGCCCAGTCTAACTCAGCCCGCGGCCGCGGCCAGCGCCTCCCGTTCGGCGATCTTGCGCCGCTCGACGCCATCGGGATCCAGTCCGATCAGCAGCACCAGCGCGAGCAGCGGCATGATCCCGCCCAGCATGTAGAGCTCGTCCAGGCGCAGGTCGTAGCCGGCCAGGTCCAGCCAGGTCAGCAGCTTCGCGCCGAGTGCATAGCCCAGGTTGCCCATGGCCATGTACAGCGTGAACTGGGTGGCCGCGGCCGCCGTCCAGGAGACCTTCATGTAGAGCGAGAACATGGCGACCGTCGAGAACGCCATGGCGCCCTTGAAGGCCGGCAATAGCACCACGTGGCCGCCGTCCGGATCGAAGGAACCGGCGAACAGCAGGCCGAAGCCGCCCATGGACGCGGCGAGCACCATGAGTCCTGCCGCCGCCATGCGCCGGCGCCCGTAGCGATCGCAGAGATAGCCGCCGGCCAGCGCGCCCACCAGTTCGCCGAGCACGCCCCAGGTCCCCTGGGCCCGGGAGAACCGCTCCGCGGTCCAGCCCAGTCCCTGCACGAAGAACTCCGTCGTCAGGGGATAGAACAGGCCCTCGGTCGAGACGTGGATAATGCCGAAGATCAGCAGCGTGGCCGTGGTGCGGTTGGAGAACGCGCGCTTCAGTTCCTTCAGTGTGATCAGCGGCCCGAAATCCCGCCCAGCGGCGACCCCCTGGGCCTGTCCCGCGCTCCAGGGCAGCCGCTTCTCGCCGGCCCGCTCCGGCCAGGCGATGACCACTGCCAGCACGGCGATCACCATCAGCGCCTGGATGATGACGGCCGTCGGAATGCCCCAGCGGGCGGCCACGAAGCCCATGCCGGCGCCGCCCACCGCGATGCCGGCGAGCTTCGAGCCCCACATGAAGCCGTTGACCCGGCCCCGCTCGCTGTCGTCCAGCAGGTCCACCGCCAGCGCGTCCGCGGCCACGTCCTGCATCGAGGCGAAGCAGTTGTGGATGAAGAACACCCAGGCGATCCAGGTCAGCGTGCCCGTGCTCTCCAGTGCGCCGGTATAGACCGCGCCGAGCAAGGTCGCGGCCATGGCGGTCTGGGCAAACATGAGCCAGGGGCGGCGCAACCCCATCGCCGGGAACCGCAGCGAGTCGATCATCGGTGCCCAGACGAACTTGAAGCTCCAGGGCAGGATCGCCATGGCCGTCACGGTGGCCGTCTGGGCCTTGTCGTGGCCCGCCTCGCTCAGGATGGCCAGCAACGCGACGGTGGCGAAACCCCAGGGGAATCCCTGGGTGAAATACAGCAGGCAGAGCAGCACCCGCCGGGCGTAGCGGTTATCCGCCAGACTCAAGGGTGGTCGGGCATCCACGTCTTTCCCCCGCGATCAGGCCGGGCTCGCACCCCCGGCGGCGCTCCCCCGAATCAGCCGCCCGCGGAAAGATGCAGAATACCGACCGGCCTGTCAATTTTGCCGGCGTCAGGAGACCGCTCGACTCGCGCCCTCCACCATCCACAGCACGACGGCGTAGCGGGCCCCCTTGCCGATGCCGACCAGCAGCAGGAACAGCCAGAAGCGCACCCGCATCAGGCCGGCGACGAAGGTGAGCGCATCGCCGCCGATCGGTGCCCAGGCCATCAGCAGGGACCAGGTCCCATAGCGCTGGAACCAGGCCTGGGCGCGGCCCAGGTTCTTCTCCCGGAACGGGAACCAGCGCCGGTCCTCGAAGCGCAGGAAGAAACGGGCGAGCGCCCAGTTCACCGCGCCGCCCAGCGTGTTGCCGGCCGTCGCCCACGACCACAGCGCCAGTGGGTCGTAGCCTTCCACCAGCAGGCCGGCGAACAGGACCTCCGAGTAGAACGGCAGCAGCGTGGCCGCCAGGAGTGCGGTGAAGAAGAGGCCGACGTAGGTGATCAAGCGTGCGGGACCCCCGCACGATAGTCCCGCGCCGCCGCCACCAGCCGGCGGAACAGCCGCCGCTGACGGGACAGATACAGCAGGAATTCCGGATGCCACTGCACGCCCATGAGGAAGCGGCGCCGGGGTTCCTCCACGGCCTGCACGATCTCGTCGAGATCCCGGCCGGACACCGCCAGGCCCTCGCCGAGCCGGTCGATGCTCTGGTTGTGCAGGCTGTTGATCTTCAGTTCCTGTCCGCCGAGAAGGCCGGCCAGCCGGGTACCGTCGCGCACGCACAGCGTCTTCAGCGGCAGCAGCGTGCGCCGATGGGAGGTGCGATGGCGGCGGCTGCGCAGGTCCTGGAACAGAGTGCCACCCAGCCGTACGTTCAGAAGCTGCGCACCGCGGCAGATGCCGAGCAGCGGCGTGCCGTCGGCAAGCGCGCAGTCGATGATCTCGGATTCGAAAGCGTCGCGCTCCGGATCGTAGCGGCCCTCCACCTCGGCCTCGGCCTTGTAGAGTACGGGCTCCACGTCGTGCCCGCCGGTGACGATCACGCCGTCCAGATCGCCCGTGGAGACCCGGTCTCCGGGCCGCAGGTGGTGCGGCCGGCCGCCGGCCAGAAGCACGCCGAGATGCACGCAGACCCGCGGCCCCCACGCCCCCCGGCGCGGGCCGGTGATGCCGATCAGCGGCCTTCGGTCTGGCCCAGCCAAGACTCGACCTCCCGTGCCCAGTCCTCCAGCAGGTGCCCGAGCGGCTCGTCCAGCCAGCGGGCGTAGGCCCTGCAGATCCGCGCGAGCCTCGTTGCGTCCGCCGCCAGCGCCTCCACCTTCAGCCAGTCGGCCCAGGCGAGATGAATGCCCCAGTAAGGCCGGTCGATCTCGCAGTTCGGCAGCCGGTAGTGGAAGGTGGGGCGCGGCTTCACCCGGGGGTCTTCCACGACCGCGCGCACCCGCTCCTCGTCCAGATAGAGGAACAGCGGCAGCATGTCCAGCGCCCGGTTGCGCGTGGGATTGTCCGCCAGGTAGTCGTCGATCAGGCGCGCCTGCCCGGGCTGGTAGTCGGGCTCGACCACCTTGCGCACGTAGCGTGCCGGGAACGGCGCCATAAAACGGGTCAGCCGCCGCGTGAAATCGGGTGCCGAGCGTTTCTCCAGCCAGTCGTACAGGCAGAAGAACGCCTTGAGATAGGCGACGACGGTGCCGGCGTCCAGGGACGGCAGCTCCGGGTTCAGCTGCAGGCCGAAGGCGTAGGAGATGCCGGCCCCGGTGCCCCGCGCGCCGGCATGGCGCAGCCGCGCGATCAGTGACTGGACCTCGGCGAGGCGTGCCATCGGCAGCGGCGGGCTGACCACCTCCACCGGGACCACCGCCTCGGCGCCGGCACGGACCAGACTCTCGGCGGCCTCGTCGATGAAGGCTGCCAGATCGGACTCCGGGTCTTCCTCGCGGCCCTTCTGCTTCAGGTATTCGTAATCGAGCTCCACGCCCCAGTCGCCCGCGGGATCGCCGTGCACCAGGTGCTCGTAGCGGCTCTTCTCTTCCACCTGTCCGCCGAAGTGGGTCGCGACCAGCCGGCTCACCTCGGCCACGCCGGGGCCGATCATCTCCAGCTCGACGCCCACCCGCCGAGGCTCGCCGTCCGGATTATCGGTGACGGGGGGCAGCGGCACGCGCCAGTCGCGGAACAGGTCCCTGTAGTCGCCTTCGTCCATCCGGTCGACACTAGCAGATGCCCTGGGCAGATGCCCATCGGCCCGTGCGGAGGGCGCACCGGCGCAGCAGCCGGGGTGCTAGCATACGGCCAATTCCGGAGCAGACCCATGTCACCAGCCGCCAATCCCGCCTCGCTCGCGCTGCTCGTGCTGACTCTAGCGGTCAGCCTGGCGGGCCTGTACGCCAATCCGCGCATCATCGAGGCGAACCTGTTTCGCCCGGCCCGTCTGCGCCGCGGGCGCGACTGGCACACCGCCGTCACCAGCGGCTTCATCCACGGCGACGTGCCCCACCTCGCCTTCAATATGATCACGTTCTTCTTCTTCGGCCTGCCGCTGGAGCGCCACATCGGCACGGTGCCGTTCGTCATCCTCTACGCGATCGGGCTGCTGGCGAGCCATGCCGGCACCTTCGTGAAGCACCGGGACAACCCCGCCTATGCGTCGCTGGGCGCCTCGGGCGCCATCTCCGCGGTGCTGTTCGCCTTCATCGTCTACTTCCCGACCTACTCGATCTTCATCCTGCCGCTGCCGGTGCCAATACCGGCGCCGCTGTTCGCGCTGGCCTACGTCGTCTACAGCTGGTATTCGGCGCGCCGGGCCACGGGCAGGATCAACCACGACGCCCACCTCTGGGGTGCGTTGTCGGGTCTGGTATTCGTGGCCGTCACCGATCCCGGTGCCTGGCAGAGGCTGTTCGCAATGCTGGGCTGATACGCCCCGCATTACTCGCCGCTCTACTCCAGGAAGCGCTCGCGCAGCAGCCCCAGATCCGCGTCGTCGAGCCCGAGCGCTGCGCGGAGGTAAGCCTCGGTGTCGCCGTAGCCCCGGTCGATCTCATCGAAGGCGGCGGTGAGATAGTCCTCGTGGACGGAGCAGAACGGCGCCACCGTCTCGTCGTCCCACGGCCCGGCCAGCGAGTCCTCGATGGTCTGGCGGATGCGAGCGAGGATCTCTTCCGGCGGATAATAGGTGGACGACAACAGGTAGTCCTCGAGAATGTCCTCCCGGGGCACCTCCAGCGCACCGAGCAGCAGGGCGGATGCGATGCCGGTGCGGTCCTTGCCGACCATGCAGTGGATGACCACCGCCTGCTCGTCCGCGGTGGCCAGCAGCTTCAGCAGGCGGCCGAAACGCTCCGCGAATCCGGTGACATAGCTGCGGTAGGCGTCCACCATCATGTCGTGGGTGGACGCGCGGGTGGCCGTGCCCGCCTCCAGCCGCCGGCGGTAGCTCTTCGTGCTGCCGACGTCGATGTCGAAATGGTGGCTGCGGATGCCCGGCGGAATCCGATTGGCATAGGCCTCGGACTCGCTGGTCCGCCGCAGGTCGAACACCTCGCCGATTCTCAGCGAGGCGAAGCGTTCTCGGTCGGCCTGCGTCAGCCAGCCGAGGTGGCTGCTGCGGAACGCGCGGCCCCAGGCGACGCGGCGCCCCGCGGCCGTGGAATAACCGCCGAGGTCACGGAAATTCGGCGCGCGCTCGAACGGAATCAGGCGGGGCGGTTCCTTGGGGGATGCAGCGGTCTCGGTCATGAGCGTTTCGGGCATTGCAAAAACCGTTATTTTGCCACGCTCGCCTGACTCTGCACGCGGCGCGCGGACCTGTCGAAAAAGAAGAGGCGGACCCGGCAACCGGATCCGCCTCTGTCCGATCAGTCTGTCCGATGCAGTGGCGGCAGGAGTGCCGCCGCCACTCGCTCAGGTCAGATCGACGATCTTCGCCCCTTTGGCGGCGCGGGCGACGGCCTGGATACCGTTGTCGCGGCTCGACTCCGACTCGTAATTCTGGCTGGTGCCGATGACCTGGTGGTTCTTCGCCTTCATGTTGAAGCGGAACTTGCCCGTGGGAGTCGTGTTCTTGACGAAGCAATTGGCGTCGCCGCAGTTCTTCTGCACGGACTCCGCACCGTTCATGGCGCTCGACTTCGACTTGTAACCCTCGCTCGCGAGCAGATTCTCGCCGTTGCCCGCCACCAGACGGAAACGATACTCGCCCTTCTTGTCCTTGTAGATCTCGAATTTGCCAGCCATTGCCTGTTCCTTCTCCGGTTCTTGGTTGTACGTACGTACGAATATACCATCAAACCGGCGGCTGTCGGATGAAGGGCTGCGGGATCAGCCGGCTTGCTGGTGGACGGCCGTCACTGTGTTGCCGACCTCGCCCTCGCAATAGCGGCGCGACCATTCGATGGCCGAGCGGCAGAACGGGCTGCCGGCGACGTCGATCTCGAAGACCGGGGCGTACTGGCGCAGCTTGTCCGCTCCCGCCGCAACCAGCCTGCCGGCGAATTCGGTGTCGACCTCGACGCTGGGCGCGAAGCGCTCCACCAGCCGGACCAGAGCCGCATCCTGGGCCTCGTGCTCGTCCATACCGGCCACGTCACAGAGTTCCTCGGCGAATATCGCGATGTCCCGCAGCCGGTCCGCCTCCGAGGCCGGCTCCTCCGGCTCGTCGTTCGGCAGCCCGCGGATCACATCGATGATGGCGTCCGGGAGCTTCCACACCCGGGCGACTGCGGCGCCGAGATCCTCGTAGCTCACACCGAGCACGCCCCGGGACGCGGCCATCTTGGACAGCTGGCGGGTCACCATGAGACGGCGTATCTCGCCGTGCTCCTCGGGGAAGTAATAGATGACCAGGTTCTCGCCGAGGTTGCGGAACAGGCCGTAGATGAAGGCCTCCTCTGCCCCCGCGAGGCCACGGCGCCGTGCCAGATGGCGCGCCATCAGCCCGCACATGAACGAACGGGTGGTGGCGTCCTTGAGCTCCGGGCTGCCCTGCATGCGGCCGAAGAAGGTGAGGCTGTTGGCGATCATGCGCACCTTCTCGAAGCCGAGCAGCATCACCGCGTGGGAGATGCTGGAGACCTCGTTGGCGATGTGGCCGTAGAAGGCGGAGTTGACCAGCTTCAGGAGCTTGCTGGTCAGGGCATAGTCGCGCAGGATCACGTTGGCGAGCTTCTCCGCCGGCGCGTCGCTGCCGCTGGCGGTGAGCCGGTTGATGTCCACCAGGGTGCGCGAGATGGTCGGGAAGTCCTGTTTGCGCTGCATGCGCCGCAGCAGGAATTCCACCGTGCTGTGCGACTGGGCCTGGGCCTGCTCGCCGAGACCGGACTCCTGCAGGAACAGCCGGAACGCCTCGCGCATGGCGCCGGCATCCCGATAGCGGGCGGCCGGGTCTTTCTCCAGCGCCCCTTTCAGGAACGCAGCGAAGAGCTCCCCGGCGGGCCAGCCCTGCAGCGGCGACATGTCCACGGGCCTCTCGCAGAGCTGGTGGATGATGGCGGGCGCGGAATCGCCCTGCATCGCCGGGCGTCCGGCGACGAGTTCGTAGAAGGTGCTGCCCAGGGCGAACACGTCGGTCGCCGGCCCCAGGTCGCCGCCGCGGAAGTGCTCCGGCGCCATGTAGCGCAGGGTGCCGGTGGCCGTGTCCTTGCTGCGCCTGACCCGCCCCACCACCTGGGACAGGCCGAAATCCATGATGCGGGGGCGCTCGTCCTTGTCCAGCAGCACGTTGCGGGGATTGAGGTCGAGGTGGATCACATCCTCCTCGTGGGCCGCCGCGACACCGTCCAGGATGGGGCCGATCAGCGCGCACACGCGCTCCAGCGGCAGCGCGCCGTGCTGGCTGAGGATGTGGCGCAGTGTCTTGCCCTGCACGTACTCGAATACCAGGTACGGCAGGCCCTTGTACTCGCCGGCGTCGTAGATGAAGACGATATTCGGATGGCGCAGCCGGCTGGCGATACGCCCTTCCAGCGGCGTGCGGCCGTCCACGTCGACGGCTGCGAGCTCCGGGTTGCTGGCGTTCAGCAGTTTGACGGCGACCAGCCGCTCCAGCGACGGGTCGTGCGCCAGGTACACGGAGCCCTGGGCACCCCGGCCCAGACGCTGCTTCACCTCGAATCGGCCGATACGTTGTTGCTGTTCTTCCATGCTGCCCCGGCTGCCGGTCTCCGACGGCGTGTTGACCGTCCTTCGTCGCCTCACAGGGAATCTTAGCGGCCGCTCAGTTGCGGACCTGAGAAGTGAGTCGCGAAACCGTGATCCAGTTCCGCCGTGGCGGCCGGCGCACTTATGTGCCGCGCATCACACCGCCGCCCCGCCCGATTATGTAGGGTGGCCGCAACGACGGAGACGGAGAACCCGCGAGTGATGCCGACACCGACCGATGCCAGCGGCGAGACGACGCGCCTGCAGCTCTTCCATTCCCTGCGCATGCTCGACGCGCCGGAGGACGAGCGCTTCGACCGGGTGACCCGGCTCGCGAAGCGCCTGTTCGGCACGCCGGTGGCCCGGGTGCGTCTCGACGGCGGGCGCGCGGCCATCGACGGCGCGCCGGCGGCGCCGGATGCGGCGGCCACGCTGGCAGCCGACGACGTCTTCGTCGTCCACGACACCGCGGCGGATCCGCGCTACGCGGATCACCCGCTGCTCGCCGACGGCACCGGCTTCCGCTTCTATGCCGGCTACCCCCTGTCCGCGCCGGGCGGCTCCCGGGTGGGCACCTTCTTCACCGTCGACATGGTGCCGCGGCTGTTCTCCGTGGAGGACATGGAGATGCTGTGCGAACTCGGCGAGATGGTGGAGGCGGAACTCGAGAACATGACGCTGGCAGTCACGGACGAGCTCACCCGGCTTGCCAACCGGCGCGGTTTCCTGCGCACGGCGGAGCGCCTTATGCGCCTGTGCGCCAACCACGACAAGCCGGCCGCCCTGCTGATCATCGACCTGGACGGCCTGAAAGAGATCAACGACGCGCATGGCCACGAGCAGGGCGACCGGGCCATCCGCAGCTTCGCCCGCCTGCTGCTGAAATCGTTCCGTCACTCCGACGTGGTGGCACGGCTGGGCGGCGACGAGTTCTGCGTATTCGCAGCGGATATCTGCGCCGCGGACCTCGCCGCCCCGCTGGAGCGGCTGGCCCGGCGGGTGACGGCCTGCAACGCGGAACCCGGGCAGGACTATCGACTCGCCTACAGCGTCGGGCGGGTCCTGTTCGACCGGGACCGCCACGGCGATCTCGATGCCATGCTGCGCGAGGCCGACGCGCTCATGTACGCGCAGAAGCGGAGCAAGCGCTCGCCATGACGGCCTCCAGGCTGTCGCCCAGCAACTGCTTCAGCCGGCGCCAGCCGGGTCCGCCGGCGGCCGCGATGTCCTGGCAGACCTCCAGTTCGATGCCGGCGTAGCGCCCGGCGGGGAAACGCCGGCGCAGCCAGGTCGCCAGGCCGTCGGCGACGCCCCGATACGGGTAGTTCCGCCGCACCCGCAGGCCGGGCTCGGCCTGCAGCAGCGACTGCCACTGCCGGCACAGCGCCAGCTCCCGCCCCCGC
>Ga0102938_10004297_pt1 | contig 10496 bp, 7 predicted proteins | sample SalPonR2_B_D2_MG_FD_84516 | JGI IMG/M metagenome (GOLD analysis project Ga0102938, IMG submission 84516) | Salt pond soil microbial communities from South San Francisco under conditions of wetland restoration - Salt Pond MetaG R2_B_D2_MG | ecosystem: Environmental > Aquatic > Marine > Intertidal...
CGGGCAAGATGCACTTCGTAGGGCCCGACCAGCTTCACGGCTTCGAAAAGCGGCTGACGACCGACATCTACCCTTCGGATTTCGCCTGGACCGCAGACTGGGACCAGACCGACGAGCCCTATGCGCCGTCTGTCATGAGCCTTCTGAGCGTCGTCGAGGCGGGGCATTGCGAGCGCAACCTTCAGATGGACTACGACGAGGAGGTTTTCGTGGCGGCGCGCAAGGAGCTCTACGATCACGCGCGATCGACCGACGAGAGGCCGTTCCTGTTGCACGTGTCTTTCACGCAGCCGCACAATCCCTTCGTCGCGGGCCGCAAGTATTGGGAGATTTACGAGGGACGGGACATTCCCGAACCGGAGGTGGCCCACATCCCGTATGAGGACCGCGATCCCTGGTCACAACGGTACTACCTGACGATCCGGCAGGACGAATTCGACATAACGCCCGAACAACTCGAACGTGCCCGACGCGGCTATTTCGCCATGGTCACCCATATCGATGAACTGGTGGGGGGGCTTGTGGAGACGCTGAAGAGCATCGGGGAATACGAGGACACCTGCATCCTCTTCACCTCGGACCACGGCGAGATGCTGGGCGAGAGGGGAATGTGGTACAAGTTCAATTCCTACGAAGCATCGATCCGCGTGCCGCTGATCGCTCAGGGGCCCGGTTTCCGGAAAGGTCACCGGGAAGAGGCGCTCTCCTCGCTCGTCGATCTTCTGCCGACATTCACCGATATCGCATCGGAGGGAGCCTTCGACGACTTCGTCGCGCCCTATGACGGCAGGAGCCTCCTGTCACTGCCCGAGCGCCTCAGCGCCGAAGACCGGATATTCGTCGAGTTCAACGGCGAGGGGCTCTACGCACCGGGGCTGATCGTGCTCGATGGATCGAAGAAACTTGTTCACAGCCGGACCGACCCGGACATGTTGTTCGATCTGGGGGATGATCCGCTTGAACTGGACAACCTCGCGGCGTCTGCCGGCAACAATGGCGATGTCGAGCGTCTTTCCGAGGCGATACATGCCCGCTGGGACGAAGACGATCTTGAAAGCCGTGTCCGCGCGTCGCAGAAGAAGCGCCTCTTCGTGCAGGAGGCGATGAAGTGCGGCGAGTTTCCGTCGTGGGACTACGGGCCACCCAAGGACCCGGCAAAGATTTACGTGCGGGGAGGCCTCGATCCCAGCACAACCGCAACGAAGCAGAGAGGTCGTTTCCCCTATGTGCCGAAGACGCCCCCGCAGCATCCGCGCGGCGCGGCGAAACCACGCCGGTCCTGAGGAGCGGGCATCGGAGGCATTCCGGAGCCCGAACTCTGCTTTCATGATAACGGGAAGGGGTACGGGCATCCGGGCAGGTTCGCGCGTTTTGCCCTTTCGTCGGCTTGCAAGTTTCGGGACGGACCTCGCCGAACAAGCCGCCAGGGGCTACGGATGAGCGGAAAAGAAGATGCCTGCTGCGCGCCCGGCCCGAGGGAGGGAGGAGGCGGAGGATTGCGAGTCTGCCTCGATGCACTTCCCAGCATCCGCCCGGCATCCGAGCAGACACGGGCTCGACTTCTGGCGCGGCTCGTCGGGATCAAGGGAAGCTTCTTCGACATGGGCGCCCGCCGATCCACCTACGAGGGCGACCTCGACTCTCCGCGGCTGCGGGTCCGGACGAGACCCTTCCTCATCTCTCCGACGGCGGTGACCAACGGCGAGTTCTCCGATTTCGTGCGCGAGACCGGATATGCGACAATCGCCGAGAAGGAGGGCTGGTCATTCGTGTTCCACCTTCTTCTCGAGGATCCGGGCAAATGGCCTCAATCTCCACCGGGCTTGCCGTGGTGGCGAAAGGTCGATGGTGCGGATTGGGCGAAACCGGAAGGCCCCGGAAGCGCTATCACGGGCCGCGAGAACCATCCTGTGGTACACATCGCCTGGTACGATGCCGTGGCTTATTGCAACTGGGCCGGCCTGAGGTTGCCGTCGGAGGCGGAATGGGAATATGCGGCGCGCGGAGGTCTTTCGCGTAAGAATTTCCCATGGGGAAACGCGCTTATGCCCGGCGGCCGGTACGCGATGAATATCTGGCAGGGCGATTTTCCATTCCGGAACACGGCGGAGGACGGCTTCGTCGGCACCGCACCCGTCGATGCCTTTTCGCCCAACGGGTATGGCCTCCACAACATGACCGGTAACGTCTGGGAGTGGGTTGGGGACAGGTTCGGTATCCGCGACGGAGTTCAGCCCTCCGAAGAAGCCGGCTATGATCCCGCGACTGCAGGCCCTCGCGTTCAACGCGGAGGTTCGTATCTTTGTCACGAGAGCTATTGCGACCGCTATCATGTTCATTCACGCACCCGGAACGACCCTGACAGCTCGACGGGAAACTGCGGGTTCCGCGTGGCCGCCTCACAGTAGCGAGATATTGACGAAGGCCTGCTGAGCTCTCCATGCCGGGCGGGGAGGCGCAGACGGTTTCAGGCTGAGAACGTTCGACTCCGGTCCCGCCCCCTCCTTTCGGAGGGTTTTTGTGGAGCTTGGACCGTTCCGGACCAAGGCCGAGAAGCGGGCATTTGCGACAGGCGATCGGCCGCGGGTGTTTGACAGTGGCACGAGCTGCGGATGGCTGGAAATATTGTCCGCTTAAATTAATTGATTGATCGGACAAATAGACTCTGCTTACTGTTCAAGAGTCTAGGGGAGGGCCGGGGCGTGAGACTCACCAAGATCACGACAACGCTCGTCAATGCCGAGATGCGGAACTGGCTCTTTGTCCGGGTTGAGACGGATGTCCCCGGGCTCTATGGCTGGGGGGAGGGCACGCTAGAATGGAAGTCCCGTGCCGTGGCCGGCGCGGTCGAGGACCTGGCGCCGCTGATGATCGGGCGCGACCCGCGCGACATCGAACAGGCCGTTCGCGTGATGCACAAGCACGGATTCTGGCGGATGGGCGTGATCGGGACCAGCGCGATCTCGGCCATCGAACTCGCCCTGTGGGACATCCTCGGCAAGGACCTTGGGGTGCCGGTCTGGCGCCTGCTGGGCGGTAAGGTCCGGGATCGCGTCGCCGTCTATACGCACCTGGGCATGGGCGACATGGAGGCCGTCTACGAGACGATGCAACCCGACGCGCTGGCGGAACGCGGCGCCGAGGTGGTCGCCCGGGGATACAAGGCGCTCAAGGTCGTATGCATTCCCTACACGCACATGATGGCCCCGAACCGGGCGGTGGATCATGTGGCGGAGCTGATGACCGCACTCAGGTCCGCGGTCGGGCCGGACGTGGAGATCATGATCGATTTCCACGGCCGTCCCGGCACCACGGCAGCGGCGCTGGCCTATATCGGGGCGCTGGCCGAGGGGCGACCGATGTTCGTCGAGGAGCCGGTGCAACCGGGCGATCCGGAGCAGATGCGGGAGGTGACCCGCGCCTCGCCCGTTCCCATCGCTGCCGGCGAGCGCCTGATCGGGCGCTCGGAGTTCGCCCCCCATGTGGCGGCCCGCGCCTTTCACATCGCGCAACCCGATATATGCCACACCGGCGGCATGGCCGAGGCCCGGAAGATCGCAACGATGTGCGAATCCGCGGGCATCGGCATCGCGCCGCACAATCCTCTGGGCCCGATCGCGTCGGCGGCGGCACTGCATTTCGACGTGGTCACCCCGAACTTCGTCATCCAAGAAGAGATGTCGGGCGCGGTGCCTTGGTATAACGAGGTCGTCGACGGCCCGGTCGAGCGGGTGGATGGCGCATGGGCCGTGCCGGAGGCCCCGGGTCTGGGGGTCGAGGTCAACGAGGCGGCCTGTGCCCGCCATCCCTTTGCGCCCGAGGTCCAGCACGCCGCCCGCGCCGTTCTGGACGACGGCACGGTGGTGGACTGGTGACCGGCGCGGGCGCCCTTGCCGCGGTCGGGCACGGGCTGCGTGCGCTTGGCGCCGTGTGGATCGCGGTGGCCCTGCTCTACGTGGTCTCGGGGCTGATTTCGCCGTCGATGTTCCAGGTGGGGCAGGTGCTGAACATCCTGCAGGTCGCGGCGTTCCTCGGGGTCGTGGCCCTTGGACAGGTCATCGTGATCCTGACCGGGGGCATCGACCTGAGCCAGGCCGGCGCGATCACGCTTACCAATATCGTGGCGACGAGCCTGATGCTGGGCCAGCCGGAGAATATCGCGGTGGCGATCGTGGTGTGCCTGGGGCTCGCGGTGCTGGTGGGGCTGCTCAACGGGATTCTCGTGGTCGTGATCGGGATCACGCCGCTGGTGGCGACGCTGGGGATGAACTCGATCCTTTTCGGCACCGCGCTCGTTTATACCGGCGGCGCCCCGCGGGGCGAGGCCGCCGAGGCCTTCGAGGTGATCGGCACCGGCCGGGTCCTCGGCATCCCGGCGCCGACGCTGATCTGGCTGTCGCTGGCCGCGGCGCTCTTCGTGCTAACGCGGCGCACGGTCTTCGGCCGATGGCTCTACGCCACCGGGGCCAACCCCGTGGCGGCGCGCCTGATGGGCGTGCCAGTGGACCGGATGACGGTTGGGGCCTTCATCCTGTCGGCGGTCATGGCCGCGGTCGGGGGGCTTTTGCTCACGGCCTATATCGGCTCGCCGTCCCTGGGCATCGGTAACCAGTTCCTGCTCACCTCGGTCGCTGCCGTGGTCGTGGGCGGTGCCGCGCTAACCGGCGGGGTCGGCGGCATTCTCGCGACCGTGGGCGGGGCGATCTTCATCACCGAACTCAACAGTTTCACCAACATCGTGCGGGTCACGACGGGCACGCAGTTCGTCCTGCAGGGGGCGATCATCATCCTGTCGGTGATCGTCTACCGGCGCCTGTCGGGCCCCGGGCGATGACCGCTCCGCTCGGGGGCGGAGACCACGCCGGAAGCGGCGTCCAACGACCACATCTACAGGGGAGGAGCCCGAGATGACGACCAAAGGCAGACTGACACGGCGCAGGTTCATGGCCACGACGGCGGGCGCGGCGGCCCTCGGCGGGCTGGGCGGGGTGATCCGCCCGGCCATGGCGCAGGAGGGGGCGGTGCTGACGCCCATGGGCGAGATGGTGACCGCGACCGCCAAGGAAGGGCCCTACCGCATCGCCTTTTCCAACGGCTTTTCCGGCAACTCGTGGCGCGCCATGGCGATCGCCGCGCTGGAGGCCGAGGCCGCCGCGACACCGGAGATCGCGGAATTCGTCACCGTGGACGGGCAGGGGGACATCAACAAGCAGGTCAACGACATCGAGACGCTGATCAACCAGCAGTTCGACGCGATCCTCGTGATCGCCAACTCCGGCTCCGCCGTCGCGCCGATCCTGCGCGATGCCACGAGTGAGGGGATCGTCACCGCGCCCTTCAACCTGCCTGTCGACGGCACCGACTGGTCCACCTATGTCGGCACCGATCCGGCGAAGAAGGGCGGATCGCTGGGCGCGTGGCTCTCAGAGGCTCTTGGCGGAAGCGGCAGGATCGTGGCCCTGGGCGGGCTGCCCGGCAACTCCTACACCGCCGCCGGCTGGGAAGGCGCGCAGGCCGCGATGGCCGACGGGATCGAGGTGCTGGCCTTCCGCGATGCCTACTGGGAAGAGGACCGCGCCAAGGTCATCATGGCCGACCTGATCGCCGCCCATCCCGAGATCGACGGCATCTGGTGCGACGGCGCCCAGGTGGGGGCCGGGGCCATCAAGGCGCTGCTCGACGCGGGGCGCCCGCTGGTGCCGGTGACCGGCGACGACTACAACGGGATGCTCAAGCTCTACGATGCCGAGAAGGACAGCCACCCGGGCTTCGACATCGGCCTGATGAGCGAGCCGACATGGCAGGGCATTTTCGCCATGCGCGCCGCCGTCAGCCTGCTGAAGGGCGAAGAGGTGCCCAAGCAGCAGATCCTGGAACCGCAACTGATCACCGCCGCAAACTACCGGGACTATATCCGCCCCGACCTGCCGGACGGTGTCTTTACCGACACCTCCCTCAGCGATGCGCAGTTGCGCGACATCTTCGGTGCGTGACAAGGAGCTGAAAGCGAGCGGGGAGGCGCCGGAAACGGCGCCTCCCGTCCTGTCCGTCAGGGACGTGGACAAGCGCTTTGGCGGCGTCCACGCCCTGAAATCCGTCTCCTTCGATATCCGCCCGGGCGAGATCCACGCCCTGGTCGGAGAGAACGGCGCGGGCAAGTCGACCCTGATGCGCGTGCTGACCGGCGCCCATCCACCGGACAGCGGTGCGGTGATGATCGACGGGGAAGAGGTGCGCCTCGCCTCGCCGCAGGATGCCTTTGCAGGCGGCATCGCGATGGTCTGGCAGGACACGCGGCTGTCCATGACGCTGGACGTGGCGTGGAACATCTCGCTTGGGCACGAACCCGGCGGTCGGATCCTGGTGGACCGGGCGGCGATGCTGAAGACGGCGCGGGCTGCCCTGGCCCGAATCGGCTCGGGCGTCGATCCGCTAGCCCTGCCGTCGGAACTGTCGCGTGCGCAGATGCAGCAGGTAGAGATCGCGCGGGCGCTGTCGCGCGAGACGCGGGTCCTGATCCTGGATGAGCCGACCTCTGCCCTCACGCCAGCCGAGACGCGCGGTCTCTTCGAGGTGCTCGCCGAACTCAGGGCCGCGGGCACCGCCATCGTCTTCATCTCGCACCGCATCCCCGAGGTTCAGGCGATCGCCGACCGAGTCACCGTCATGAAGGACGGACGGGTCACCGGCACGCTGGCCGCGGCCGAGGCGACCGAGACCCGCATCGTGTCGATGATGGTCGGCCGGGAGATGGGGCTGACCTTCCCGCCGCGCGCCACGGCGCCGGGCGATGTCGTGCTTGGGGTCACGGGCCTGAGCACCGCGCTCGCCCGCGACATCGACCTCGACGTGAGGGCGGGCGAGGTCGTGGGCTTCGGCGGGATCGAGGGGTCGGGCCAGCAGGAGGTGGCGCGTGCCCTCTTCGGCCTCGGGCTGCAGGGCGGCGAGGTGAGGCTGAACGGGCGGCCGGTGTCGCTGGGAACCCCGGCGCGGGCGATTGCCGCGGGCCTGATCTACGTGCCCGCCGACCGCCAGGCAGAGGGCCTCTTTCCGATCCACTCGATCCGCGAGAATGCCGCACTGCCCCATGTCGGCGGCTGGACCCGAGGCGGGCTTATCGACGCACGCCGCGAAAGCCGCGAGGTCGACGGGCAGATGCAGTCGCTCCAGGTCAAGGCGCCGGGGCCGGAGACGCTGGTTGGCACGCTCTCCAGCGGCAACCAGCAGAAGATCGTCTTTGCGCGCTGGTTCATCGGCAAGGCCCGCGTCTATGTCCTCGACGAGCCCACCCAAGGCGTCGATGTCGAAACCAAGGTGGAGCTCTACAGCCTGATTCGGCAGCTGGCCGAAGGCGGCGCGGCGGTCATCTTGGTCTCGTCGGACCTGCCGGAACTGATCGGCCTGACCGACCGGATCCTCGTCTTCTCCGGCGGGCGGATCACCGCGGATCTCGCCTCCGGGACAACCACCGAAGAGAGCGTGATGCGCCATGCCGTCGGCGGGCCGGGCGACAAGGCCGACATGGGCGTGGCCGCGGAGGCCGAGGGACCAACGCGGCGGCCGATCCTGCAGCGCTACCTGCCGGGGCTGTTGCTGCTGGTGCTCGTGGCGCTGATCGCGACGGCGGCGAGCTTTGCCGCGCCCTATTTCCTGACACCTCGGAACTTCGCCTCCATGGGCGGGCAGATCGCGCCGCTGGCCATCGGCGCCCTGGGGCAGATGGCCACGATCCTGCTGGGCGGGATCGACCTCAGCATCGGCCCGACGATCAGCCTGGTGACCGCCATCGCCTCCTACCTGCTGGCCCCCGACAGCGCCGTGCCGGTTGCGCTTGGCGTGTTGGCCTGCCTCGGGGCGGGGCTGGCGGTCGGCGCGCTGAACGCGACGCTGACGACCGTCCTGAGGATTCCCGACCTCGTCGCGACGCTCGCGACCTTTTCCGTCGTCCAGGGCGTCGCGCTGATCGTCCGGCCATCCCCGGGCGGGCGCGTCTCGCCAGAGGTCGCCGACGCGATCACGATGCGGGTCGGCATGGTCCCGCTGGCCTTCGCCGTGGCGGTTGTGCTCTACCTGCTGGCCGAGATGCTGCTCTTGCGGGGGCGGCTCGGCGCGCGGTTCTACGCCGCCGGCGACAACGAGGCCTCGGCCCGGGCCGCCGGCATCGCGACGGACCGCCTGCGCGCCGGCGCCTACCTCTTCTCGGGCCTGATGGCGGCGGTGGCCGGCCTGATCATCGCGGCCCGGATCGGCTCGGGGGACCCGCAGGCGGGAACGACCTTCACCCTCTCGACCGTCACCGCCGTGGTGGTCGGCGGGACGCTGATCTTCGGCGGTGTCGGCACCGCCCTGGGCACGATGCTGGGCGCGATCCTGATCATCCTGATGCAGAACGTGCTGAACCAGCTCTACGTTTCGGCCTACTGGCAGTATGTCTGGACCGGCGTGCTGACCCTTGTCGCCGTCGGCTTTCACGGGCTTCGCACGCCGGAGCGCCGGGCCGCCATGCGGGCCGCGGCGTGGCGGCTGATCGCCCGCGAGGGCGCGCGCGCGCGGGGCAGGGGACCGCCGCAGCCCGGGGAGGAGACCTGACATGACTGAGATCCGCGTGGCCGCCGGCACGAGGAACATCCTCGGCGAAGTGCCGATGTGGGACCCAGAGACCGCGTCGCTGTGGTGGGTGGATATCGAGGGCTGCCAGTTGCAGCGCCTCGACGCCATCACCGGCGAAATCACGACCTGGACCGTGCCGGAGCGCATCGGCTCCTTCGCCCTGCGCGAGGGCGGCGGGATCGTCTGCGCCTTTGCCAGCGGCTTTGCCTTTTACGATCTGGACAGCGGCGAGACCGACTGGATCGCCCGGCCGGAGGCGGAGACGCCCACCAATCGCTTCAACGACGGCAAGGTCGACCGGCAGGGGCGGTTCTGGGCTGGGACCATGGACGACCGGCTGAGCGAGCGGACCGGCGCGCTCTACCGGCTCGATCCCGACCTGAGCTTGCACCGGATGGAGACCGGGATCGGAATATCGAATGCGCTCTGCTGGAGCCCGGACGACAGCCGCTTCTACTTCGCCGACACGTTGCAGCAGGAGATCTGGTGTTACGACTACACACCTCAGACAGGCGCAATCGCCGAGCGCCGGGTCTTTGCTCATACGCGGGACGAGCCTGGACAGCCCGATGGCGCGACGGTGGATGCCGAAGGCTACCTCTGGAACGCGCAGTGGGACGGCTGGCGGCTGGCGCGCTATGCCCCGGACGGCACCGTCGACCGCGTTGTCGACCTGCCGGTTCAGAAGCCCACAAGCTGCATCTTTGGCGGGCCGGACCTCAGGACGCTCTACGTGACCACCGCAATCTGGGATCTGACGGGGGAGGCCCTTGCGGCGCAACCCCTTGCCGGGGCATTGCTGGCGTTCGAGACCGACGTGCCGGGGCTCCCCGAGACGCGGTTCGCAGGATAGGAGCCGACTTGCACGAAAAACCCACGCATGAAGCCGGCGAGATGCCGGTGCCGGACGCGCTCGCCACGGTCAGCCCGCGGCGCAACGGGCGCAGCGTCTACCGCATGGTCGTCGACACGGTGGCGCGCGACATCGTGTCAGAACGATACGCGCCCGGGGACAACCTGCCGACCGAAGCGGAACTGGGCCGCCAGCTCGGTGTCGGCCGATCGTCCGTCCGGGAGGCGATGCGGGTGCTGGTCGACAAGGGCATGCTGGAGATCCGCACCCGGACCGGCGCGCGCGTGACCGAGCGGGAGACCTGGCGCCGGCTCGATCCGGATGTGGTGCGCTGGACGCTGGACCTTCGGCCGGACCAGAAGTTCCTTTCGGACCTGCTCGAGGCGCGCCGCATCATGGAGCCCCCGGCGGCAGCCCTCGCGGCACGCCGGGCCGGGGCCGCCGATCTCGTCCGGATGGAGACGGCGCTGCAGGCCATGTCCGATGCCCTGCCATCCGACATCGACGCCTGCGTCGAGGCCGATGCCGCGTTCCACGAGGCAATCCTCGCCGCCTCGGGCAATCCCGTCCTGTGGGAGTTCGAGATCATCATCGACGCGGCCCTGCGCACGGCCTTCCGGCTTTCGACATCGCTGGCACAGTCTTATGGCGCGACGATCGAAACCCATCACGACGTCTTCGATGCGATTCGGCTTCGCGATCCCGACCGGGCCATGGCGTCGATGTCATCGCTTCTCGACGTCGCGGCCGCCGACCTCGGTCTGCGTTCGGATCTCGCCTGAGGGTCTTGAGCTTTCAGCCCGGCGACATCATCTCGACCGGCACCCCGCCCGGCGTTGGGTTGGGTCAGAAACCGCCAGTCTACCTGAAACCCGGACAAACGATGCGCCTCGGGATCGGGGGACTCGGTGAGCAGCGGCAGAAGATAGTCGCCGCAACGTAGACTCTATCAAAGTGGTTTCAGGGTCTTGTCAGAAGAACTTTGCTTGAGGCGGGGCATGGCGCCGGCTAGCGTTCCCAGATGACCAAACGC
>Ga0102938_10004298_pt1 | contig 10493 bp, 8 predicted proteins | sample SalPonR2_B_D2_MG_FD_84516 | JGI IMG/M metagenome (GOLD analysis project Ga0102938, IMG submission 84516) | Salt pond soil microbial communities from South San Francisco under conditions of wetland restoration - Salt Pond MetaG R2_B_D2_MG | ecosystem: Environmental > Aquatic > Marine > Intertidal...
CGGGGCGGTGGTGGCCGGCTTCACCGCCGGTCAGGCCAATCTGGTGCTGATCGGCATTCCGCTGGTGCTCTCGGCCTATGGCGAGGCGGCGGCAGCTCCGCTATTTCTGCTGATCGGCATCCATCTGCCCATCACCCTGACCGTCGCGACGCTGTTTCTGGAAGGCCGACAGACCTCCTGGCGCGCGATCTTCCTCAAGCTCGTGCGCCACCCCATCATTCTGGCGATCCTTGCCGGCGCGGCCATGCGCATGTCCGGGCTCGACCTGCCGGGACCGGTCTGGCGTACGCTCGAAATCCTCGGCGGCGCAGCGGTGCCCTGCGCGCTGGTCGCCACCGGTATCGCCCTGCATCGCTACGGGCTGGGCGGCGACTGGCGCCGGCCGGCGCTGATCACCGTGCTCAAGCTCGTCGTGCAGCCGCTGATCGTCTATGTGATCGTCTTCCATGTGATCACCTTGCCGCCGGTCTGGGCGGCGACGGCGGTGCTGCTCGCAGCCTGCCCTACGGGTATCAACGCCTATCTGCTGGCGCAGAGCTACCGGGAAGGCGTGGCGCTGGCCTCTGGCGGGGTCTTCCTGACCACGGTGATGGCCATGCTTACGACGGTAATCTGGTTGGCGATCCTCGGCACACCGGGGTGAGCAAGCGGGAGCGGTGACCGGTCGCGCATCCGGGCTTAGCGGGTGCAGCCCTTCCAAACCGAACCGCGCGCGGACACTGTGGTGCCGCCTCGCCTATGGAGATTCCCGATGAGCCAGCCCTCTGAGATTCCGATGATGGACGCCGTCGCGCTGTCGCGCGCGATCCATGACCGCGACCTCTCCTGCGCGGAGGTGATGGCGGCCTATCTCGACCGCATCGATGCACTCAATCCGAGGCTGAACGCCATCGTCTCGCTGCGCCCGCGCGAGGAGCTGATGCGCGAGGCGCGCGGGCGCGACGATGAACTCGCTGCGGGCACGTCGCGCGGCTGGATGCACGGCTTTCCCCAGGCGATCAAGGATCTGGCCGATGCGGCGGGCCTGCCTACCACCAAGGGCTCTCCGCTCTTGAAAGACAATATCGCAAGCAGCGACGCGTCCTATGTCGCACGCATGCGTGATGCGGGCGCGATCATCATCGGCAAGACCAACGTGCCGGAATTCGGGCTCGGCTCCAACACCTACAACCCCGTCTTCGGCCCCACCGCCAACGCTTACAGCCCCGCTCATACCGCAGGCGGCTCAAGTGGCGGCGCGGCGGTGGCGCTGGCGACGCGGCTTTTGCCCGTGGCAGACGGCAGCGATTTCGGCGGTTCCCTGCGCAATCCGGGCGCCTTCAACAACGTCTATGGCCTGCGGCCCGGTTTCGGGCGCGTGCCCGCCAGTAACGAGGATGTCTTCCTCCCCGGCATGGGCGTGAACGGCCCGATGGCGCGCAATGTCGCCGATCTGGCGCAATTGCTGGCGGTACAGGCGGGTTACGATCCACGCCAGCCGCTCGGCCTCGAGGGCGACGGCACGGAATTCGCCGCCCCGCTCGATCGGGACGTATCTGGGCTGCGCATCGGCTGGCTGGGCGATCTCGACGGGAGGCTGCCTTTCGAGCCGGGGATCATTGCACTCTGCGAAGCGGCGCTGCCGGTCTTCGAGAATCTCGGCTGCCATGTCGAGACGGTTTCGCTCGATTACGACATGGAGGATGTCTGGCAGGCCTTCTGCACCTTGCGGCACTGGCAGGTCGGCGCCGGCCTGCTGCCGCTCTACCAGGACCGCTCGCGCCGGGACCAGCTCAAGCCCGAAGCCATCTGGGAGATCGAGAACGGTCTGAAGCTCGGCGTTTTTGACATCACGACAGCCTCCACGCGGCGCAGCGCCTGGTATCAATATGTGCGCAACTTGTTTGAGCGCTTCGACTTCCTGCTGCTCCCCACCGCCCAGGTCTTCCCCTTCGCCATCGAAGAGACCTGGCCACGCAAGGTCGGCGGGCGGGAGATGGACAGCTATCACCGCTGGATGGAGGTGGTGGTGCCCGTTACCATGTCGGGCTGCCCGGCGATCAGCGTGCCGGTCGGTTTCGGCGAGGCCGGTCTGCCCATGGGGATGCAGATCTGGGGGCCCGATCGCGCGGAACGCGCCGTGCTCGAGATTGCCCATGCCTATGATCGGGCCACTTCCTGGAGCGAACAGGTCCCGCCGGGAGCGTGAATCGCAGGATTTCCGTGTGGAATTGCAAAAACGGCCTTGCACCCCTGTTGATCAGAGCCTATCCCACGCGCGAGGTTCACTGCTAAGGCGAAGGACGCTGATGCCATCCGGTTTCGAAACGCTGCTCTCTCCCGTGATCCTGTTCTTCATACTGGGCGCACTGGCAGCAGCGGTGAGATCCGATCTCGCGATTCCGGAGGCCGTTGCCAAGGGCATCTCGCTCTATCTGATGGCGGCGATCGGGCTGAAGGGCGGCGTCGAGGTTTCGCAAAGCGGCTTTACGCCCGACATGGCGCTCGCGGCGCTGGCGGGGCTTGTCCTTTCCTTCCTGATCCCGATACCACTGTTTCTCGCGCTGAAGCGGATCGGGCGACTTGATACCGTCAACGCGGCGGCAGTCGCGGCGCATTACGGTTCCGTCAGCGTGGTGACCTTCGTCGCCGGATCGCAGGTGCTCGGCTCCGGCGGGATGCCACCGGCGGGTTACATGGTCGCCGTGCTCGCTCTGATGGAGACGCCGGCCATCATCGTCGGGCTGATGCTCGCCCGGCGCGGCGGCAGCGTGCAGGTCCAGTCAGGGCACGGCCTGTTGCACGAGACGCTTCTGAACGGCTCGGTAGTCTTGCTGATGGGATCCTTCATCATCGGGCTGATTGCCGGCAAGGAGGGTTTCGCGCCGATCGCGCCGCTGTTTCAGGACATCTTCACGGGAATCCTGTGTCTCTTCCTGCTCGATATGGGCCTCGTCGCCATCCGCCGCCTGCGCGAATCGCGGGCGCTGACCTGGCGGCTGGCCGGGCTCGGCATCGTCTTCCCCGTGCTCAACGGCACGATCGGCGTGCTGGTCGGCGCGCTGATCGGGCTCGATACGGGCAGTGCAGCGGCACTCGGCATGCTGGCGGCGAGTGCTTCCTATATCGCCGTGCCGGCTGCCATGCGTCTGGCCCTTCCCCAGGCCGATCCGGGGCTGTATCTTGCCATGTCGCTGGCGGTGACGTTCCCCTTCAACATCACCATCGGCATACCGTATTTCGTCTTCCTCGCGACGCAGGTGGTGTGATGAGCGAGCCGGATCCCGTGGATCTCGAGCGTATCAAGGTCGAAATCCTGCTCGATTCGCCGCTCGTGCGGCGGGTCGAGGAAGCCGCCGAACGCCACGGCCTCACCGGCTGGACCGTATTGCCGACGCTCGGCGGCTCCGGGCGCAGTGGGCGCTGGCGCGATGACCAGGTGACGGGCGCCGCCTCGAAGGTGCTCTTCATCACCGTGTGCAATCGCGAGAAAGCCGAGGCCTTCACTCGTGAATTGTCGCCGGTTCTGGAGGCTTACGGCTCCGTGCTGCTGAAGAGCAAGGTCGAGGTGGTGCGCCCGGGGAAATTCTGAGGCGTCTTCCGATTCAGCGATCGCGCTCACGGCCCGCCCGCACGTCGAGCTTGACCCCCTCGCGCACCAGCACGGCGAAGATCAGCCCACCGATCGCGTTGCCGATAACGATCGCGGCAAAGACACTGCCGGCGCGCAGCCAGCCCATCGGCGAATCAGAGATCATCCCGGCAAACAGCGCGATCGACGTCGTCACCGAATGATGCAGACCAAGGGCGCCGATCGTGACGCCGATCACCAAGATGAAGAGGAACTGGCTGGTCGAATCGCGCCCGCCCGCAATCAGCCAGGAGAGGAGCCCCATCAGCCATCCGGCCAGCACCGCGCTCATGGCGATCACGCCGAGCGGATAAGCTCCGAGATAGACGGCGAAGCGCACGAAATCATCATGGTCGGCGATCCTCAGGGCCGGGACCATCGTGGTGATGAACAGTGCGAGCAGGAAGCCGCCGGCGAGATTGCCGCCGAGCACCAGTCCCCATAACCGCAACAGCATGCCGACGCCGCGCTCTCCGGTCAGAACCGGGAAGATCGCGATGGTGGTATATTCCGTATAGAGATCGGTGCGCCCCATAATGGCGATGATGAAGCCCACGGCATAGGCGCAGCCGAAGAGCAGCCGTTGCAGCGGCTCGCCGATCACGCCGCCATATGCGCCGACGATCATCCCGAGCAGCAGCACGCTGACACCCGCACACATCCCGGCGATCATGCCGGAAGAAAACAGCGCCACTGCGGGCCGCGCCAGCTCATCGACCGCCTCGTCATGCTCGACATCGAACATGGCCCGATAGGTTGTCAACGCCGTGTGCGGGTGATGTGCGTCGGATTCCTCGCCGTCATCGAAGCGGTTCATGCCATCTCCGTCCCCGTCATGAAGGCCTCGGGCATCATCCCTGCCCGCAGGGGAGGGATGAGGGGTGGGTTGAACCGGCGCACACGATCATCGCCACCGGTCACCTCCATACATCACCCGTCACCCTGCCGCAAAAGCGCAGGCGCGAAGCGGCCCGAAGGGAATCGGCGCCTGCGCGCGGCGGGCAGCCTTGCACCGCGCGGCCAGCGGGAATATCCATGCTGCCGGCCCGGCATGTCGTAACCGGGTGGCGTATCGCACGCGATACAGCAATTCCAACAAGGCGGCGAACAGGGAGGGCGCATATGCCCGCGATCACGCCTCCGTCCGGCGGGGCGAGCACGGCTGCCCTGATCGGGCGGATCCTGCTGCCCTTCGGCATCGCCTATTTCTTCAGCTTCCTCTATCGCACCGTGAATGCCGTCGCAGGACCGGAAATCGCGGCGTCGCTCGATCTCACCCCGGGCGATCTCGGCCTCGTCACCAGCGCCTATTTCCTCACCTTCGCGCTCTTCCAGATACCACTGGGCATCCTGCTCGATCGCTATGGCCCGCGCATCGTCGAAGCCGCCCTGCTGGTCATCGCAGCCGGGGGTGCACTCGTCTTCGCCATGGCCGATTCGATCACGGCGCTGGCCATCGGACGCGGTCTGATCGGGTTGGGCGTCTCGGCCTGCCTGATGGCCGCACTCAAGGCCAATGTGCAATGGTTTCCCGCCGCCCGCCTGCCACTGGCCAACGGGATCATCATCGCGATGGGCGGTCTTGGCGCCATCGCCGCGACGACGCCCGTGCAGATCGCCCTGACGGTGACGGATTGGCGCGCGATCTTCACCGCGCTCGCAGTGATGACGGTCGCGGTCGCCGTCCTGCTCTTCGCAGTGGGGCCGCGTCACGCGAAAGCGGGCCGGTCGGAGAGCTGGGGCGCGGCGATTCGCGGCGCAGCGCGCATCTTCCGCTCGCCGGTCTTTCTGCGCATCGCGCCACTCGTGGTGCTGAGCCAGGCGACGTTTCTGGCCTATCACGGGCTCTGGGCCGCGATCTGGATGCGCGATGTCGCCGCCGTACCCGCCGCCGATGTCGCGGCGATTCTCGGAATCGCGACGACGGGGATCATCTTCGGTTCACTTGGAACCGGGCTGATCGCCGACCGGCTGCGCCAGCGCGGCGTGCCTGTCCTGCGCACGGCACTCGGCTTTTCCCTCGCCTTCATCGCGGTGCAGGCGGCGCTCGTCTTCGGATTGCCGGTGCCCGGGATCGCCCTGTGGACGGCTTTCGCCTTTTTCGGTCTGAGCAGCATGCTCTATTTCGCGGTGCTCAACGCCGCCTTTCCGCCGGAACTGGGCGGGCGGGTCTCGACCTCCGTGAACATGCTGGTTTTTTCCAGCGCCTTCCTGCTGCAATGGCTCGTCGGCGTGCTGCTCGATCCCTGGGAGGGGGCCGACCGGGTCTTCGCTCACCGCGCCGTCTTCGGCACGCTGGCCGGGCTGCAAATCGCCGCCATCTTCATCCTCCCCACCCATGTCGCCACCCGAGACGATCCCGCAGCGGAAGAGACCCGGCGCTGACGGTCCAATGGCGCGCCGCGCGTTCAACGCCCGATTCCGCAGGCGAAAAGGTCAGTTCAAGCCGAGCGCCGAACGCAATTCCGGGATGCGTGAACGGGCGACGGGGACGCGGTCGAGAGAGGGGCTGCCATCGAGCAGGCAGTAGCCGTTGTCCTTGCGCCTTTGGAAACCCGCGACGCGGGCGGCATTGACCAGATAGGACCGGTGTACGCGCAGGAACTGGGCCGGAAGGCGCTTTTCCGCTTCCGAGATCGACCACGGACAGAAGACCCGCCCGGAGGCGATGTAGACGATGGAATAATGCCCCTCCGCCCGCAGGGCGAAGACTTCGCCCGCGGGCACGAAGAAGGTGGCACCGTCTTTCTCATAAGGCACGCGTATTGAAGCGGCTGCTTCCGCCGCCGGGGCGGGGTCCTGCGGCTTCTCGATCCTGGGCTGCGCCGGCATCCCCTCTTCGAACGCCGGGGCAGGCGGCGCGGGAGGTGCCGTTTCCACCGCAGCAACGGCCTCCGCCGGGCCGTCGAGCAGGCTCGCCGCCGTGAGCAGGAAGGCGCCGGAGATGACGAATCCGGCAAAGAGCACGATCAGGGCGATCTGGGCATTGGCAAGCGCCGGCGCGTCGAAGGCCGTGCGGCTCACCTCCATGAAATCGGTCCAGTTCATCGCCGAGAAATGCACCACCACCACGCTGGCACCGAAGACCAGCGTCGCGAGCAACGTGTTGCGCCGGGTGCGCCGGCCATAGGCGATGCCGATCGCCGCCGCACCCATTCCCGCCGCAATCAGACCGACGATGACGAATCCAGCCGGCTCATAGACCGGTCGGCAGCCCTCGATGGCGTTGATGCCGACATAATGCATCGTCACGATGCCGGTGCCGAGGATCGCGCCGGCGAGCCCCATGCGCAAGCGCGTGCGGGGGCCGAAATGCATCAGCAGCAGCGCGATTCCTGCCAGCAGGATCGCGATCAGGGCGGATGCAGTCGTCGGCAGGATGTCGTAATGGACCTGCACCGGAAAGCGCATCGACAGCATGGCGATGAAATGCATCGACCAGATGCCGCCGCCGAGCGCGATCGCGGCCATCACGATTCGCGCCTGACGCTGACCCTTCGTCAGGCGCGACAGACCCTGCGTCAGGGTCAGCCCGGTAAAGGCCGCCATCATCGAAATGGCAATCGATGCCAGCACCAGCCAGGGATCGTATGTGTAGAGGATCATCGCGCGTCAGCGTCCTGCCCGAAACCGCCCGGTTCGCTGTCGCGCCGGACCTGTCTGTTTCGCTTGTGGGTTTTGCTGGCCTTGTGGTGCGAAACATTGTGCGCGCCGATCGGATCGCATCGCCGGCACGGGAGAAAAGTACCGGCGGGGCTTGAACGCTGTCAATGCTGCGACGCATGAATTCCACTCTTCGGTTGTGCATCGCAGCATCCGTGAAAGCCCAAACGGACAAAGGCGATCTGCAAGACTTCAAAGCGCGGACGCAGCGTGAAACAATCATGCGAAACATGTCTTCGTCACTCTCCGGGAGCCCCGCCATGCGCCTTTCCGATCAGACCATCGCCTTTTTCGGCCTCGGCTCCATGGGCTACGGCATGGCCGCGACGCTCATCCGTGCCGGCGCCGCCGTCTACGGCTTCGACGTGGCCCCCGGCCCTGTCGAGAAGCTCGTCGGCGAGGGCGGGCGGCAGGCCGGTGTCGCGGAAGCCGGCGCGCAGGCGGATGCGGCGGTGATCGTCGTGCTCAATGCCGCGCAACTCGAGGCCGTGCTTTTCGGCGCCGACGGCATAGCCGCGCATCTGCGCCCTGGCGCCGTGATCATTGCCTGCCCGACGATCGCCCCTGATCAGGCCCGCGCTCTCGCCACGCGCTGCGGCGAACTGGGCCTGCACTATCTCGACGCGCCGATTTCCGGCGGCGCCGCCAAGGCGGCGCGCGGGGCGCTCTCGGTGATGGCGTCGGGCAGCCCGGATGCTCTCGCGGCAGCTCGACCCGTTCTCGATGCGGTCGCAGAGACCGTGTTCGATCTCGGCCCCGAGCCCGGCGCCGGTTCGGCGATGAAGGCGATCAACCAGATGCTCGCCGGCGTGCATATCGCCGCCATGGCGGAGGCGGTCACCTTCGGCATGACGCAGGGAATCTCCCCGCAGAAGACGCTGGAGGTGATCCCGCAATGCGCCGGCACATCATGGATGTTCGAAAATCGCGCGCCTCATATCGTTGCGGGCGATTACACGCCCCATTCCGCCGTTGATATCTGGCCCAAGGATCTCGGCATCGTGCTCGATGTCGCGCGCGGCGCGAAGTTCTCTGCGCCTCTTACCGCAGCCGCCCTGCAGCAGTTCCTCGCCGCATCCGGCTCGGGGCTGGGGCGCGAGGACGATGCCGCCGTGGCGAAGGTCTATGCCCGCAATGCGGGGCTGAACCTGCCTGGTGACGATTGAACGACGCTTGCGCGCGGCACCCGGTTTATGGAGAGCGTCATGCTGCAATTCCCGGCAGTCTGCGGCATACAATGCTCTCGTCGAGTCGTTTTTTGATCGACAAAAAGGTTCCGCGCCTGGAAAAATAAACTTGGCAATAATTTATTTCGGAACGGTGCGCGCCTGCAGTTGTTATGCCTCCGAATGCAGATCGACATGGGTCGATTTGAAATAATATGCATCAGGAGGTGCAAAATGAAACATTTTATCGCCACATCTGCTATCGCTCTACTGATCAGCTCTCCTGCCCTTGCGCAAACAGCGGCAAACGACACTCAGATGACTGATGAAACGCAGTCCATGGCTACGTTCATCGAAACAGCACATGAAGCTGATGTGCTCGCCAGCGAAATCATGGAAGCATCAGTCTTTGCTCATGATGAAGTTCTTCCGATGAGCAGCGACGCCGACAGCACAGACATGCGTGCGGTCCGTACGATCAATGCGGATCAGCGCGAAAGTCTTGAGGAGATCGGTGACGTTCAGGATGTGCTGGTCGATCAGGATGGCAATATCCGCGGCATCATCGTCGGCGTCGGCGGTTTTCTCGGAATCGGTGAGCGCGAAGTGGCGGTCGGCCTCGACCAGCTCGGCTTTGCCCGCGATGCCGATGATCCGGGAAGCGTGATGGTGCTGGCGCAGATCGACGTGCAGTCGCTGGAAGAGGCGCCTGAATTCGACCGCGAGGCCTTCGAGAACCTCACCGTCATGAACGGCACTGGGGATGACGCCGAGGGCGTGGGTCTCGCCGATCGGGGGACAACCGGACAGGAGACTGCCGGGCAGGGGACCGCTGAACAGGACGCGGATCGCGATGATACGATGGCGCAATCGCGTCCCGCTCATGATGCCGGTCAGGAGCAATGGCGCCAGGGCCGCGAGATGTTTACCGCCCCGGACTTCGAACGCGAGGGTTACAACCGCGCCGAGGCGGACAACTTCTCGGTCGATGAGCTGCTCGGCGCCAACGTGTATGACGTGAACGACGAGGATGTCGGCAATGTCGATGACGTCATGGCCGGCGCCGACAATGCGCTGGAATATGTCGTCGTGGATGTCGGCGGCTTTCTCGGGCTCGGCGAGCATACCGTGGCGATCGGCCTCGACGAGGTGACGATCCTGCATGACGGCGCCGATGATCTGCGCCTCTATGTGGATGTGACCGAGGAAGCGCTGAACGAGATGCCCGAGCATCAGCGCTGACGCATGTTGCCTGAACGGCCTTGCACTGAACAGGTTTGTAATGAACGACCGCCACCCTTCATCAGGTGGCGGTCTTTTGCTTTGCCTTGCGGAAATTGCGAAATCTCAAGGCGCCGGCGCTGCGCCTGGCAGAGGATGGCGCGAGCCATGAAAGGATGTTGTCGTGATGCTCAAGGATCTGATGGTTCACCTCGACGGCGGCGCGGATGATGCGCATCGCCTCGGTTTCGCGGAAGCACTGGCCGACCGCTACAAGGCGCATATCGGGGCGCTGTTCGTGAATGCCTATCCGGGCTTCTCGATTTCGGCGGATGCGGCCGGGACCGGCGCGATCGCCATGGCCGAACTGGTCGAGCGCGCCACCGCCGAGGGAGACAGCACCGAAAAGACGATCCGCAAGACGCTGGAAGGCCTTCGTTTCCCCTATGATCTGCAGCGCATCGACGCCGTCGACGACCAGGCGGGCTATCAGGCCGCGCGAGCCGCGCGCCACGCGGATCTCTTCATCGGCCTGCGCCCGACCGAGGCCGCACCGCGCTGGACGGGGCTGATCGAAGCGGTGCTGTTCGGCAGCGGGCGCGCCGTCCTGCTGGCGGCGCCGGAGCGGGATCCGGGCCCGATCAAGACGGTCGTGATCGGCTGGAACGGCAGCCGCGAGTCCGCGCGTGCCGTGGCCGAGGCCATGCCCTTCCTCGAGAAGGCGGCGAAAGTGGTGGTGGTCACCGCCGAGAAGCACCTGTCGGAGGATACGCTCGATACCCGCCTCGCAAGCCATCTCGATCGCCACGGCGTCAAGGTCACACTGAACGAGC
>Ga0102938_10004300_pt1 | contig 10492 bp, 6 predicted proteins | sample SalPonR2_B_D2_MG_FD_84516 | JGI IMG/M metagenome (GOLD analysis project Ga0102938, IMG submission 84516) | Salt pond soil microbial communities from South San Francisco under conditions of wetland restoration - Salt Pond MetaG R2_B_D2_MG | ecosystem: Environmental > Aquatic > Marine > Intertidal...
ACCGGCGCAGAAGGCAACTCCGGCTCCGCCGGTTGGCCCTGCTCTGGGGCCTCACGGGGTTAGTGCCCCGCAGTTTGTGCAGCAGTTTAACGAACGTACCGGCGATATTGAGGCGGGTTTGACAATTCCGGTAGAAATTACCGTATTTTCAGACCGAAGTTTCTCTTTTATCACAAAAACTCCACCGGCAGCCGTCCTGATTAAGAAGGCTTGTAACATTGCGAGCGGTTCAGCTGAACCTCATAAGGTAAAAGTTGCAAAGATTCCGGCAAGTAAGGTAAAAGAGATTGCTGAAATGAAGATGCCGGACTTAAATGCAAACGATATAAAAGCAGCTATGAAAATTGTTGCCGGCACTGCACGAAGCATGGGTGTTGAAGTGGAGGTCGGCAAATGAGACACGGTAAGAAATTTAAAGATGCCCTGCAGAAGGTTGATCGAGAAAAGGAATACCCCCTACAGGAAGGGGTCGATCTGGTAAAAGAACTCTCCTTTGCTAAGTTCGATGAAACGATTGAACTTTCAGTAAAACTTAAACTGAAGAAGAGTCAAACCGTACGGGACACGCTGGTTTTACCCAATCAATTCAAGGGTGAGAAAAAAATACTTGTGTTTGCTAAGGGTGAGAAGGCTGAAGAGGCCCGTGAAGCCGGTGCTGCATATGTAGGCGATTCTGATCTGATTGAAAAGATTCAGGGCGGCTGGCTTGATTTTGATGTGGCGGTAGCAACTCCTGATATGATGAAGGATGTAGGCCGCTTAGGTCCGATCCTCGGTCGCAAAGGTTTGATGCCGAACCCTAAAACGCAGACGGTCACCTTCGAGGTAAAGGCTGCGCTGGACGAATTGAAAAAGGGACGTGTTGAATACCGCTCCGATAAAACAGGTGTTGTTCACTTTTCTATTGGGAAGGTTTCAATGGAAAAGGCTCAGGTGCTTGAAAACATCAAGGCTGTATTGGGAGAGATCGCGAAAAAGCGTCCTTCCGACGCAAAGGGTGAGTTTATGCGGTCGGTATATGTGTCGTCTACGATGGGACCGGGTGTAAAGATAGAATACCGGGAACTGGCGTAAAGAACCGCCGAAGGAGATAATACTATGGCAGAATATGTAACCAGGGTTAATAAAGAGAAGACTGATGCGGTAAATCAACTCAAAGAGATGTTTCAAGAGTCCGTAGACTATATATTTACCAATTATCGCGGTTTGAGTGTTTCCCAAATTTCTGAGCTTAGGAACAAACTGCGTGAAGAGGATACTGCATTGCGGGTTGTAAAGAACCGCTATGCGAAAATTGCTCTGAAAGAGCTTGAACAGCCGGAAGTCGACGATCTGTTGATTGGTCCTACGGCGGTAGCCCTGCCGAGGAAAGAGGCAGGCCCGGCGGCTAAAATTCTGGTTGAGTTCGGAAAAGAGAATCCTGTTGAAATAAAGGGTGGTATCATCGGCGGTGATGTCTTTGATGTGCTCCAGATGGAAGCGTTCAGTAAGTTGCCCACCCGGGATGAGCTTATCGCAAAACTTATGGGTACGATGAATGCACCGATTCAGAACTTTGTGTATACCCTGAATGCGGTTCCGCAGAAACTAGTGCGGGTATTGCAGGCTGTGGCAGATAAAAAGCAAGAAGAAGGTTAATAGACTGCAGTTTGCAGTTAACTATATATACAACGGCGTTAGCCTTCGCTTACAGCCATGCTATCGTCGATAATTAAAGGAGAAGTTAATATGGCAGATTTGAAGAAAGAAGACATTTTAGAAGCTATCTCCAACATGACTGTGTTGGAAGTATCTGAGCTAATCACTGCAATGGAAGAGAAGTTCGGTGTTACCGCAGCGGCTCCTGTTGCAGCAGCAGCTGCAGCTCCTGCTGCCGGCGGTGCTGAGGAAGAAGAGCAGACTGAGTTTGATGTAATCCTCAAGGGTGTTGCCGACGGCAAGAAGATTCCTGTAATTAAAGAGGTTCGTGCCATTACAGGTCTTGGTCTGAAAGAAGCTAAGGATATTGTAGAATCCGGTGATAAGGCTCTGAAAGAGGGCATATCCAAGGAAGATGCGAATACAATGAAAGAAAAACTTGAGGCGGCCGGCGGAGTTGTTGAAGTTAAATAACAGCTTCTCCTTAACGCATATACAATTTAGTAGTACCCACAAGCGCCACCAGACCGCAGTGTGTCTGGTGGCCGATTGTGTCTTAGAATAAAAAATCCATCTAACTCCGACGACCGTTGAGCGGGGTGTTTTTACCAGGGGGTGGTGATGCTTCCAGGCAGCCAAGCCATAAGAAAGAGAACATACATTGGGGAAGAGTTTCGTGAAGTCATGGAACTCCCTAATCTCATCGACATACAACTCTCGTCGTACGAGCGGTTTTTGCAAAGGAACAGGCTCCTTTCGGGGCAACCGCTGCAACTACAAGGTATTGAAGAGGTGTTCCAGGGGGTATTTCCGATTGAGAGTCCAAACGGAGATATGTTGCTGGAGTATACTCATTATACGCTTGATGAGAAGAATATAAAATTCGACGAAGAACAGTGTAAGCTCAAGGGGCTTACCTATGCTGTTCCCATAAAAGCGCAAATAAACCTTATCTTCCAGGAGACTGGAGAGATAAGACAGAAAGATATATATATTGGCGATATTCCACTTATGACAGACCGAGGCACCTTTATTATCAATGGCGCCGAGCGGGTGGTAGTAAGTCAGATTCACCGTTCTCCGGGTGTGATTTTTTCACATGAGAAGGGTGTGTTTTCGTCACGAATTATTCCATATCGAGGTTCATGGCTCGAATTTGAAATCGATCAGAAAAAAGAGTTGATTTACGCAAAAATCGACCGTAAAAAGCGTATCCTCGGAACGATGTTTTTACGAGCTCTTGGTTTCAATACCAGAGAAGATATAATTGATGTTTTTTATAAGAGTGAGTCTACCGAGGTCAAAGAGAGCCGTGAGGGGCGTGATGAGCTGGTGGGCAGGGTGCTGTCGAAATCGGTATGGATTGAACGGGAAGGTGAGCAGAAGAAGCTGTACCGGGCCGGTGAAAAACTTCATCCCCATGATGTCGATGAGCTGCTCCACTCCGACGTAAAAGAGGTAAGCCTCATTGATTATGAGAACCCCGAATCGTTGCATTCACCTATTATTCTAAATTGTTTTGAGCGGGAAGAAGTAAAATTTACCCGTGATGATGCAAATGCAGATGAACCAAGCAAGGAAGATGCGTTGATTGCAGTCTATTCGGTCTTGATGCCGGGTGAGCCCATAACCCTCGAAAGTGCCGAAAAAGATCTGCAATCGATGTTTTTTAGTACGCGAAGGTACGATCTAGGCCGGGTAGGGCGTTATAAGTTAAATAAGAAATTCGACTACGATCTTGAAAATAAAAGCCAGGTACTTAGCAGGGAAGACATCTACAATACGATGAAATTTCTGATTAAAGTGTACATTGGTGAAGATAATGTTGATGATATTGACCATCTTGGAAACCGCCGAGTTCGTTCGGTAGGCGAGTTAATGGCAAATCAGCTGAAAACCGCCTTTTCAAGAATGGAGCGAATTGCCAAAGAGCGTATGAGTCTGAAAGAGACTGATACGGTAAAGCCCCAGGATCTGGTCTCTATAAAACCAGTTGTTGCGGCGGTAAAAGAGTTTTTTGGCTCCAGCCAGCTTTCTCAGTTTATGGATCAGGTCAACCCTTTGGCTGAGTTGACCCATAAACGCCGATTAAATGCCCTGGGACCAGGCGGTTTGTCCCGCGAACGGGCTGGGTTTGAAGTACGCGATGTACACTATACCCACTATGGACGTATGTGTCCGATCGAAACCCCTGAAGGTCCGAATATTGGATTGATTGTTTCTTTGGCAAACTACACCCGGGTTAATGAGTATGGTTTTCTTGAGACTCCTTACCGTAAGGTGAAAAACAGTATTGTAAGTGATGATATAGAGTATTTGTCTGCGATGGATGAAGAAAAGCACTTTATTGCACAGGCGAATGCAAACTTGGGCGATGATGGAAAGTTCGTCGATGACCTTATTTCGGTACGTAAGTCTGGTGATTATAACACTAAACCGGCGGATTCCATTGCCTATATGGACGTATCTCCGAAACAGGTAGTCTCAGTTGCAACCTCATTGATTCCCTTCCTCGAGCATGATGATGCAAACCGTGCCCTGATGGGCTCTAATATGCAGCGCCAATCTGTGCCGCTGGTATTTCCGGAAGCGCCGCGGGTCGGTACCGGTATGGAGGGCAAGACAGCTTATGATTCAGGGGTACTGTTAAAAGCGAAACGCGCCGGAACTGTAGAGTATGTAAATAACCAGCGTATAGTGATTAAGCCGGACGATGCAAAAGATCCGGATGAACGGGATGTATATAAACTGGTTAAGTTCCAACGTACTAACCAGGATACCTGTTTTAATCATAAGCCCCTTGTACATCATAACCAGAAAATTGAAGCGGGGCAGGCTATTTCGGATGGACCGGCTACAGATAAGGGCGAACTGGCTCTGGGACGTAACGTCCTGGTAGGCTTCGTTCCGTGGAACGGTTATAACTACGAGGATGCCATTCTTATTTCTGAAAAGGTTGTCCGCGAGGATATTTATACCTCGATACATATAAAAGAGTTCACCATTGATATCCGAGAGACAAAGCTTGGACCGGAGAAGCTTACCCGGGATATACCGAATGTGAGTGAAAAAGCGCTGGAGTACCTGGACGAAGAGGGAATCACCAGCATAGGGGCCAAGGTTAGTTCCGGGTCGATTCTGGTGGGAAAGGTTACTCCTAAGTCGGAGACTGAAACCACGCCGGAGTTTAAGCTTTTGAACTCTATCTTTGGCGAGAAAGCAAAAGAAGTAAAAGACAGTTCCCTTCGGATTCCCCACGGAACCGATGGAACTGTAATAGATGTGCAGCGCCTCAAGCGCTCTGAAGGTGATGACCTGTCACCGGGAGTAGATGAGGTTGTGAAAGTGCTTATAGCTACCAAGCGAAAGTTGCGTGAAGGTGATAAAATGGCCGGTCGACACGGAAACAAGGGTGTTGTTGCCCTGGTGCTGCCGGAAGAGGATATGCCGTATATGAACGACGGGACGCCTTTGGATCTATGCCTTAACCCTTTGGGTGTTCCTTCGCGAATGAACCTTGGTCAGCTGCTTGAAAATGAGCTTGGATGGGCAGCCTTGGCACTGGATGAATGGTATGATACTCCGATCTTTCAGTCTGCTACCCCGGAGATGATTTCCGAGAAGCTTAAAGAGGCCGGTTTGCCGGCTAATTCCAAGACACAGATACGGGACGGCCGCACTGGTGAATTGTTTGAAAATGAAGTGTTTGTAGGACTGATGTATATATTGAAGCTGCACCATCTTATCGACGATAAGATGCATGCCCGCTCAACCGGACCCTACTCACTGGTTACCCAGCAGCCGCTGGGTGGTAAGGCACAGTTCGGTGGTCAGAGACTTGGAGAGATGGAGGTCTGGGCCCTTGAAGCCTACGGTGCCGCAAATACGCTCCAGGAGCTGCTCACTATTAAATCTGATGATATGAACGGTCGCTCGAAGATTTACGAGAGTATCGTAAAGGGAGAGACGGCAACCAGCGCAGGGGTTCCAGAATCGTTTAATGTACTGGTACAGGAACTGCGGGGACTGGCCTTGGATGTAACTATTTACGATTCCAAGGGTAAGCAGATTCCGCTGACTGAACGAGACGAGGAGCTGATCAATCGAAAAGGGAGCCAGTTCTAGGCAGGAGTATATCATATGAGAGATATTCAAGACTTTGATAATATAATGATAAAACTTGCTTCTCCGGAGCAGATCAGAGCATGGTCGTACGGAGAAGTGAAGAAACCGGAAACAATTAATTACCGTACTCTGCGTCCGGAAAAGGATGGGCTCTTTTGTGAGCGTATTTTCGGTACCACGAAGGAGTACGAGTGTTATTGCGGAAAGTTTAAATCTATTCGCTATAAGGGTGTAATCTGCGACCGTTGTGGAGTTGAGGTAACTCACTTCAAGGTTCGTCGTGAGCGGATGGGTCATATTGAACTGGCCTCTCCGGTTTCTCACATTTGGTATTACCGCTCGGTTCCGTCTCGCATGGGATTGCTGCTTGATCTTACAATTGCAGCCTTGCGGTCGGTGCTGTACTATGAAAAATACATTGTAATTGAGTCGGGTGACACCGATTTGAAAGCGATGGATCTTCTTTCTGAAGAAGAATATATGGATGCCCGCGAGCGCTACGGTATGAGCTTTACCGCCGGAATCGGCGCGGAGTCAGTTCGAACCCTGCTGGAGCAAATCGATCTCGATCTTCTTTCTGCCGAACTACGTGGAAAGATGGTAGAGAAGGGTGTGAAAGCGGATAAACGGCTGCTCAAACGGATCGAGATTGTAGAAAACTTTCGCGATTCTGGGAACCGTCCGGAGTGGATGATTCTGGATGTAATACCTGTTATTCCGCCGGAGTTGCGTCCGATGGTACAGTTGGATGGGGGGCGTTTTGCAACCTCCGATCTGAACGATCTGTATCGCCGTGTAATTAATAGGAATAATCGCTTAAAACGGCTTATGTCCCTTAACGCGCCTGATATCATTATTCGAAATGAAAAGCGAATGCTTCAGGAGGCGGTGGATGCCCTGTTTGATAACTCGAAGAAAAAGAGAGTTGTGAAGGGCGCCTCCAACAGGCCTCTAAAATCGCTTTCAGATATGTTAAAGGGTAAGCAGGGGCGGTTTCGACAGAACCTGCTGGGAAAACGTGTTGATTACTCCGGACGATCGGTAATTGTTGTCGGACCGGAATTACGACTGCATCAGTGCGGTCTTCCGACCAAAATGGCCTTGGAGTTATTCAAGCCCTTTATTATGAAGAAGCTGGTCGAGCGCGATGTGGTTTATAATATTAAGAAAGCCAAGACTCTGGTAGAGCAGGAGACGCAGGAGGTGTATGCGGTACTGGATGAGGTCGTAAAGGAACATCCGGTGTTTCTAAACCGTGCGCCGACCCTTCACCGACTCGGTATTCAGGCCTTCGAACCGGTACTCACAGAGGGCAAGGCAATTAAATTGCACCCCTTGGTCTGCCATGCGTATAACGCCGACTTTGATGGTGACCAGATGGCCGTGCACGTTCCCTTGACCCAGGCCGCCCAGCTTGAATGCTGGACGCTCATGCTCTCTTCAACGAACTTGCTTGATCCTGCCAATGGTGCTCCGATTGTATTCCCATCTCAGGATATGGTGCTTGGAATCAACTATCTGACACGTATCCGCGACGGCCAGCCGGGGCACGGCAAGCATTTTGTCAAATTCGATGAGGCAATGCTTGCGTTAGAGGCAAGGTCTATTAGATATAACACAAGAATTAAAGTCAAATTTGACGGAGAATGGGCTGATACCAGCGCCGGGCGCATCATATTCAATGAAGAGATGCCCGAAGAGATCGATTTTGTAAATAAGCAGCTAGGTGATAAAGAGTTACGGGCTCTGGTAGGAAAGGCATATAAGGAACATGGACCTGCTGTAGTTGTTCGGATGCTTGACTCAATAAAAGATGTCGGCTTCCGTTATGCAACACTGTTCGGGGCCACTATCGGTGTTGACGATGTGGTTATTCCGGAAAAGAAGAAAGAGATGATTGACGAGGCCAACCAGCGGGTTATAGAGATCCAGAATCAGTATCTGCAAGGACATATTACTCAGGAAGAACGCTATAACCGTGTGATTGAGGTTTGGAGTAAAACCAACGAGGACCTGACTGCAGAATTGATGGAGCTTCTGAAAAATGACCGAGGTGGTTTTAACCCAGTATACTTGATGGCTGACTCCGGTGCACGTGGTAGTCGTACGCAGATTCGGCAGTTGGCAGGTATGCGCGGTCTTATGGCAAAGCCATCAGGCGATATTATTGAGCTTCCGATCCGCTCCAACTTTAAAGAGGGCTTGTCAATTATTGAGTTCTTTATTTCGACCAACGGTGCCCGTAAGGGTCTAGCCGATACTGCACTGAAAACCGCCGATGCAGGGTATCTGACCCGCCGGCTGGTTGATATTGCCCAGGACGTGGTGATCAACGAAGATGACTGCGGTACGATTAACGGAATTGAAATCAGTGCCTTAAAAGATGGTGAAGAAATAATTGAGTCACTGCAAGATCGTATTGTGGGGCGTTTTACTCTTGAACGTGTAAAGCATCCCATAACCGGTGATATTATTGTAGATGTAAATGAAGAGATAACCGAAGAACTGGCCACAGAGATAGAGGAAGTCGGGGTCGAGACGGTTCGTCTGCGAACCGTGCTTACCTGTGAAGCGCGACATGGAGTATGTCGTAAATGCTATGGACGAAACCTGGCGACAAATGAAACGGTAGATGTGGGTGAAGCAGTTGGAATTATCGCCGCCCAGTCAATCGGCCAACCGGGAACTCAGCTTACCATGCGTACCTTCCATATTGGGGGTGCTGCAACCAAGGCAAGTGAAGAAAACCGTATTTCCTTTGCATTCCCGGTTTTAGTAAAAGAGTTGCACGGGAACACTGTACAACTGGAAGGCGGGGATACTCTCTTTACTCGAAAAGGGTATATAATTGTTGCGAAGGTATTGCGACGAATTGAAATAGACAAAAAGAGTAAACTTCATGTGGGTGAAGGCGACAAGATCAGCGGGGCAATGCCTCTGGTTACAAAGGACGGGGAAGAGATCCTTGCCCAGGAAAATGCCTTTGCCCATATCAGGAAAAATGAACTACTTCTGGTGGCCCAGGATCAGAAGGTTGACGTGCGAAACGGTGCTGAACTTCGGGTAGGAGTAGATGAAACGGTTGAAGCTGGAGAATCTCTGGCCGCTTTTGACCCCTTCTCCGAGCCAATAATTGCAGAACAGAATGGTAAGGTAAAATTTGAAGATATCGTGCTTGGAACTACTCTGAAGGAAGAGATTAATGAGGATACCGGTAATATTGAAAAGAAAATTACCGAGTTTTCCTTGGAAAGTTTGCAGCCTAGACTTGTGTTACTTGATGAAGAGGGGAATGAAAAAGGAAGTTACTTCCTGCCGGGTAACTCTTATTTGAATGTTGAAGACGGCGAAGAAGTTAAAATGGGTCGTACCCTTGCCAAACTGCTGAAGGAAAGTGTGAAAACTAGCGATATCACCGGTGGTCTGCCAAGGGTGGGAGAGCTGTTTGAAGCACGCCGACCCAAGAGCTCTTCGGTACTGGCTCGAATTTCCGGTACAGTGAAATTTAAGGCAATTGTAAAGGGTAAGCGGGTTATCAACGTGGTTGATGATTTCGGGGTTGAGTACAAGCATCTGGTCCCGATGGGCCGTCACCTTCTGATACGTGACGGAGACTTAGTAGAGGCTGGAGAAGAGCTTTGCGAAGGAAGCTTTGATCCCCACGATGTGTTAGAGATTCTCGGCGAAAATGCACTGCAATCATTCTTGGTGAATGAGGTACAGGAAGTGTATCGCCTGCAGGGAGTTAATATCAATGATAAGCACATTGGTGTAATTATTCGTCAGATGATGCGTAAGGTTGAGATTATTCAGGTTGGCGATACCAATTTTATTTACGGACAGCAAATAGATAAGTACAAGTTCCACCAGGAAAACCATAAGGTTATGCGAGAAGGTGGGCAGCCGGCGGTTGGAAAGCCCTTGCTGTTAGGTATTACCCGGGCATCGCTCAATATCGATTCATTCATCTCGGCCGCATCTTTCCAGGAAACAACGCGGGTGTTGACAAATGCGGCCATAGCAGGTAATACTGATGCTCTGCATGGTCTGAAAGAGAATGTAATTATTGGTCACCTTATACCGGCGGGTACTGGTATGCGGAATTACCGTGATGTGAAACTGTATGATGAACACTCCGAAGATCTTGATGCTTCGGTTCAAAATATAATTGAAGCAAGAAAACGTGAACAGGCTGAAGGGGAAGAGGAAAGCCAGGGTTTCACCGCAGAAGCCGAGCAGGTTTCTGCGGATGGCGATGAAGAGTGATTCCAGTGCTGGGAGTCACTTACACTCATGCTGGCCCGATCAGTCAAGAAAAACAATATGAAAGGGAGTACACAGGTACATGCCTACAATTAACCAGCTAGTTCGAAAGGGCCGAAAGGTCATTGTTACCAAGAGTAAAGCCAGAGCGCTTGAAAATTGTCCCCAGAAGCGCGGGGTATGCACCCGCGTAATGACGGTTACACCGAAAAAGCCGAATTCGGCTCTCCGTAAAGTAGCCAGAGTTCGATTAACCAATGGAATAGAAGCAACAGCTTATATTCCGGGTATCGGGCATAATCTGCAGGAGCACTCGGTGGTGCTGATCCGTGGTGGTCGTGTAAAAGACCTTCCCGGTGTACGGTACCATATTGTAAGGGGTGCAAAAGATACCCTGGGTGTGGAAGATCGGAGAAAAGGTCGGTCCAAGTACGGAACGAAGAAGCCGAAAGCGTAAGGAGTAACC
>Ga0102938_10004306_pt1 | contig 10488 bp, 13 predicted proteins | sample SalPonR2_B_D2_MG_FD_84516 | JGI IMG/M metagenome (GOLD analysis project Ga0102938, IMG submission 84516) | Salt pond soil microbial communities from South San Francisco under conditions of wetland restoration - Salt Pond MetaG R2_B_D2_MG | ecosystem: Environmental > Aquatic > Marine >...
AGAGGCCCTGAGGGCAATAAAGACGGGAAACTACGATGAATAAGGAGGAGAATGAAATGAAAGAAGAAGTAAAAGCGATTCTCAAAATGCTTGAGGAAGGAAAAATCGATTCAGAAGGTGCGGTCAAGTGAAAATCACAATAAGAAACAAATGAAGAAGGCGTTTCAGCATCCGTTCTTAATCGAGGTGTCCGGGGTTCGAGTTCCCGATGGGGCACCATAAGCCTCTACATATTTAAAGACCTTGCTTTCGGCAAGGTTTTTTGTTTTTTTGAAAAATTGATATTTTTAGGGCGTGACAACAAATGACAACAGAAATATCGTGATTAGAAAAGACGGGAAAAATATTTGATTGAGTCAAGTCTGTAAAAGTGTAAATTCCCTCGGGTCTTCATTTAAGCAACGATTGTAATTTAATTAGTGGATTCGAACTGTAAATATTCCTCCATTAAAAAGTGTTTTTTACCTGATGACCACCTTTCATCCATTTCCATCAGAAGAGCGCCAATTACACGAATGAGAGATGCTTCATTAGGAAAAATTAGAAAGACACATTTGCGACGGTGAATCTCTTGATACGGTCTTTCTATGCTGTTGCTGGTGCGTAAGCGTTTGCGATATTTTATTGGGATGCTCATAACGGCCATAACATCTTCAAAACTTTGTTCTAATACATCCATTGCTTTAGGTGCGGTTTTGCCATAGACTTCAAGCATTTTATCCCGAAGTGATCTGGCAATTTCTATATTTGGAGAGGTATAGATTTCCTTCAGTTCTTGTTTGATTTCCGGTTGTAGCTTTTCCGGTTTTTTATCGAGGATATTTATTGAAAAGTTGGGTTGGCATCTTTGCCGTTTGATGAAAGAAGTCCGTGTAAGATTTAGGAATCTAGGGTAACATTAATCTGAGTCATTTGGTATTTCCTCCTCGGGTTGATGGTTTTTAGACAACTCTATTTTACCCGAGGTTGATGCTGGATGGCTCATTTTTTTGTTTTTTCTAATCCACACAATTATACGGACTTGATCTATTTGTTGAGATACTCGATGAAAGCATCGACGTTGACCCTTTGCCAAGACTTATTATAGAACATTTGATACTTTATTCTCACAAATAATCCTTCACAAGCGGCATTATCTGGCGAACAACCTTTTCTAGATATAGATCTTTTAAGACTGCATTTTCAATTAGATCAATCCAGCTTGGCGAACGATAATGTCTGACTCTACCAGAGTGAACAATCGGCTGTTCCTCATCGTTTAGAGAATCAATGACCCTCGCGGGCATTGTATTGACTAATTCTGCATCGAGTTTCGTTGAAATAGTAAATGTAACTAATATTCCATCGAACAATCGATAATAGGTGATAACTACACTTTTCCCATCGGGATATGAAACTTGGTTATATCTGTAAGCCATTTATAATTTTGTTTCTTTTTAGATTTGAATCACTTTCTTTTGTTCTGGTGGTAGTATTTGTTTGATAACCTTCAATTTGAATTCTTCACGGTATTTTGCCATTAGAGTCCCCTAGTCGTTTTGCATTTTTTAGATACGATATACTTTTGCGGGTTATATTACAACTATCCCAACACATAGGGGTACAGACACTTTCCAAGTCGCGACTCAGTATGTCTTTTTTGCGGCTTGATTTTATTAAATCTATATGAAAAAAATTCACCACAATAAAATAAAACAAAAAAAGATAATAAATATGACAAATATAGGAAAAAAAATTTACTATATTGTATAAAATGCGATAAATATTAAGTTTATACAAATAAATTTAAGTGAAATTTTATAAGAAAAAAATAATTATTGACATAATAAGTTGATGTAAGTATAATTAACATAATGATTCAAAATATTTTGAGTATAGGAGGTGAAATAATGGAAGGTAAAACAGGTGAAAAGAAACAGAATGCGTATAGTAATGGATTATGGGCTGGCGACTTGTTTTTCATGAGTGGCATTTTGGGGATTAATAATCAACTAATTAATAACCAAGATATTTGTGGAGAAATGAAAAATGCTTTCGAGAAAGCCCGAGACATACTTAAGAAGGAAGGTTTAACACTTAAGAACGTTATCAGTAGCAGAATTTATATTAAAAACATTGATGAATTTGTAAAAGTGGATGAAACATACCGTAATTTTTTTTCGGAGCCATATCCAACAAGAGCAATGGTTGAAGTATCTAATTTAGCAACGAATGCAAATATTGAAATTGTTTTGGTAGCATACAGAAAAGCCACTTAAATTGAACGGTATGATTTTTGAAAGAAAAAATATTAGTAGTATTGGAGGATTATAATGAAAAGATGTATATCAATTTTTATGATCATGACATTATGTTTGTTATCTATAGGTTGTGACGCACAAAAGAGTACATTGAGCACTTCTGTTAAAGCAGAGGATTTTAAACCTGTAGTATTGCGCTATGCAAACCAACATCCATTAGACCATTCTGCAACAAAAGCAGCTGAAAAAGCAGCTAATTTTATTAAAGAAAAAACTGAAGGCAGAGTTACGCTTGACATTTATCCTTCAGGTCAATTAGGTGATTACACACAAATCTATGATGAAATAATGATGGGAAATATTGATATAGCACATTATGATGTGCCTGAGACATATGATAGTAGATTAGCAGCAAGTTTATTGCCATATTTGGCAATGGATGCGTCTGAACTCAAGAAAGTAATGGGCCCAGATTCTTATTTAGCTAAGACTGTTTCTGAAATACATGCTTCCTTTGGCGTGAAATTTTTGGGGTATAATTGTGAAGGCTTTGCTGGAGTTGCAACTAATAAGCCAGTTACTAATCCATTGGGTATAGGCACAGACAAAGGCGTGTTAGTTCGTGTTCCACCCATGGATGTTCATGCAATACCTACAATTGATTTAGGATATAGGACTTCTACTATTCCTTATTCAGATACATTTACTTCAATTCAGACTGGTATAGTAGATGGATGGCAAGCAGGTACACCAAGTTTGCAATATTTATATTTTAGAGATGTTATAAAGTATTATTATCACTATAAAATGGACCAAGAAGCAACTCAAATATATATGAATTTAGATAAATTCAACACTTTATTACCTGAAGATCAAAAGGTGTTAGAAGAAGCCTTTATGGAAATGTGGATTAATTCAATGAATAATATTGATGAAGAAGATGCGGAATACATGAAAAAACTTGAAGATTACGGCATTGAAGTAATTACTTTTACAAAAGAAGAAATACAACCGCTGGCTGATTATTGTCGCGACGTGTCTTTTAAACAACTTGCAAAATTATATGGTGAGAACGGCGAGGAATTTCTTGATAATATTCTAAGTGATTTAAAATAAGTATTGTAAAGTCATTCAAAGAAGGATGAGTAAGAAATAAGGTAAACTCATCCTTCGAAGATGGCGAAGAAAGGAGATTCTTGGGTGTGAAAAAGATTTTAATCATATTAGATAAAGCATTAATAGTCATACAGGAGTGGATATTAACATTTAGCTGTATAGAAGTAACAGCAATAATAGTGATTGCTTCATTCATGAGATACGTATTAAAAAAAGACTTATTTGGTTCCGAAGAAATAATATTAGTAGGGGCATTTTGGCTCTATTTTATGGGGAGTTCTCTTGCTGCTAGAGAAGATAGCCATATAGCAGCTGATTTTTTAGGGGTATTAATTACAAATAAAAAAGGAAAGCACATACTATCGATTATTAGAAATACCTTAAGTGTACTACTTTCGATTGTTATGACAATATGGACATCTCAGTATGTTTTTAGAAGTATAGTTCTTGGCCCTGTGACATCTGCTCTAAAGATACCCCAAATATACATGCAATTCCCAATGCTAATTTCATTCTTTTTAATGACTGTATATTTTTTTCTTCTTCTATGGAAAAGTATTGGAGCATTTCAAAGATCACATCTGGAGGTGGAGTAATTGTTTCTACTTGGAGCAGTTATTGTTTTGTTTACAACAATGATTATCGGGGTTCCTATTCCATTAGTATTTATGGCTTCTTCCATATTTTTGGTTGTTTTTGGGGGATTTAATGCAACTTCATTAATTCCTTATGGATTTAGCAAGCTTAATTCAATTTTACTATTGACTATTCCTTTGTTTATTCTTGCGGGTTCGGTCATGAATAAAGGAGGCATCGGCCAACAACTGGTTAGAGCTATTGAAAAAAAATTTGGTAAGTTTAAAGGTAATTTATCTGTAGTTACAGTTATAAGTTGTGCAGTTTTCGGTGCGGTTTCAGGTAGCGCATCTGCTACGCTTACTTCAATTGGAGGAATCATGTATCCCAAAATGATAGAAAGAGGATACGAGAAAGGATTTATTACTGCATTGCTTTCTTCAGCAGGTGTGCTGGGATTACTTATTCCACCAAGTATGTCAATGATTCTTTTTGCATGGGTTGGAGGACAATCTGTTCTAGCATGCTTTTTAGCAACTGTGATTCCAGGGCTTGTTTTAGTTCTGTTGTTATCAATTATTAGTGTTAGATATGCGCATAAAAATCCTAATGTTTCAGATAATGTTTTTTCGGAAATAGGTAATATAAGAGAAAACAACAAAAAAGAAGCAGGAGAAGCAGGTCCTCTTGCTGCGTTAATCATGCCAATACTGATTTTAGGGACCATATATGGCGGAATTCTTACTCCAACTGAAGCTGCTGCAATTTCTGTGGTTTATGCAATACCTGTAGGTTTCCTTGTTTATAAGCAATTAACTTTTAAAACTGTAAAGGATGCTTTAATAGATGCAGGGAAAACCAGTGGCGTTATTATGATAATGATGTTTGCGGTTATGATACTAAGTCGTTTGTATATAATGAATAATGTGCCCAAAATGATTATTTCTGGTATGAGCTTAATATCTAATAATAATTATGTGCTTCTGATTATCATTAATATTATTTTGGTTTTAATAGGAATGATGATGGATGACACGAGTGGGATTTTGTTGTGTACGCCTATTTTAATGCCTGTCATGATAGAACTTGGAATTAGTCCGATACAGTTTGCAGCAATCATTGGAGTGAACTTAGGCATGGGAAATATTACACCACCAACTGCGCCATTACTTTATTTAGGAGGCAGATTGGTTGGATCAGAACTTCACGAGACCCTGAACCCATTAGGAACGATGTTTTTATTTGCATGGATTCCGGTTTTAATAATAGTAACTTTCGTTCCGGAAGTATCCATGTTTTTACCAAGGTTGTTTGGGTTGTGCAATTAAAATTTCAAATATTAAACAACCAATATATATAAGGAAGGTGTAAGATGTCTTATTCGTTGAAAGATCGGGATATTGACTTGATTTATGCAAGAAAAGAGCATAAATGCTATGGAATGGGACTAGGAATCATGTTGTTGGATGATGTTTATCCTGGTTTTCCAGGAGATTTGAGAAATGCAAGTGCTTTTGAATTTCCTATTCAGTATGAAGTTATAAAAGGTGTTGATAATCTTAATCTGATGCATAGTGATAATAAAGAAGAATTAGCAAAACCCATCATAGACGCTGCAAAAAAACTGGAGAATATGGGTTGCAAGGCTATTATGGCTGAATGCGGATATTTTGCATGGTTTCAAAAAATAGTAGCTGATTCAGTTTCAATACCCGTTTATATGTCGAGCCTTTTACAAGTGCCATTCATTCAACAAGTTATTGGAACTAAAAAATCAGTTTGCATATTATGTGCTGAAAAAAACTCTCTAATGGATGAACACTTAACAAATGTGGGTATTGATTTGAATAGCAAATACTTCATTTGCGGTACACAAGATGACTATTTGATAGAAGATTTTGCAAATCTTTGGGATGAGAGAATTCGTCCTAAGGTACCATATGCATCGTACAGTCATATCGAATCTAAAATGATTGAAATCACAAAGGATATAGCAAAAAAACATCCCGATGTGGGGGCGATTATGATGGAGTGCACAGGGATGCAACCATTTGCAAGAGCTGTACAAAGAGAGTTAAACATCCCAGTTTTTAGCTGGGGAACAATGATGAATTTGGCATACCAAAGTGTTGTGCACAATGATTATTATGGACATGTCTAAATTCGTTTAAAGCTTACTATTGTAAATCTAACGAACTTTATTTACAATGAGAAGCAAGTAATAATCGGAGGTATTATTTTGGATAAACAAATTGGAGAGGTAATTAAAAGAATAAGAAAGTCTAAAAAACTCACACTCAAACAACTTTCAGATATGACGAATTTATCAGTGAGCTACCTGAGTTTATTGGAAAGAGGAATGACTAGCTCAACGATAGCAAGTTTGCAACGGATATGTGATGGATTAGATGTGAAGATGCCTGAATTAATCAATCATGCGTCAACAGAATCATATTTAATGCGTTCCGATGAACGAAAAATTATATTTGATAATAAAAAAGGTGTATCATATTATAACCTGATTCAAGCTTCATTTTCAAGAGATGGTGTATTGATGGTCATTAAGAACGATGAGAAGAATTATTCGAGTATGCATTCTTATGATGAGATAGGATATATTATAGAAGGCTCAATGAAAATATGGTTAAATGACAAGTGCTATGAACTTTTTAAAGGTGATTCAATGATTATGCCTGCACATGTCCGACAGTCTTTCCAAAAAACAAGCAAAGAAGATTGTATTAGTGTTTGGATATATTAGCGGTGACATTAAAACATAATAGAAAAAAATATCTAGGAGGATAATTTAATGAGTAATCTTAAAATAACGAATATTGAGGCATTTCCATATGCGCTTCCAACTCGCCGAAAATTTCGTTGGGCAAGCTTGAAGGATCAAATTGGAGGTTTTGTTTTTGTAAAAATAGAAACAAATGAAGGTATCATTGGCTATGGGGAAGCTACTCCCTCTCCTGATTGGGGTGGAGATTTTAATAGATACGGTGGAAACACATTAAATGCAGTATGTGATGTTATACTCAATGTCATCAAACCTCTTTTGTTGGGTACAGATCCTACTAATGTTGCACAAGCTCATATGGTTATGGAAAAGTATATAAGAGCGAACAGTTATGCGAAATGCGCGGTTGATATAGCGCTATATGACATTTGGGGGAAAATGACCAATCAGCCTGTTTATCAGTTATTGGGAGGTAAAGTGCGTGAAAAACTTCCAATTGCTCATATGATTGGGATTATGAGCTTGGAAGAAGCTGTTGAAGAAGCGAAACTTTGTTATCAGGAAGGAATGAGGGCTTTTCAGATTAAGGGTGGAGAAGATTTCAAGCGTGATATTAAGGTAGTTAAAGCACTAAGAGAAGAATTTGGCGAAGACGTTTGGTTAAGATTAGATGCGAATAAGGGTTATGGGGAAGTAAAAACAGCGCTCAATGTATTGAGAAAGATGACTGATAAAAGTGGATTGCCATTATTAGATATGGTTGAGCAACCTGTAGGTGGATTAAGAGAAATGTCAATTATTACAGACAAGATTAGTATGAAGACAATTACAGATGAAAGTACCTGGAATGTTTCTGATGCATTTGAATCAATCAACATGAGAGCGTCGGATGCGATTTCCATATATATTGGAAAAGCAGGCGGATTATATGAGGCACAAAAGGTAGCAATGCTAGCACATGCATATAATATTCCTTGCGATATCAATGGGATTGAGTCTTCAATAGGCAATGCAGCAAATCTTCATTTTGCTCTATCTCAACCTTCTCATACTATCCCATGTGTTATAACAATGAATGCTCCCGAAGGAAAACATCATTATAAATATGGTGGTCATTTTTACAGCGACGATATATGTGTAGAGGCGTTTCCGGTTGCAGATGGTTGCTTATTACCACTTGAAGGACCAGGACTTGGTATTGAGATAGATTTAGAAAAGATTAACAAATACCGTTTAGACAAGTAATATTTTAACAAAATATAAGAAAAGAGACCTTTGGGTCTCTTTTCTTGGCACAATGACCAACTGACAACTCTTTTTTCTTCGCTTTAAAACAAGACAAGGTTCCCTACTCAGGCGCTGACTGTATGTCTTGATGTAAGCTGATAAATTGGGACAGACAGTCAGCGAATCAGCATTTCTTTGTTTCTTGTGTTTGGCAATAGAAAAATGCAACTTGGAGATGCGGACAAATAGTTGGACACTAATGATGCTCTGAAAGGAGCAAAAAAGTGTACACGGAATATCGGAAAGAGCAAGCTCTCTTATTGTACAATCAACTCAAATCAGTCACAAAAGTAATACGGCGACTAGAGTATCCTACAACACAATGTTTATACAATTTGATTTCAGCAAGAGATGGTTCGACTAAAGAAAAAGCACATAGAAAGAGGTTTAACAATTCACCTAGCCATAGGTTACATCCCTCATATGAAATTAAAATGAATGCGATATATCGTTGCTTTGAACTTGGTGAAAATGTACAATTGGTATCAGAAGAAATTGCATACAGCTGAGCCAGTATATACATATGGCGTAAAAAGTACATTCAAGAAGGAGCATATGGTCTTATGAATACAAAAGATGATCCACGGGGCAAACTACCCGCCGGAGAGCCATCGTCCATTATGTAAGTTAAAAAAAAGCCCGCGGCGTTGATATGACAGAATTAAACAATCACGAAAAGGAAGTGATTGTCGACGCCTTGAAAAGAAAATATTTACTACCATATCTTCTCCATAAACTCATTTTACATAGAAGCAGCTATTATTATCATCATCGAAAAGTCACATTGTTTGATAAATATGTGAAAATTCGGCTAAGGGTTATTGAACTGTTCAATGAAAATTTTGGACGATATGGATATCGTAGAATACATGCATTGGTAACAGAAGAAGGTAAGACTATTTCTGAAAAGATTGTGCGTAGCATTATGTCAGAATGTGCTTTGATGGTAAAAGCCAAACGGAAGAATAAACGATATAACTTATATAAGAGCGAAATCACACCAAATGTACCGAATGTAATTAATCGTGATTTTCATTCTAATTTACCGAATCAAAAGTGGTTGACAGATATAACATAGTTCGTTATTCCAGCGGGAAAAGTGTTTCTTTCTCCGGTGGTTGATTGTTTCGATGGTTTGATTCTTACATGGAATATTGGAACTACACCTGACTCTACTCTTGTAAATACAATGTTATATGATGCAGTAGGCATGTTTAGTAAGAATGAAAGACCTTTGGTTCATACGGATCGTGGTTGTCACGTGCGACAAGAAGTCGCTTAATATATTGTCGAAAGACTACCCTGTCCATTCGGGGTAACTCTATTGTGACTAGCGTGAATGGTAACGTTTGGGTTAGAAAGCTCACAAGAGAATGTGGAAGTTCTAGAAGCCTAAAACTGGAACAACTGCTAGAGTAAGAATGCTATGGAGAACGTAAAGTGAATCACTGTAAGAATCGTTACGCTGGAGAAAGCGAAATAGGCTGAAACGCTTTGACCAAAAGGTATGGAGTCAAGCAAAGGCGCTTTGGAAAACCAATGCGAATGGATACAGAACTCCCGGTTTAAAGGTGGCTCCTAAGGCATTTATAATTATATATTGAGTGGAACTTGGTAAACCCTATATGTCCCTTTGAATAAGGTATCTATCCGCAAGTTGAAGAAATGACATAGAGGGCAGAAGAAGAGGATAAAAAGCGAATGCTGATTTTGTAATGAAAACAGATAAGGGTTCAAACTTTGCCCTGACCTGAAAAGGTGCAGACTTATCCAATGGTATTTCTTAGCAGGGTAAGCGTCAATCGTAACACACATACCCCAATCAAACAGTTCATGATAGAATCACCCTATAAGTAGAGGTGATTACAAAATGGACCGAAAAGAAAAACAACAACTCTGGGACCAAAACATTCAAGCTCAGAAGCAAAGCGGTTTATCGCAAAAGCAGTGGTGTCAAGAGAAAGATATAAGCTATCACACATTCAAGTATTGGAAATAAAGAACCAAGATAAGCAGCGAACAACCTTCTGTGCAAGAGACTTCATGGGTCAGTCTGAAAAAGACAGAGCATAAAGAAAACAAAAGCACTTTCAAAATCAGAATCGGCAATGCAGATATTGAAATTACCGAGCCGACAGAAGAAATGATCCATTCTGTCGTAAAAGTTTTGATGCAACATGTTTCCTAACCGCCGGATAGACCAAGTCTATCTGGCGCTCGGACCAACCAATCTTAGAAAAGCAATCGATGGCCTTTCTCTGATCGTACAAGAAAAATTCAAACTGGATCCCTTCTCAAAGAACCTGTATGTCTTTTGCAATAGGAAAATAGACAAAATCAAGATTTTGGAATGGGATGGCAGTGGATTCTGGCTCCACTACAAGCGTCTTGAAAAAGATCATTTCAGTTGGCCTGAATCCATCAGCGGAACTCATCTTGAGGTAGACGAAAGGTCTTTCAGATGGCTGATTGATGGTTTGACGATTAAAGAAAGACAAGCCCACAGGCCAGTTACCGAACGACAGATTA
>Ga0102938_10004308_pt1 | contig 10485 bp, 10 predicted proteins | sample SalPonR2_B_D2_MG_FD_84516 | JGI IMG/M metagenome (GOLD analysis project Ga0102938, IMG submission 84516) | Salt pond soil microbial communities from South San Francisco under conditions of wetland restoration - Salt Pond MetaG R2_B_D2_MG | ecosystem: Environmental > Aquatic > Marine >...
GAAGAGGTAGAATTTGAAATAGTTGAAGCTGATCGTGGTCCTCAAGCCGAAAATGTAGAAAAAATGTAAATAGATTAATATTTTAAAAAGAGAGCCCCGGTTATTTAACCGGGGCTTTACTGTTTTTTTGACAGGCATGCATTTAATTTATAGGGGGGAAGTCCTGAATCCCGAACACGATTTAAAAATTAGCTAAAGACAAGGGTGTCGTAGGTGACTACGAATCTGTAGGAAGTCTAAAGCAAAAATTCGGTCCAAGGTACTTAAATCACATTTGAGGCTGAATATAACTGGATGAGTTTGCAATACAAAACAAAGTCCCTATTGTGCAAAAGTTATCACAGTAGATATGACGAATATATGAAATGAAAGATTTAGTACTTAAGCTGTGAGATTTCATGTACACATTATATATGTGGTTTAAATAAGATTTAGCATGAGAAGTTAGTTTCTGTCATAGTACTGTATACTGTGTCACAACACATCAAAGTTTTTAGTCTAAATAATTTATAGCAATAACTACTTTAAGTAGTTGTTACTCCCAGGGTGCACGATATTCAGGGAAGGACTGAACATCAAATCAGAGATGGACATATGAGTATCGACATGGATATACAATGAAGGCAGAAGTATACCGGCACTGGAAGTACGAAGGGCCTATTGGAGTGCTGAGCATATCCGTTGCGGCTGATAGGAGAAGTGTCGCAAGAGAAAAAGCATGGAATTGATGGAGCACATTTTATGGAATAATGTATTTAAGCACTGGAATACATGGAGAAGAAAGACATTGCTTCTAAAATAGATGGGAGGCAGGTGTCGGAACTTTGAAAATACCTGCGTACCAGCTGGCAATGATACAGAAATCGGACTGGAGATTTGATGAAGAATTTTCAGCCAGTAGTCTTGAATTCAGAAAGAGGCACAACCAGAAGATGGTAGTAAATTAAGCTAGAGAATATATGCAATCCGGGAAACATTGAATAGTAGAGATGGATCTTTCAAAGTTTTTTGACCGAGTTAATCATGATATTTTAATGTCCAGAGTAGCTAGGGAGATTCAAGATAAGAAAGTAATTAACTTAGTTTTAAAAAACATAAAAATTTAAAAATTAAACAATTTGTGATAAAAAGTAAAATTATAAAATCGATTGTTTTTGCAGGGTTATAAAGTACTTTATATAAAGGATTTTGGACTTTAATGAATAATTATATAATAAAGAGTTTATATAAAAAAACAAGGTGCTGATCTGATGAAGTACAAACCAAAATTACAATTTGATGATAAATATAATATAACTGATAAATCTGTTGCTGAAATCAGAAGATTAATTAAAAAAATTGAGATAGATCGTGATTTAATTGATGCTCTTTTTACTGATAGCAGAAAAACTACCACTAAGATAGCATTAAATTGTGAAAAAAGATATCATAAAATACAGAAATTGAAGGGGAAACTATCAACTTTTAAAAATATAGAGAACCAAATATATAACAAAGGTTATCATAATATATATGGATTTTATGTTACCGGTTTGACAGCTGCAGCTGGTCCTTTAACCTTATGTATATTGAAATTAAATCGTTTCACAGAAATTATGGGTATTGATTATTGTAATAATTTAACTCAAAAACAGAGATTAAAATTTTTTAAGAAGCTAAAAAATGAATCTGAATATATTAATATAAAGCATATTAATGTGGAGGCAATTGATAAATTAGGTTTGAAAGAAGCGATTAAAACAGGTTATAGAGAAATAGAAGAGACATTAGAGCAGGCAGTTGAATTAAATATTGAAAAAGATTTCTTCATATACTATAAATATGGTATTAATAAAAGAGATAATAAAGTTATAAAAAATACAAAAAAGAAGATATACACAATAGCCTGTGCTTCTATAGCGGCAAAGGTACATAGGGAAAACAGAATGAAAAAACTGCATGGTAAATATCCTGATTATCATTTTGATACAAACTATGGTTATATAACAAAAGAACACAGAATAGCTGTAAAAGAGCTTGGTTTTACCCCAATTCATAGAAAAACATTTGATTTTGAAAAAAAATTAGAAATTGAATTTTAGGGGGTAATATTAATGTTTAAAAAATCAGTTCAAATTGGTAGTATTTCTAATATACCAATTAAGCTACATATCAGTTTTATATTGGCCTTACCTTTTATTGCCTGGATAGTATCAACAAATATAGAAATGATGGCTGAAATAATGAATATTAGTTATAGTGATATGGTAGTTCCTGATTATATATTGGGTTTGCTTATTACTTTATCATTATTTATTAGTGTAGGTTTACATGAATTAGGACACTCCTTTGTTGCTCGTTCAAGGGGGCAAGAGATTAACAGTATAACCCTTATGTTGTTAGGAGGAGTGGCTGAAATAAAAGAAATGTCAGAAGATCCCGATGATGAACTTCGCATTTCCATAATTGGACCTATGGTTAGTTTGGCAATTGGGTTGACCTTTATTTTTATAGCACAAATAAGTTTTAATATTGTAATGCCAGATATTATTTTCTTCACCCTGTATTTAGGGGAATTAAATGTTTTTTTAGCTTTATTTAATTTGATACCAGCCTTTCCCAATGATGGTGGCAGAGTATTAAGGGCATTTTTAGCTAGAAAAAGAAACTTTTTATCTGCTACAAAGATTGCAGTAGGGATTAGTAAAGGAATAGTTTTTATTTTTGGGATCATTGGTGTTCTATATGGTAACTTTATTTTAGTATTAATTGCTTTCTTTATTTATATGAGGGCAAATCAAGAATTTCAATATAGTTTGATTAAAGCTACATTATCTAATTTAAAGGTTAAAGAATTAATGAGTAAGGATGTATCATATATTTCCAGCGATCTGACTGTTCGAGAATTGCTGGATAAGATGCTTCACCATAGTCACAGTGGTTATCCGGTTATGAAAGACGGCAAATTGATTGGTTGTGTTACCATGGAGGATATAAGAACAATAGAAAAAGATCAGCATCATAATATTTATGTTGATGATATTATGTCAACCGATATTAAAAAAATATCACCTGAAGCAGATGTAAATAAGGCTTTACAAATATTATTAGAAGAAGACATTGGTAGATTGATGGTAATACAGGAAGATCAGCTGGTTGGCATCATTACCAGAACAGATATATTTAATGCTTTTAAAATAAAACAAATTGAAAAGAAATTGTGAAAATACTGTTAATAATATTTGGAATATTATAAAACGCCCTTTATATTTTTTTACTATTAGAATATAAAATTTGATTTATTCCATTTAGGATTTTTGTAGATTGATTAATATTTTATTAAAAACTAAATAATTGATAAACAGTAAATAATTTCCATGGTATAATGTATTAATAAAAAATTGTTTGATTATATCAAATTAATTAATGATAATAAAAATAACTAAACAGGAAATTTTTTCAAAGTATAGAATAAATTAATAAAAGAAGATCGTATTTAATGTTAACGCTGATATTTCTTTGTATGATATTCTATTAGATAAATAAGGAGATTGGGTATAATTAATGGATGCAAAATAATTTGAAAACTTATTTGATAAAAAGAGTAGAGAAAAAGCTCGAGAATATAACAATAAAAAAGATAAATTACTATTAGTAAACAATATAATAAAATTTACTTCTATTCTATTGTTTTTTTACTTTGATTTTGACCAAAAATTATTTAAGATTATTGATTATAATTATTCTAATGTTGTTAAAATTTTTATTTATATTTTATTGCCATTATCCATATATTAACCCTCTACAACTATGTTTAAGTAGGAAATATGAAATAAAGGCTGACCAATTTGCTTTCAATATAATTTATGATCCTGTGGAGCTGGGTAAAGCATTCGCTAAATTGGCTGACAGTAGTTTATCCCATCTAAAATATAACCGGTGGGAAAAGCTCTATAAGACATCTCATCCTTCTATAATATCTCGCATCAAAGCAGCAAAAAACTTTAAAGATAAGTAATTAATATATAGAGATATTCAACATAAGATTTAAGGGGTGTTATTAAATGAAGCATAAAACTTTAATTTTTCAGGATAATGTTTTGAAATTAATTGATCAGAGGATTTTGCCTCTGGAAATAAAATATTATGAGGCAAGTAACTACCAGGAAGTTTGTCAAGCGATAAAGAAGATGGTAGTACGTGGAGCACCAGCAATTGGGGCAACCGGGGCTTTTGGATATTATCTTGCAGTTAAGGAACTAATAGAAAAAGATGAAGTTGATGTCTCAAATGAAATCAAACAGGCCAAAAGTGAAATTTTAGCAACCAGGCCTACTGCAGTCAATTTAAGCTGGGGTATAAAGCGCATGGAAAATGTGTTAAATAAAGCTTTTAAGAAAGATTTGGAAAAAAATTATATAATGGATAATTTATTAAAAGAGGCCAACAGGATTGTGCAAGAAGATATTAATAATAATAAAAGACTGGGCAAATATGGTAATGAGTTAATCAATGAGAGAGATATCATATTAACACATTGTAATGCGGGATCTCTGGCAACAGCTGGTTATGGTACAGCTTTAGGCGTAATAAGGGCAGCTTATGCTTCTGATAAGGGCATAAAGGTATATATAGATGAAACTAGACCACGGTTGCAGGGGGCACGATTAACAGCTTTTGAGATGATGGAAGAAAACATTCAAGCAACTTTGATAGTCGATAGTGCGGCTGCTACCTTATTAAAAGATCAAGTGATTGATAAGGTTATTGTGGGTGCAGATAGAATAGCTAGAAATGGAGATACAGCTAATAAAATTGGTACATTTATGTTATCAGTAGTTGCTAAAAATTATGGCATTCCCTTTTATGTAGCTGCTCCAACTTCAACTATTGATTTTACTATAGATAAGGGAGAAGAAATAGATATTGAAGTGAGAGAGGATAAAGAAATTACTGAAATAAGAAGTATTCGGATAGCACCTAAAGGAATTGATGTATATAATCCGGCTTTTGACATTACACCAGCTGATAATATTTCGGCTATCATAACAGAAAAAGGTGTAATCAAACCACCTTATCAAGAAAAAATAAAAAGATTATAAAAAATGAATTGTGGTTAAGATTAAGTTTGGATATCATTATAAATAATTTTAAATCTTATGCAAAGAAAAAAGAAAACCAGGGAGGTTTAATAGGATTTAATATAAAAACATCCTATTTCAAAAAATGGCTAAGAATAATTTGATTGCTATTATTTCTGATGTACATGCAAATTATACCGCATTAGAAACTGTTTTAAATGAAATTAAAATGTTACAAATTAATGATATAATATGTTTGGGAGACCTTGTGGGTTATAATCCAGAACCAGAAAAGACTGTAAAGAAAATTAGAGAGGTTTGTTCAGAAGTTATTGCAGGTAACCATGATCGATCAATGGTTGAAAAAATTGATAAAAATTGGTTTAGAGGTACAGTACAAAGATCTATTGATTGGACTAAAAGTCAGTTAAGCCAGAGTAGTTTAGATTATCTCAAAAAATTAAAAACAAGAAATAATATTACAATAGAGGATAATAAAATTTTACTTGCACACGGTAGCCCAGAGCCGGAAACACCTTTTAGATATGTATTTAACCCAAGCGATATAAAACTTATAGAGCCTTTTATAATGAACACAGATATTTTGTTCATAGGACATACTCATATACCCTTTTGTTATTATAACAGGGGCAATGGTTGGGTTAGAATGGATCAACGTGAATTTGAAATAAATCCTGAGTACAACTATGTCATTAATGTGGGAAGTGTAGGTCAGCCTAGAGATGGGAATCCAAGATCCAGTTATGTTACTTTTGATCTTATCAATAATGTAATTAATTTTAAAAGAATCAAATATGATATTGATAAGGTTCATGAAAAGTTCAATGATACAGATTTACCTAAAGAGTTTTCTTTAAGATTAAGTCAAGGCAGATAAAAGCATATTTTAAAAGGTAAATAGAATATGGGTGTTAATAATGGTTATCACTATTATATATGAAGGTTAACTATTTTACAGATAAAATAAAATATTTGTTATATGATTATTTATAATAATTATTGATAATAATAAATAATTTTTAATGTGTTGATATTTTTAGGTAAAAAATAAATTACTTATAGAGTAAAAAGCCACATAATCAAATAATTATAAAGAAAATTATCAATTGGATATATTAATGTTAATAATTAAAGAAAGTAAATTTAACTTACCAAAACTTAATACTAAATAATCATGTAAATTGAATAGTAAAGCAAATCTATTTTTTAAATATTGTTGGAGATATTTTTATGGTTTAGATGATAATATACTTTGGTTAAAAACTTTCATTAGAGAATAAAGGTGGTTTTATGAAGATTAAATATCTTAATGGAGAAAGGTTATATTATGCCTTCATATCAGGGGCAAAAGAGGTTATTGAAAACAGAAAAGAGCTAAACAAAATTAATGTATTTCCCGTACCTGATGGTGATACAGGCACAAATCTCTCGCGAACAATGAATATGGTAATGGAAAATGTTATTGCAGATAAGTCTATTAATACAACTTTAAATTCTATGGGAGATGCTGCCTTAAAAGGAGCAATTGGGAATTCAGGTATAATTTTTGCTCAGTTCATCAATGGCCTCAAAATTAATATTAAAACAGAAAATCGGTTAAATGTTAATAACTTTGCAAAGAGTATTAAAAAAGCTGTTGATTATACTTATCAGGCCATAAGTGAACCTGTTGAAGGTACCATGTTAACTGTTATGAAAGATTGGTCTAAATCTTTAGAGGAGATAAAAGCAAAAACCGATGATTTTGAAGAACTGATGTCAGAATCCTTAAAATATGCAAAAATCTCATTGGATGAAACTAAAGATAAATTGGAAGTATTAAAAAGAGCCCATGTGGTTGATTCTGGAGCTCAGGGTTTTGTCTACTTTTTGTCGGGTATATTGGAATTTATAAAAACAGGTAGGATACATGATATACAAAACTATGAAATAATCTTAGAAAATGAGGAAACTGCTTTAACCCAGGGAGATGAAATTGATTATAGATATTGTACTGAAGCTTATATAGAAAACGTGACAAAAGAAATTCCCAATATTAAAAAGACACTTAAGGAAATGGGAGATTCTTTAATTATTGCTGGTAGTTTGGAAAAAATGAGAATACACATTCATACGAATAATCCGGCCGATTTTTTTGCTGAGGTAAATAATTACAGTGATATTATTGATCAAAAAGTAGATGATATGCTCATTCAATACAATATCAAATATAATCGTGTTGCTGATATAGCTCTTGTTACAGATTCTATAGCAGATTTACCAAAAAAATATATAGATGAAAATCAAATACATGTCATCCCGATTAATCTAATTATAGATGAAACCAAATATCTTGATAAAATTACTGTAAATTCAGATAACTTTTATGATCTTGTTGATCAGGCCCAAGAATATCCAACTTCTGCCCAACCCTCTATTAAAACCGTAGAGGATAAATTATCTTTTTTAGCAGATCATTATGATTCAATTATTGTAATCACTGTTTCAAGTAAGTTGAGTGGTACTTATGAAACTGTAAAATCCGCGGTCAAAAACATTAATAATGGCACTAAAATTTCTGTAATAGACTCCAAACTGGATTCAGGAGCTCAAGGCCTTGTGATTATGGAAGCTGCAGAAAAAATTAGAGAAGGAAAAGAACATGAAGAAATCGTAGATCATGTGGAAGAAATAAAGAAAAACACGTATATCTATGTAAGCGTTGACAATTTTGACTATATGGTTAGAGGAGGCCGAGTAAGTCCTTTGAAAGGTAAATTAGGAAATCTTCTTAATCTCAAACCCATTGTTTCTCTTGACAAAGAAGGTAATGGGATTGCATTCGATAAGGCTTTCAGCAAAAGGGGTATTACTAAAAAGATCGAAAATATTATTGAAGAGCATCAGAAAACCAGCGGTATAAAAAAATATTCAATCGTACATGGAGACGGAATAAGCAGGGCAGAGCGGTATAAAGATATATTTATTCAATTATTGGGAGAACAACCTGAATTTATTGAAGAAATATCTCCAGTAATAGGTTTGAGTGCCGGCAGAAATAGTGTTGCGATATCAGTAATGACTGAAAACAAGGAGGAATAAAAAATGGGTTCAATATTTGTCCAGACTGGGATCTTTATTTTAGCATATTTTGTAGTGTTTTTTATTATATCAATTATCAAAAAAAATAATGCGGTAGTTGATATTGGATGGGGTTTAGGATTTGTATTAACCTCGTATTTTGTTTTATTGAATACAGGTAATTTTAACTTTAGATCGATTATAGTTACTATTCTGGTATCTATTTGGGGATTAAGACTTGCTTCTCATATATATAAAAGGAATAAAGGGAAACCGGAAGATTACCGATATGCAAAGTGGAGAGAAAATTGGGACTATTTTTATTTAAGATCATTTTTTCAAATATATGTTTTACAGGGGATACTCTTGTTTTTAATAGTATCTTCTGTAATAAATATAAACTCCAACCCCGCAGCTGCTTTTAAAGTTTTTGATGTTATAGGTATAGTAATCTGGATAATTGGGTTTATCTTTGAATCACTTGGAGATAAGCAGTTGAAGGATTACATTGCGAAACCCGATTCAGAAAAAGATGGCCATATCATGAAAGAAGGTCTCTGGAAATATACCCGTCATCCGAATTATTTTGGTGAAGCAACTATGTGGTGGGGAATTTTTATAATCGGACTTTCTATTCCAAGTAGTTGGATTTTTATAATAAGTCCTATCACTATAACTTACCTACTTTTATTTGTATCAGGAGTACCTCTTTTAGAAGAAAGATATGCTGATGATGAGGAATTTCAGGAATATGCTAAAAAAACAAATAAATTTTTCCCCTGGTTTCCCAAAAAACAATAATTGGAGGTAATCAGATGAAAGTGGCTAAATATTTATCATTATTAGGTTTTATTACAATGGCTGTTGCAATTATTTATGGTTTTATATATGCTGATTTTGGTGCTGATGGAGGTACAATTTTATCTTTAACCTGGGGCAAAGTGACCTTGATTGATATTTATATAATGTTTATAATATTTTCAGGCTGGATTTATTACAGAGAAGAGCAGATTTCTAAATTTATAATGTGGTTTGTCTTGATGGTGATTTTTGGAGCTGCAACGGCCTGTCTTTATTTATTTTTAACATTTAACAACAGCCAGGGTGATTGGATTAAATTTTGGACTGGAAAAAGTTCAAAAAACACATAAAAACGTTGTAATTTCAGGAATAAAAGTAATAAAAAAGAAGGAAATTCACAACTTTTGTATAATTTAAATAAAATAAGAACAAAACTTTAAATTAAGGGGTTGAATATTGATGACAAAAACTGATTTGATTGACAAGGTTGCTGAAGAAACTGGATTAACAAAAAAAGATTCTGGTGAGGCTATTAATACAACAATCGACACAATAATGAATTATCTAAAAGAAGAAGCAAAAAAACCAGAAGACAAAAGAGACAAGGTACAACTTATTGGATTTGGTTCATTTGAGGTTAGGGATAGAAGTGCACGCAAAGGTAGAAATCCACAGACTGGTGAAGAAATTACTATACCAGCCAGAAAAGTTCCTGTCTTTAGAGTTGGGAAAACCTTTAAAGAAGTAGTGGAAGGTAAGTAATTTAAGAAGGTGCATGAAAATGAAGAGGGATTTAAATATTACTTCAAGTGCTTTTAAAGATGGGGATATGATTCCAAGAAAATATACTGCTGATGGGCAGGACATCTCACCTCCACTTACAATTAATAATATCCTTTCTGATGGTGAGAGCATTGCAGTAATAATGGATGATTCCGATGCACCAGGTGGAACCTTCACCCATTGGATGATTTGGAATATTTCGGTCAAAAATAATAATATTCCTAAAAACATAAGTCGAACTAAAAAAGTGGGCTCTTTGCAGGGAGCTAAGCAAGGTATAAATGACTTTGGAGAAATAGGTTATAGAGGGCCCGCTCCTCCAATTGGAGTTCATAATTATCATTTTAGTGTATATATTTTAGATAGAAAAATTAATTTACCTTATGACATTAGTAAAGAAGATTTAAAAGAAAAGATAAAAAAGTATGAATTACAAAATTCCGAATTGATTGGGAAATATACTAGAGAATAAATAACTAATGAAAATGCAATTTAATTATACTATATTAACTAGTCAATAAAGATTTAAAAAATTGGATAAGTATTGTTTTGTAATAACCAGAGTAAGTTGTGAGTTGGATTGATAAAATGATGGAAGTCTAATATTTTATATTTTAAAGATAAATTAAAAATAGACGGTTTAGATGGATTGTCTGAAATTATCAAATAACCAAATTGTAAGTGGAAACATTCGATGTGAGATGGTAATTGAAATATAAAATTGGGAAGGAGGCTATTTAGTCTCCTTCTTTTTAAGTTA
>Ga0102938_10004312_pt1 | contig 10481 bp, 6 predicted proteins | sample SalPonR2_B_D2_MG_FD_84516 | JGI IMG/M metagenome (GOLD analysis project Ga0102938, IMG submission 84516) | Salt pond soil microbial communities from South San Francisco under conditions of wetland restoration - Salt Pond MetaG R2_B_D2_MG | ecosystem: Environmental > Aquatic > Marine > Intertidal...
AATGACGGCAAGGCGACCAGTTTGAGGTTTTCGGTTTATGCCGACGCGGCACCCGAGAACCTGAACGAGATCGAAGCCAAAATGTCCACGGGGCAACGCGATCCGGAAAACGCCATCACCGGTCTGCAGATGGGCGGCGGTTTGGCGGCGACTTTGGTGGCCAGCGAACCGGAATTGCGAAGCTTGACGAATCTGGACGTCGATGACCGTGGCCGGATCTGGGTGTGCGACGTCATGAATTATCGACGCAATAGCGGATCACGTCCCGAAGGGGATCGGATTTTGATCATCGAAGACACCACCGGTGACGGCGTCGCCGATAGCGTCAAAACTTTCTACCAAGGCACGGACATTGATTCGGCGATGGGCATTTGTGTGCTCGGCAACGAAGTCATCGTTACCGCGTCGCCGACCGTTTGGCGGTTCGTCGACGAAGACGGCGACGACGTGCCGGATCGAAAGGAAGCGATGTTCACCGAGGTCGGCCAACCGCAACACGACCATTCCGCCCATTCGTTCCTGTTCGGCGATGACGGCAAACTGTACTGGAACTTTGGCAACACCGGCCGGCAAGTCAAAGATGCCGAGGGCGAAACCGTCGTCGATATTCACGGCCGACCCGTCGTCGACAACGGCCAGCCCTTCTACGGCGGCATGCCGTTTCGCTGCGACAAGGACGGATCGAACTTCGAAGTTTTGGCTCATAATTTTCGCAACAACTGGGAAACCACCGTCGATTCGTTCGGCACGCTTTGGCAAAGCGACAACGACGACGACGGGAACCGTGCGACCCGCATCAACTTTGTCATGGAACACGGAAACTACGGCTATCGCGACGAGCGGACCGGTGCTTCGTGGAAAGCCGATCGCATCACGATGGAGGACGAGATTCCGCTACAGCACTGGCACCTGAACGATCCCGGTGTCGTTCCGAACGTGTTGCAAACCGGGGCCGGTTCGCCCTCGGGGATCTGCATTTACGAAGGCCGCCTGTTGCCGCAGCGGTTCTGGGATCAAGTCATCCACTGTGTCCCCGGCCCCAACGTCGTGAGGGCCTATCCGATGACGCGACAGGGCGCGGGCTATTCGGCAACGATCGAACCGTTGATGACCGGCGTGACCGATCGCTGGTTTCGTCCCGCCGATGTCTGTGTCGCGCCCGACGGATCGTTGTTCGTCAGTGACTGGTACGACCCGGGCGTCGGCGGACACCGCCAGGAAGACAGCGATCGCGGTCGTCTGTTTCGTATCGCTCCGCCCGGCGTGGCTTACCGCGTCCCGCAGTTCGATTACGGCACGGCCGCCGGCGCGGCCGAAGCCCTTCGGAATCCGAATCGCTCGGTTCGTTACCGCGCCTGGACGGCGCTGCACGCGATGGGCTCCGATGCCGAACCCGAGTTGCTGAAACTCTACGGCGACGCGAACCCGCGAATCCGCGCCCGCGCGTTGTGGTTGCTGGGTAAGATCGACGGGCGCGGCGAACACCATGTCGGACAAGCCATCGGTGACCAAGACCCGGACATTCGCATCACCGGCATCCGCTTGGCGAAACAGTTGGGGCTGACACCGTCGGTGACGCTGCGTCCCTTGGCCGGCGATGCATCGCCGGCGGTCCGTCGTGAACTGGCCGTGGCCCTGCGTTTCGACCGGTCGCCCGCCATGCCGATGGTGTTCGCGAAGTTGGCCGAACAGTACGACGGCAGCGACCGTTGGATGCTCGAAGCCCTCGGGATCGCCAGTGACTTGCGGGCCGAGGAGTGTTTTGCGGCTTGGCTGCAAAGCGTCGGCGGGGACTGGGACACGCCGGCCGGACGCGATTTGGTTTGGCGGATCCGTGCCCCCGAAGCCGCCGAGTTGATGGTCGAAATCATCCGAGATCCGGCGCTGACGCTGGAACAAACCGATCGATACTTTCGCTCGCTGGAATACCACCGGGCGGACGTCCGAACGGCGGCCCTGAAACAGTTGTTGCCGTAATCAAACTCCGGCGTTGATTTGTTTTCTTACTCGCTCCGCGTTGTTTTTCCGATTCGTCATGAACATGCCTCGATTTATTCTCGGTTCCCTTTCCGTGATCGCGTTTTTCGGATTCGCCCCGACCGACAACCTCTGTGCGGCTGCCGATGACGCATCGGATGCGGTCAAGCGAGACGCGATCGTCGTACGGGCTTTGGAACGCATGGAAGACTACGACTACGCCGACGACGAAGCGGTGATGGCGGCGGTCCGGCGACACATCGAACGCCAACAGGGAACACCGGAATACCTTTCGCTGCTGAAACGGTTTCAGCCCGGCGGTGCGGAAGACAAGTTAATGTCGATGGTACTGGCCGAAAATTCGGACTCGGATTCCGTCGAAGCCTTGGGCTTGTTGCTGAGCACCGATTCGGGCGTCAAGAAGACCAACCAGTTGCTGCGGTCCGACCGCGACGCGGATGCCCGAAGGGCGCTGTTCGTGTTGGGTTTGCTGGGCAGCCAACGCACAATCAGCATGATGTCCAAGATCGCCGGTAACGCTGAATCGGATTATGGCCTCCGCGCCGAAGCGGTTCGCGGGCTTTCCGGCAGCAATTTGGGGGCGGAAACGCTGCTCGGGATGGTCGAAACGCAAAAATTGCCCGCCGATACGAGACTTTTGGCCGGCGGATTGCTGGCCAGGTCGACCGACGCGAACATCCGGGCAAAGGCCGCGAAATGGTTACCCCGGCCGGCGCAAGCCGATCAACAACCGCTGCCCCCGCTGGATCAGCTGGCCCAAATGTCAGGCAACCTGGTCAACGGCAAGATCCTGTTTCGCGGCGTTGCGACTTGTAGTAACTGTCACGTCGTCGCGGATTTCGGAAAACCCGTCGGACCGGATCTCAGCGAGATCGGCAGCAAGCTTTCTCGCGAGGCCATGTTCACGTCGATTTTGGATCCCAGCGCCGGGATCAGCCACAACTACGAAAACCACGTCGTCTTGTTGGACACCGGACAGGTCATCGCCGGCGTCATGGTCTCGGAGACGGACGACGAAGTGACCCTGCGGACCGCCGAAGCGATCGACCGCACGATCAAAAAAGATTCGATCGAAGAGATGACCCGAAGCAGCAAGTCGATCATGCCGGAAAACCTGCATCACACGACCGACCAACAAGGCTTGATCGACGTCGTCGAATACCTGATGTCGCTGAAAAAGAAGACCTCTTGATCGGCGGATCTAGCCGACGATCTTTTCGAACCGTTCGATGTGGATCGCTTTGCCGCCGGCGTCGCTTTCGACCACCGCGCCACACAGTCGAACGTCCTTGACGGCGACGTGAAAATGCGTGGGCTGAAACGTCCGTGTGGTTTCCATGACGCGGGCGATGTCACGACCGATGATGCTGTGGTACGGCCCGGTCATCCCGACGTCGCACTGGAACGCGGTCCCGCCGGGCAAGATCGCCGCATCGGCGGTCGGCACGTGGGTGTGGGTCCCCAGCACCGCCGTCACGCGGCCGTCCAGGTACCGCGCCAAGGTTTGTTTGTCGCTCGTCGCTTCGGCGTGAACGTCGATCAGGATGTGATCGGCCCGGCCCTCGATTTCGTCCAACACCCGATCGACGGCGTCGAACGGACAATCGACCGGCCGCATGTAAACGCGACCGAGCAGGGAGATCACCGCCAAGGTTCCCCCCGACGGGGTTTCGAGGATGGCGACACAATTGCCGGCGGATTCGGCGGGATAGTTGGCCGGTTTGATGATCCGATCATCGGTGTCCAAAACTTCGATGATGTCTTTGCGACGATAGATGTGATCGCCCATCGTGATGACGTCGACGCCGACCTCGCGAAGCCGTCGGAATTGCCGCGGCATCAATCCGGAACCGTCCGATGCGTTCTCGGCGTTGGCGATCAAGGCGTCCAGGCGAAGTGTCCTTCGGAGTTCCTCGGCGTGCTGAAGGACTGCCGTGTAACCGGGTTTTCCGACGATGTCACCGAGGAACAGAAAACGCATTACCAGCGAAGTCCGAAACGCTCGCCGCCGGTATCGCGATTGTTTCCGCCACGAAGGGGTCCGTCGTGTTGTGCCTGAACGGCCGGCTCGCGTTGCGGTTCGGTTTCTTCCTCGGACGGTTTCGCGTCGGCGGCGGGGCCCGCAGTTGCCGCGGCCGCTTTGATCGACAAGCCGATTTTCTGCGTGTCGCGATCGAACGCCAAGACCTTGACTTCGACTTCCGCACCCTCGCTGACGAACGCATCGATCTTACTGACGCGATGGTGGGCCAGTTCGCTGATGTGCACCAAGCCTTCGATTCCGGCCGCTAGGCGTACGAAACAACCGAAGTTGGCGATCCGCGTCACGACGCCCTTGTGAACCGTGCCCACGGCAAACGACTGCTCGGCGGTGTCCCAGGGATTTTCCAACAGGTCGCGGTAGGACAGGCTGATCTTGCCGGTTTCCTTATCGACTTTTTCCAAACGGACTTGGACTTCTTGGCCGATTTCCAAAACCTCGCTGGGATGTTTGACGCGATCCCAGCTGAGTTTGCTGATGTGAATCAGGCCGTCCAGTCCGCCCAAATCGACGAACGCGCCGAAGTCTTTGATGCTGCGGACGATGCCCTTGAGTTCGTCGCCGACTTCCAATTTGGCGAGTTGTTCCTTGCGTTTTTCTTCTCGCTCGCGTTCCAAAATCGCACGTCGTGACAACACCAAGTTGCCACGTCGCTCGTTCGCTTCGGTGACCAGACAGACGAACTTTTGTTCGACGAACTCCGACAGGTCTTCGACGCGGTATTCGGTGACCTGGCTGATCGGCATGAACGCGTTGATGTTGCCGACTTTGCATTCCAAGCCGCCGGTGTTGTGTCCGGTCACGACGGCTTCGACGACCGACCCTTCGTCGATGTCACCCCAATCGCTGACATCGACGGCTTGCCCCGGCAAGGTCAACACGTACAAGCCGTCTTCGCCACTGAAACCACGCACCATGACCTCGACGTGTTGGCCGACGGTGGGTTCGACTTCGAATTGCTCTAACGGGACGACGCCTTCGTCAGGGCCGCCGAGTCCGACGAACACCGAATCGTTGTGGATCTTTAGGACGACCCCTTGCACCCGAGCACCTTCGTCGAGCGGTTCCTTGCGATCCGGCATTCCGGCCGAGCCACCCAGGATCGCGTCGATGTCCGCGTCGGAAATCTCCGCATCCCATTCGGCCTGAATGTCGTCGGGAAGCGGCTGACGCAGGTTCGGCACCGCGACACGCCCGGGCTTGGGGACCGCGGTTTTGCCGCCACCGCCACCGCCGGCGTCCGTCGTTTTTTCTTTTTCGCGTTCACCGCCCAGTCGCGGCCGGGGCGCTTTTTTGCCGCCGGACTTCTTTTTTTCACCGGGGCCTTTCGGCGTCGACGAATCCGCAGCGGCTTGATCGGTCGACGCCGCCACGGGTGCCGGCGAGGCGGGTTTGGCGATCCCCAATCCCCGCGCGGCCAGGGGGCCGCTGCCGACGTTGGCTGCCGGGCCGGGACGTCCGGCGGAAGCCGGCGGTCGGTCCGACTGGTCGGACTGCGGCGGCTGGTTTGCCGGTGGCGGCTGGTTCACCGGTGGCGGCTCCTGAGACGGTGTTTCCGCGACGGGTGCCGCCGGTACTGCTTCGCTCGCGGGAGCCTGGGATGCCGATTCGCGATTAGCGGAAGGGTCGGGATCCGGAACGAGGTCGCTGGTTTCGCCGTTGGTCATCGCTGGAGGGGCCGTGGACTGAATGTAACGTGAACTGATCTGTAGATTGAAAGGCTCGGTCACCAAGGTTTCCGGCCACTGTAATTTGACCGCGTAGTTTACCAGTCCACTGAACCGTCAGATAGAGTCGTCCCCCATGCCACCACTCGAAACCCGAAGCCTGCAATCAGAATCCGGTTCCCCCGCCACGACGGGGCAAACCCGGACCGATCGTTACCAGGTGGTGCGGGAACACTTGGCCCCCGGGCTGATCCGATTGATCGATTCGGCGGAGATGCCTGATTTGGACGAAGGTCCCCGCAACCCGGCCTTGGCGGATTACTTGTTCAAGGATTTCCAGAGTTCTGCCGGGTTGTCGTCGCATCCGTCGGCCGAGCTGATCCTCAGTCATTTGTGGCTGTTGGCCGGCGATTTGGACCACAGTCACGAAATCAGTCAGCGGATCGGATCGGCCGACGGCAGCTTTCTGCACGGTGTCATGCACCGACGCGAAGGCGATTTCGGCAATGCGAAATACTGGTTCAGGAGATCAGGCGCCCATCCGGTGGAACCGATCTTGCGGGAAATTCATCCGGACGTTTATGCCGACGCCCCCACTTTTGTGGATGCCTGCGGGCAAGCGGTTCGCGGGGAGGACCTGTCCAAGGAGACACTGAAACACGTCCAATGGTCGGAGTGGTGCGAATTGCTCCTTCATTTTGTAAACGTTTCGCGATGAAAATGGACGTTTCGAACGAGTTTTGTTCGATCCGCCCTGACAAACGACTCGATAGACAAAACTGGGGCAGCGTTCGCGTCGAGCATGTGTGGGGCAAGCTCGGCAGGACGCGGCCGCGAGCGACGATCCGGGTTTTATCGGTTTTCGGTGATCTGTTTGCCGAAAGCTGGGGCACAAAACCCGGATCGTTTTTTTTTGCGCCGGCGCCGACGTCATTCCGAGGCGAAGCAGCGCCGGCCCCTGCGTGCCGAAAGACATGCTGCGTGCCGGCCTACATGGCCGGCGACGTTTTCCGGCATCACCGCGCGTTGAGAAAGGGCAACACGACGTGACGAAGCGGGCGACAGTCCTGCGCCGATAACGCTTTTGGCTTCAACGACTTAGGCGTTTTCCTTCGCCGCCGCGACGGCCCGCGGCACGGCGTCTGCAAAGCCAGGCGGATTCGGATGATGGCCCGGGGAAGATTCCGCGATACCGCAGGATCACCGTTCCCCGTCCACCCGAAACGCTGTGCCCCGTCCCCACGAAGCGGTGAATCCGATCGCCGCCCGTCAGCCGAACCGATCCCCATGCATTGTGTCCTGCTCGCCGATTTGGCCGCTCTGATTTCGCAGACCGGTCCGGCCATTTTGTATCGTCGCGAAGTGATCCTCCAGGAAGCGGTGACCCGGTACTGGGTCGCTTCGCGATCCCGCTTGGACTTGTGGCATCAAGTCATCACGCGGAACCGACTGGCCCACCAGGACGGCGACTGGCTGCGTTTGCAGCGTTGGTGGAACGATCACTTGCCGGTCTTGGAGGAGATCCTTGTCAGCGAAATGCTGACCCGCGTCGTCGCCGCGTTGGCGGACGGCTTGGACCAAGAGCGTTCCGAACGGATGAAATTCCACCACGAATCCACGGGCATCGGCGTCGACGACCACGCGGACCTCAGTCCGGTGACGCACGCGATTCACTTGGGGCACCTGGAGGTTCGCAATCGAGTGCAGTTCTTGATGTTGAACAACCGTGGCTGCCGCGTCGCCGACGCCGTGCGTCTGAATCGCCTGCGTCAAGCCACCGAGCGATGGACCGACACGTTGTTGGGTCGGATGTCGGTGCGTCATCACGATACCGTTCGTTACGCCTTCGATCGTCCGCTGGCCCGGCAGCACGCCGGCGAGGCTCGCGAGGGCTGGGCCGACGTCGGATTCGGCGCCGCGTCGGCCTTGATGAACGCCGCGATGCACGACGCACTGATGCGTCGGATGCACCCCGGGGCCGCGCTTCCGCAGGCCAACCGGCAAGTCTGCCAAAGCGTGATGATGCTGTTCGGCCGTGATCTTTTCGACGGCCACGGATGGCTCAAATCGTTGGGCCTGCATCGAATCGAAATGGACCCGATCCGCGGGGCGACCGGTGCCGCAGAATCGATCCCCGACACGGGCGAGGATTCAGACCAGGGCGCCGGTTTAGGATTTGCGAAAACCGGAGCGCTCCAACGCTGGTACTTGGCCTAGCCAGAGTCGACCCGCGAGGTCACGTCTTGCGGCCCGTTCAATCTTCCACAGCGCGTTTGGCGGCCTCGCTGAGACTGGCGTCGTTGGGGGAAAGCGTGAAGCGGCGGTCGTCGACTTCGATGACGACGAATTTCGGCGTGACTTCGACGACTTTTCCTTTCACGGTCCCGATTTCAAAGCGATCGCCTTCACGCAGCTTCAGCGTCTTGCCCGACGTGCGAACGTTCATCCAGGCTTCCCAGTCGTCGCCGCCGGTCAACAGGGCCGTCAGCACGGTTTGCCTCGCATGATCGAACTCGGGTTCCGGTTCTTCTTCGACGACGACCGGCGGATCACCGACTTTGACCTTGACCAACTGTTCGGTCGTCCGAGACGGATAGCCGGCGTCGATGGCGCGGACCAGGATTTCGAATTCTCCCGTCTGTTTCGGTTCCATCTGCAAGGTCCCCGAATCGCCGTCGAGTTCGACAAACTCCGGAACCTTGCCAGCGATTTCGTAGCGGATCGGATGTTTCTCGGCGTCCTCGAATTGCAAAGTCGCTTGAGACCGCGACCCGACGATGGCTTCGACCTGGGGGCTGCCGCGAAACTCGGGAGCCTTGTTCGGAGGCTCGAAGAAGTTTCGATTCAAGATCGCTTCTTGATACGCCACCAAGGAAGAATCGACACGCCACGATTCGCTTGCCGGTGGCGGCACGTCCGCGGGGACGGTGTTCAACCCGAGGGCGTCGATCCGCATGTCCAGCTTCAAATCCCCCTTGGAATCGGGCTTGATCGTGACGCCCGAGATGCGGTGCATGTAGTCCTTCAAGTAAAACGCGTGCAACAACTCGATGGCTTCCGGAAGACTGGCGGTGCCGGCGACGGTGAATCGGTATTGTCGGTAAAGCTCACGATTCGGCGTTGATCCGGTGACACGAACCTCGGGATTCTCCAGGCCCGCTTCTTTGACCCATTCCATCAACCAAGAGTTGTAAGCGGCCACGGCGTTTTCCGGGTCACCGGGCAACGATCGGACGCGGTATTCCCCCATCTGTCGTTCGGCCATCGCGCCTTGCAACAGTTTCATGTTCAGGTCGTTCGATTTTTCTTGCAGCGACGCGATCTGGTTCGTCTTGGCCAATTTCGCGTCACGATATTTGTTGAACATCCACTGGAGTCCGACGATGCCGATCAAGGATCCGATCAGGATCGAGAGAATTTTTTCGCGTTGAGTCATGATCGCGCCTCCTCGGCCGCCACGGTGTTACTAGTCGGCGCACCGGAGCGGTTGGTTTGCAAGTCGCCGGTTTCCTGTTCGCCGTCAGCCTCGGTGTCGCCGTCAACGGATGGGACTTCGGCGGGGGGGGGATCCTGGTCTTCGCCGGGCATCGTTTCGGGCTTCGTTTCGGGCTTCGTTTCGTTCGTCTTGTCCTCGTCACCGGACGGGGCCGCCGAGGCCGGGGAATCGCGAAGCTTTTCCAGGGCCGCGTACCGCTGGGCCTGGACGAAGGTCGGGGGAATCACGACTTCTTCGCTGAACGTGTACTGGTAAAGGTCTTGCCCGGCTTGGAACGTCGCGCCTTTGCCCATCACGCTGTGGACGTCGTCACGAACGTTGTTTTCGAATTCTTCGATGACCGACGAATCGGTGACGCTGCCGTAGACGGTCAGACTGCCGCCGCCGTTGGTGCTGGTCGTTCCGCGAATCTCGCGAACCAGCAAGGTTTCGGCCGGTGGCATTTTGGTCGCCAAGCGTTGCATCTCGGCCAGCCAATTGACATCGCCGTCCAAGAATTTGTCGACCTCGGCGACTTCGCCGATGCTGGCTTCGGCGACCTCGACGCGAGGTTGCAGATCGTCGTTGACGGTCGTTTGTAGCAATTCGATCTGCTGATCCATCGCCGCGAACTGGCGATAGATCAAGAATCCCAGCAGCAGCACTGCGGCGACCGGCACGCCGATCAATGCGGCCGTCCGGGCGCGGTTGCTTTTCGGCTCGGGCCGTTTGCGGGGCTGCAAGAAATCGACCAAACGGTCGGGGGAGTTTTCATCGGCGGCCAACAATCCCACCAGCGGAGCCAAGCGGCCGGTGTGTTCGGGCAGCGACTTGGAGGTCTTGCGATCGACATCGACCAACGAGAACGGGTCCAACGTTTCCACGTCGACACCGGCGGCGACCGAAAGCTGCTGGACGTCGTCGACGTGAACGGAATCGCGGCCCCACAAGATCACGCGTCGGGAATCGGTCGAGGAACCACTGGCAAGCAGGCTGCGTTTCAACTCGCCGGCCAAGGAACGGCCGCGTGCCGCGGCTTCGGCGGGCAAGCGGACGGTGCGAACAAAGACCACGCTGCCGGAATTGGCGATCACGATTTCGGCTTCGTCACGCAACAAGTCGACCAGCACGACCTCGTCCTCGTCGCCACCGCTGCCTCGTGACAAATACAAGGCTGCCGAGCAAAGCGGACGCAGCGTGATACGAGTCGCGGTCAGGCCGACCGAATCGCAGACTTCCCGGACTTGGCTGAGTTTGGCGGGGCCGACCGCGGCGGCGATCCCGACGACCACCATGATCG